>ENA-UOUJ01001555-UOUJ01001555.1-activated-sludge-metagenome-genome-assembly--contig:-NODE-1555-length-11861-cov-3.800102_pt1 | contig 11861 bp, 11 predicted proteins | sample MGYA00249839_ERZ747224 | MGnify/ENA primary metagenome ERZ747224 (study PRJEB28782, sample SAMN03220277) | activated sludge metagenome | biome: wastewater; feature: sewage sludge; material... | reverse complement strand
TTTTGAAAATGAGTATAAATTCATAATCAAGTTTAAGGATGCCATTTCGTGGATATGGGTAAGAACCCATTTGAATGCCGCCTCCTGTTGTATTTGACGTGGTTACCTTCTGCCAAATAATAGCGCCCATGTAATCAAATCCGATGTTCTCGCAGAATTTAATTATCTCTTCCCGAATTGGAATCACCTTGTATCTGCCGTAATAAACAGAACGGGCAAACTGGTCGCCAATGTTCACACAAAGCCTGCACCCATTATGTAGCACACGGTAACATTCTTTCCAAACAAGATTAAGGTTGTTTATGTAAGCTTCGTAGCTGTCGTGAAAGCCAATTTGGTTGTCCGAGCCATAATCTTTAAGCTGCCAGTATGGTGGTGAAGTAACGGCTAGGTGCATTGAATTATCTTTCAATTCCAGCATTTGCCGACTGTCTCCATTAATGATTTTGTGAAAGGTGCTCAAATTGTCTGTCGTTATGCGGCAAATTTACGTTTCTAAGCGCTCGAATCATTAGTGTGTTGACAACTTACAGAATGTTGGCATACAGACAACACAAGGTTGTTTTTGAGCGTAAATATTTGATGAAGAGGTTTTGGTTTCCCTGTTAAATTTGTTCGAGGAAATGGCAGTAGAACTAGAATTTATCATTTGCAAAACGAAAAAAGACAGTTTACATTTTCCGCATGATCAGCCACTACCCACAGAATTGATTAAGAAAATAATTTTACGAAAACTGAAAAACATGTCCACTATTTCAAAAGAGATTCTTGCTTACAACAACACTCAAACAGCTGAATACAAATCTCTTTGCGACACACTGGCAAAAGAAATCAGTACACATTTACACGATGCGGAAAACAAAATCTGGCATGGACATCCTGTATGGTTTCTGGAAGGAAATCCGATAACAGGATACAGCAAAGAGAAAAAAGGATTGCGATTGATGTTTTGGAGCGGTGCAGATTTTAATGAAAAACAATTGAGTGTAAGAGGAGAAAAATTTAAAGACGCTTCAATATTCTATCAGTCGGCTGGTGAAATCAATACTACAGATTTAAAACGTTGGCTGGAAAAGTCGAGCGCCATTCAATGGGATTATAAAAATATTGTGAAGCGAAAAGGTGTGTTAGAGCGATTGAAATAGTTTCATAAAAACGCACCGATTTTCTACCGTTTTTCCGGTATTGAAGCAATCAGCTTTTTGGTGTACTCATTTTCCGGATGCTGTAAAACTTTTACAGCCTCACCACTTTCCACAATTTTTCCGGCTTGCATCACCATCACTCTGTCGCTGATGTAGTGAACCACTGAAAGATCGTGAGAAATAAAGAGATAAGACAGATCAAATTCCCCCTGAAGTTCTTTTAGCAGATTTAATATCTGAGCCTGAACACTTACATCGAGTGCGGAGACACTTTCATCGCAAATCAAAAGTTTGGGGCGTAAAGCAAGAGCGCGTGCAATACCCAATCTTTGCCGTTGTCCACCGGAAAATTGATGCGGATAACGTTTCATACTGTTGGAGGGAAGATGCACCAGATCAAGCAATCGTTGCGCTTCTTTTTCCAGTTCTTTTTTTGGAACAATGCCATGAACCATCATTGGCTCCATCAACATATCGCCTATGTTCATGCGGGGATTTAGCGAAGCAAATGGATCCTGAAAAATCATTTGAATTTCCTTGCGAACTTGTTTCCATTCTTCTTTGTTGGTCTTTGCAAGGTCTTTGTTTTGGTAAATAATTTGCCCGTCGTGTATCGGTATCAATCCGAGCAAACTTCTGCTTAACGTGCTTTTTCCGCATCCGCTTTCTCCTACCAATCCAAGCACTTCGCCTTTGTGTAAGGTAAAAGACACATCATTCACTGCTTTGTAATAACTAACTGACCTTCCCAGCCAATCTTTCTGATCGGAAAACCACACGCGGAGATTGTTTACTTGAAGGAGGCTGATAGTTGAGGGGTGAGGGGTGAGGATTGAGGATTGAGGAGGATTGAGGATTGAGGGTTTCTCTAAAAAATCGGATACAGTTGGTAGAACTTGACCCTTATGATCGGGTGAAGGCTTGCATGCAATGAGTGCTTTTGTATAGGGATGTTGCGGGTGAAGAAATATTTTTTCTGCACTTCCATACTCCACCATTTCACCTTTTAACATCACCAGCAACTCATCAGCAATTTTCGTAGCAAGTGCAAGATCGTGCGTAATAAAAATCATGGCGGTTCCTGTTTGTTGTTGCAATTCCTGCATCAACCTGATTACCTCCATCTGCACTGTAACATCGAGGGCGGTCGTGGGTTCATCGGCAATCAATAAAACCGGATAATTGCACATTGCCATCGCTATCATTACGCGTTGTTTTTGTCCGCCCGATAATTGATGTGGATAGCGATTGTAAATTTTTTCAGGATTGGGTAATTGCACTTTCTTCAACCAATCTTTTGCAATATTTTTTGCTTCCTGTTTTGATACATTTTGATGCGTAATTACAGACTCTGAAATTTGTTTGCCAATCAGCATCACAGGATTTAAGGAACTCATCGGCTCCTGAAAAACCATTCCTGCTTCTTTACCACGTATGGCTTGCCAGTGGTGAGAATCGCCTAATTCATGTAGGGCAATAACGTCTTTCTCTGCATTCAAATATACACTGCCCTTCACGTGTGCGGTATGCGGCAATAATCCCATCAATGCCAGCGCAGTAAGCGATTTACCCGAACCACTCTCCCCCACTATTGCCAATGTTTTACCTCGCTGCAATTCAAAAGAAACTTTATTTACAGCAATAAAAGGATTGTCTCCACCAAACGTGATGCGCAAATCTTTAACCGATAATATCGTCTGCTTGTCCATCAAAATTTCAGGTGTCTTACTGTAAGTCCGTCGTTTATAAGTTGCTTCAACGAATTAATACCAATGTGCAAGTGCATCTCCACATAATTTTTTGTTACAGCTATATCTGTTTCGGCAGTCTTTACCCCTTCCGGTATCATCGGTTGGTCGGAAACGAGAAGCAGCGCGCCGGTGGGTATTTTATTCGCAAAGCCCACAGTAAAAATGGTTGCCGTTTCCATATCTATGGCCATCACGCGTGTTTTTCGCAGATATTCTTTAAACTCGTCGTCATGCTCCCACACTCTACGATTTGTGGTATAAACAGTGCCCGTCCAGTAATCTTTTTGGTCATCTCTAATTGTTGTAGAAATTGCTTTTTGCAATGCAAATGAAGGAAGCGCAGGCACTTCCGGCGGAAAATAATCGTTGCTTGTTCCTTCACCTCTTATTGCAGCAATGGGCAGTATCAGATCGCCCACATTGTTCTTTTTTTTCAGCCCTCCGCATTTACCCAAAAATAAAACTGCTTTGGGTTCGATAGCGCTAAGCAAATCCATCATAGTGGCGGCAGTGGGGCTACCCATTCCGAAATTAATAATGGTGATCCCATCGGCGGTGGCGCATTGCATGGGTTTGTCCAGTCCCACAATAGGCACATCATGTTCTTCTGCAAATAGTTTTACATAATTACTGAAGTTGCAAAGCAAGATGTACTCACCAAATTGCTCCAGCTTCTGACCAGTATATCGGGGTAGCCAGTTTTGTACAATGTCTTCTTTAGTCTTCATGTCTGCGTAAATTAATTTAAATAGAGAAAGGACAATCAATCAAGGTTAATAAAACCATGCACATCAATGCCGATATTACTTCTTCATAAAACTTTTATGAACCTCGAAAACCTTTTTATCTTTCATAAAAATCAAAAGTTCCATTTTATGAACAGACTACTTTACCCACTAATGCTCTGCTGTATTTTTTGTTGGAATTCAGGCAAGGCGCAATTATCTCAGTCTTACAAAGCAAGGTTAGATTTTGTGTTCGACAGTGTGTGCATTGCCAACAATATGCATGGCGCTTCCGCAGCAGTTATTGTACCCAATCAAGGGATTTGGAAACGAGCTTTCGGAGTATCTGAAACAGGTGTTCCGTTGGATACTAATATGCTGATTGGTATCGGCAGTAATACTAAAACCTACATTGCTGTTACGTTGCTGAAAATGCAGGAGCAAAGTCTCGTGAATCTTGATGATACGATAGGCACCTGGATTCAACATCCGCAGGTGAATGGTCAGATCACTATCCGTCAATTGCTGAACCACACAAGTGGTGTATTCAGCTATACAAACAACCCCGATTTTGAAGACAGTATTCTTGCAGATTTCAACAGAGTATGGCAACCCGAAGAAATGTTTAGCCTTATTTCTCCTCCGGTTTTTGCACCAGGCGGAGGTTGGGATTATTCCAATTCAAATTACTTGCTGGCAGGGCTAATTATTAAAGACATGAATCAGCCACTTAGCACTACTCTACGCAATATGCTCTTGAATCCCCACGGGCTAAACAACACCATTTTATTTCCTGAAGAAAGTTCAAGCCTTGTGTTTGCCCACCCGTGGAGCGACAACTTTAGCGGCACGCATCAGGAGGATCTGATAGCCGATTACGGTTATTCCAACAACGCAGTATTTAGCATGGCATGGGCAGCAGGCGCACTGATAGCTACGGCTGAAGACAATGCAATGTTTTGGAGTAAACTTATCAACGGACAACTATTGAACAGTGCATCAATGGCAGAGTTAAAACAGTGGGTAACGTTGAATGCTTCCACACGATATGGATTGGGAATTTTTAGAATGAACAACGTGAATCTGCGACATGTATTAAGTCATGGCGGAACTAACCTCGGTTACATCAATGAAAACCTTGCAGACTCTGTATCGGGCGTTGCTATTTCAGTGCTTACAAATCAGGACAGTATTATGAATGGCGTGTTGTTTACCAGAGTAGTTGCCCCACTGCACAAAGCTACCATCCAATTAGCTACAGACATTTCCGACATTCATCACACCCCACCTAAAGTCACTATTTATCCCAATCCTTCACAAGGAAAAATTTACATTTCAGGTATGCCATCGGGCAAGCTCCAGTTATCAGACATAAATGGGCGGCAGTTATTTTCAAGTGCATTTGAAGATAAAAAAGAAATTACACTGCCCCATGTTGCACCAGGATTGTATATAGTGCGGCTAACGGACGATAAAGGAAACAACATTCATAGCACATTGAAAATAGAGTAATTCCTCACAAACATTCACTACAAACTAAGCCTGCTATGCGGGCTTTTTTGATTTTACTTTAGTGCAATAGTATCGGCGAACCTTCCAAAAAAAGTCGTCAATATTTTTCACCTTTGCACCTCACAATTCATAAACTAAAAACCATCTGAAATGAAGGCAATTTTTTTGATTCCGGGATTACTTCTCACATCCATTCTTTACACTTCTTGCGGAGACCAGGCTCCTAAAGGAGACGAAGCTACTATTCAGGATGCGCAGCAAACTTCTACGGCTGAAGGAACACAATATGTAGTGGACACTCAGGCATCACGAATCCGTTTTGTAGGACATGGCGTAGGAAAAAATCATCCTGGAATTTTTAAACTTTCATCGGGAAATGTAGCAGTTGCCAACAATCAGATAACAGGAGGCAGCTTTGTGATAAACATCAACTCGATGGAGCTGGAAGAAAAGGGCGGCATGTTTGATGAAAAACTTCATCCGCATTTGATGAGCGGCGACTTTTTCGATGCTGCAAAATTTGGTACTGCAAAATTTGAAATCACTGGTGTGCAGCCTTACGAGAAAAATGATGGAGATACTTCAATCGTTGAAGGTGCAAACTTTAGAGTAAGCGGCAATTTTATTTTAAAAGATGCCACGAAAAATATCAGCTTTCCTGCCAAAATAGATCTTGATGACAACACGCTGAAAGCAAAAGCCAACTTTGACATAGACCGTACACAATGGCAAATGAATTATGGCAATGATAAAACACTCGGCGATAAATTCATTTCCGAAAAAGTAAACATAGAGCTTGATTTACAGGCAAAACGTTAGTAGGTTTTTGCAGGGTAAAATCACAGTTACTATATGATTGCACTCGATTTTTCAGGTTTGCATTTGAGACTGAAACAGGATGCGGAAAAAACACTCGTATTCGATCCTGTAAGAAAACGGTGGATTATACTTACCCCTGAAGAACATGTGCGGCAGTATTTACTGCAATATCTGATACACGGAATGGAATATCCATCCTCGCTTATTGCGGTTGAAAAAAAAATCATTTCAGGCAAAGTAGCCGGGCGGTTTGATGTGGCAGTCTATGATCGTTTACATAACCCCTGGCTGCTTGCTGAATGTAAAGAACCTGAAGCTGTTATTTCTGAAACAACCTTGTTTCAATTGCTAAACTACCACCGTAGTATTCCCTGCAAATACTGGTTGCTTACCAACGGGCATCAAACATTTTGCGCTGACGCAAACAATGTAAACGATATTAAATGGTTGGAAAATTTACCTTCTTATCAGCATTGAATACTGACTACCGCGCAATGCCTGTAAGGCCTTTTGCACCACGTCGTCGGTTTGTGTACTTACTGTGTAATAGCCATTATTTCTAAAAAGGAAGCGCGCTAATTGCGCCTTCAACTGCAATTCAAAATACTGTTTGCTCGCAGGTTTGTTTAAGACAATTTTATATTGGCTTTGCAAACTGGAAGGAATTGCATTCGCAAAGTTTACCAACAAAGCCGATGAGTTGAATGCTGCATTATATTCCTTAGCTGTTTTGTATTGCTTCAGTTCGTTGCGGTGCTGTAAAAAATATTCCCATAAAAAATCTCTTGTGCTTTCGCTGAAGATTACGTTTAGCAATGCGCTATTCAGCTTCGACGTGTCGTAGGGAACATATATATCGGGCATAATGCCACCACCACTGTAAACCTGTCTTTTATTATTGGTGTAGTAAGTTACGGTATCAGCACTTGCAGTGGTGTCTTTTCCTGTAAGTTCGCCAGAATGAAAACGCTGGGTAAGATCATTGGCATAAGCGTCTCGCCCCTTTGCATACGACCGTTGAATACTTCTGCCCGATGGTGTATAATATTTTGCGATGGTAAGCCTTAGTGCAGCTCCGTTATCCATTTCATACTGCTCTTGCACAAGTCCTTTTCCATAAGTTCTTCTTCCAATTATTATCCCTCTGTCCCAATCCTGAATTGCACCAGCCAATATTTCACTTGCAGAAGCAGAACTCTCATCTACCAAAACTGCCACCTTACCTTTTTCAAACAAACCAGGCTTTTCGGCTTTGTAATCCATGCGTGGTGAATTTCGTCCTTCGGTATAAACTATTAATTTTTCACCGTCAATCAGTTCGTCAACAATTGAAGTTGCAGCATCAAGATAACCGCCGGGATTTTGTCTCAGGTCTATAATAAGAGACGTGGCTCCGTTTTCATTTAATTCCTTCAATGCTTTCAAAAACTCTTCGTAAGTAGTAGCGCTGAAGCGATTAATTTTTATGTAACCAACATTTGGCTCAATCATAAAATTGGCTTCAACACTATAAAGCGGAATAGCATCGCGTTCAATTACTACTTTCTTTTGTGTGCTGTTCATTGCGGGCTGCAACGTTACCAATACCTTACTGTGCTGTTTACCACGTAGCATTTTTATGATCCGGTCGGACGATATGCCTGTACCTGCCACCACGCTGTCTCCTACTTTTATGAGTTTATCACCTATGTCCACACCCGCTCTTTGCGCCGGTCCGCTTTCTATCACAGATGTAACCTGAATCGTATCTCTGACAATCGAGAACTCCACACCAATGCCGAAAAAACTGCCTTCCAAATCTTCCGTCACACTCTGCATTTCACCAGGAGGAATATAGGTAGTGTGCGGATCAAGATGACTTAAGATGCCGGTAACTGCATCTTCGTACAGCAAATCTGTGTTTACAGAATCAACATACTTTTCTTTGATGAGGTCAATAAGCTGTTCAAGACGATCATTCCGTTCAATTACGTACTGAATATCGCGTTTGCTTCTTAGAGTATCGCGTAGGTTGAAGCCCAGCACCATACCAAAAATCATTACCAGGGAAAACAGCAGCGGTGTCCAAACTTTTAATCGGCTGCCTTGTCGTTGATCCATTTGAAAAAGAGAGCGCAAATTTAGGGGCTTAAAACGAATATTAATGATCGAATAAATATCAGACCATCGCTTTTATTTAGTTGCGTTGCCATTTTGCATTTTAATTAGGAATTTGTAGCGATGCAATGCAAATTTGTAGTCTAATCAACTCCGATGGCTTCCTTGTTGCTTGCAGAAAGTGGCTCCACAAAAACCGACTGGTGCCTTGTTCAAAAAACAGGGAAAACCCTTCATTTTAAAACTTCCGGCATCAATCCTTATCTGCAATCTTCAGAGCAAATTCTTTCTCTTTTAGAACACGAGTTGAGTTGGAACGAGGAAAAACACAAAACTACAAGCATTGCATTTTACGGCGCAGGAGCCAGCAGACTCGAACAACAGAAAAAACTTGCAGATGTCCTTAAGCAATTCTTTGGCAGTAAGGCTATAGAAGTACACTGCGATATGATGGCTGCTGCAAGAGCTATGTGCGGTGAAAACAGGGGAATCGTTTGCATACTCGGCACCGGCAGCAACAGTTGCTTTTATGATGGTAAAAAAATAAAGGATCGGCAAACATCGCTGGGATACATTGCCGGTGATGAAGGAAGTGGTAATTATCTGGGAAAACGTGTGTTACAATATTACGCCTACCATACTTTCGATGAAGAACTGATGATGTGCTTCGAGCAATTGCATGGCAACGATATCGGTGCTATTTTAAGAAGGTTGTATTCCGAACCTTTCCCCAACAGATACCTTGCTACATTCGTTCAGTTGCTAAAAGAAAACAGAGGGCACTACATGGTGGAGAATATTATTGAAGATTGTCTCAATGATTTTTTTCACGCGCACCTTATGAAATATCGCCAAAGCTGGAACACACCTTTATACTTTACAGGATCCATTGCTTACGAGTTTAAAGATGTAATTGGCAATCTTTGTCACCAATACGAAATAGAACTTGGCGCTATTGAGAAAAGTCCGATGGATAATCTGGTAAAGTTTCATCGAAAGACATTGTAACAGAAAAACAAAAAAAACCTCATTCGCTATGGTGAGGTTTCTTTTTAATGGTTGAAATTAGTTTTATGCTTTTTGCAACTTTTGGCTAAGTGCCTGCTGCAATAGAAAATAACTTCCAAATAAAACAGTATTGCCAATCAGATCGCTCATCAAGGTGTTCTTCAAAAATGGAATAGCCATTACATAAGTTGTAGTCAGCCCCTCGAAACTATGTCCGTACATTCCTGAAACAAAAGCGCCAAAGTTGGAAACAATAAAAAATATCGCAGATCCGCTGATAGAATATCCTAAAACCTTTGTAGCATTTGGCTGATTCATTTTTGTACCCAACAGCGTAACGGCAAACATAGAGGCATAAACAAACCACTGCTCAATGCCGTAAAAGCCACGCATGGTAGCACTGGAAGGGAAAAGCTCAATGTATAAATCTGCGATAAACAAAGCCAACAACGGCATTAAAAATGCAAGACTTTTGTTTCTTAATACTGCCCCACCAAACAAACCAATAGCAGCCACCGGAGCAAGGTTATACAAATGCAATTCATGGTTTACAATACGCGCCGTAGCAGCCATAAGTATGAGACCAACTGCGAGGATGATGTTTATTCTGTTATTCTTCATTTCGGTTAATGCTTAGAAAGGCAAATATACTCGGCTTAGGTTAATTCGTAAATATGGTTTTACAGATATTCACATTCACTCACACTGTTGAAGGAAAACATTGCAGAAAGTAGCCCAAAGAAAATACAAATCGTGAGCCGAATAAATTTCCTAATCGGCTCAAAAAATGATAAATCGTGAGCCGAATAAGTTTCCTATTCGGCTCAAAAAACGCTAAATTGTGAGCCGAATAAGTTTTCTAATCGGCTCATGGAAGTTTACAACTGGCAAAAAAAAGACTGGCTTTCCTTTCGTTACTCACTTCGTAATGCAGAGGATGAACTGCTTTTACTGGCTGAAAAAACCGGAAAAATAAGCGGTGCGGTAAATGCTTTGCCCGAAAACCTAAAAACCGAAACCTTAATAGACATCATCGTTTCTGAAGCTATAAAAACTTCGGAAATAGAAGGCGAATACATGAACCGACAGGACGTGATGTCGTCCATAAAAAACAATCTGGGTCTGAATGCAAAACCTGAAAAAGTAAAAAACAAAAAAGCAGACGGCATAGGTCAACTGATGATAGATGTTCGCAATAGCTATAAAGAACCACTGACGCAGGAAAAACTTTTTGCCTGGCATAAAATGCTTTTCATGGGAAGCAGCGATGTATTAACAGGCGCATGGCGCACGCACAAAGAACCGATGCAGGTGGTTTCAGGGGCATTAGGCAAACAAAAAGTTCATTACGAAGCGCCGCCTTCAAGCAGAGTGGCAAAAGAAATGAAGGGATTTATAAAATGGTTTAACGATACAGCGCCCGGTGGTAGCAACGAAATAAAAAAAGCGGCCGTGAGGTCAGCCATAGCTCATTTATACTTTGAAACGATACACCCTTTTGAAGACGGTAATGGCCGCATAGGAAGGGCAATAGCGGAGAAAGCATTGTCGCAGGGATTGGGCCGCCCGGTATTGATAAGCCTTTCCCGCACCATAGAAGCCAATAAAAAAGATTACTACGCCGCATTAGGCAAAGCGCAACGAAGCAATGAAATAACGGCATGGATAACCTGGTTTATCCATACAGTTTTAGCAGCGCAAACAGAATCGGAAGCGCAAATAGAGTTTACACTGAAGAAAGCAAAATTCTTTGACCGTTATAAAAAGCAACTAAACGATAGGCAGCTAAAGGTGGTAAAGCGGATGCTGGATGAAGGCCCTGATGGATTTGAAGGCGGTATGAATGCAGGGAAGTATAGCTCTCTTGCAAAAGTTTCAAAGGCTACGGCTACAAGAGATTTGCAGGCATTGGTGGAAACAGGCGCGTTTGTTCCTTTCGGAGGGGGAAGAAGTACGAAGTATAAATTGAATGTTGTGTAAGCTGTGATGAATGCTTGCGACGGGTGTCGGAGGGCGTTGGAAGTGGTTGTGATGGGTTTGACAGAAATATCCTGAGTTGCAAACTCAGGACAGCGGGAAGTTGAAGATTTAAAATCTCTTGATAGCTTAAGAATAGTCTCAATTGATACTGTTACTGAAAAAATTGAACTGAACGTACCAATAAATTATGTTGTTAACAGGGCTACATATTACAACACTCTATCTCAAATTTCTCTTGAAATTGCGAAAAGCAAGCAGACAATCGCAAATTTAGGTTCCTCACTTTACGGCGGTTATGTCAATAAGCTTCAACATGAAAGTGCCGCTGATGAATTAGCGAAGGCTAAGAAGTATAATGATAGTGCAAACTTGATGGTTCACCTTGGAGATAGTTTGCAGAATAAGCAACGAATGGCTGATAGTGCAACTCTAAAATATTTTGCAGTAACATACTTAATTCAATACACAAAAAAAGACATGACATTCGAAAGGGATACAGCAACTCTTCCAATTACAAAAGACTTTCGTGTATTCGAATACAATCAAATCGCTAAACAATATTTAGACGATTATTATTAACTCCACCTTAGTTCCCCACGCTGTCGTGAGTTTGCAACTTTGCAACTCCCGACTTTGCTTCATAGTAGCAATTACGATCAATCTTAATTCGTCATTTCGAGCGGAGCGGAACGAAGAGAGAACTTTCTCAGCGTTAGCTAAATCTCCTGAGAATTGCTTTTAATTTATGGGTCTAGCGGCAACCTTCAGGAGATTCCTCCCTGCGGTCGGAATGACGGAGTGCTATTGAGCGGATTCCTTTGGGG
>ENA-UOUJ01001553-UOUJ01001553.1-activated-sludge-metagenome-genome-assembly--contig:-NODE-1553-length-11875-cov-4.686210_pt1 | contig 11875 bp, 9 predicted proteins | sample MGYA00249839_ERZ747224 | MGnify/ENA primary metagenome ERZ747224 (study PRJEB28782, sample SAMN03220277) | activated sludge metagenome | biome: wastewater; feature: sewage sludge; material... | reverse complement strand
GATCTGCAATTTGCAAGAAATTCCCTGTTATTGCCATTGGAGACTCGTTCGCATCCGACTGCGTCCGCCACCACCACGACGCCCTATAGCGTTTTCGAGCGAAGCATGTCCTCGGGCTTGACCCGAGGATGGATACCGGTTCGCGTGAAGAAAACGCGTTAGGACTGCGATCACGGTGTCCCCTCATCACGCCGAAAGCGCATGGTGAATCTGGCGCCGCGGCCAGGCGCATCGTCGACGGCGACGCTTCCCTGGTGTGCTTCCATGATTTTCTCGACGATCGATAATCCCAGGCCCGCTCCGCCGGCGGTGCGCGGGGACCTCCGCCAGAACCGCTGGAAAACCAGCTTGCGGTCCGCCACCGGCACCCCATCGCCATTGTCGATGACGCTGATCGAGCCATCCGCGCTGACGATGATCTGGATGGTCGTGCCCTGGGGCGTGTGATGAAGAGCGTTCTCGACGAGATTTCGCGTCGCGCGCCGGATCATCTCCGCGTTTCCTTTGACGGGAACGGACTCCTCGGAGCACATCAGTTCGATGCTCTTCCCCTGTTTCAGCGCCAGTGGAGCGATGAATTCCGCGACCTCCACGCAAACCGCGTGAATGTCCGCGACCGCATCCGGATCGACCACAGCCGTCTCAAGCTCCGTCGCGTCGAGCAACTGGCTGACAACGCGGCTCATATTCTCGACGTCACGCCCTAAAGCATGGATCTCATCGCTGGGGGGAAGCGTCTCGATTCTCGTGCGAAGGATGGCAAGTGGCGTGCGCAGTTCATGCGCTGCGTCGGCGGCAAACTCGCGCTGCGCAAGAAAGCCATGCTCAAGCCGATCGAGAGCCTGATTGACGGCTTCCACGAGCGGCAGAATTTCGGAAGGCATGTCGCCGGTCGGCAGGCGGACATCGAGACGCGTGGGACTGATATCTCTCGCCCCGCCGGACGCGCGGTGCAGGGGTCTGATCGCCAGCAGGAAAATGACGATGTCGGCGGCCAGCAGGAGAAGAAGGACCGGCACGACGATCCAGACGACACGACGGAGGAAGTTGGCCAGGACATCGTCGACGACGACGTCGCTATGCGACAGATCTTCCGCGACCTGTATCCAGACCGGATGGCCGTCGATATCCCGGCGCGCGCTGGCGCCGGCGATCGTTCTGGCTCCCCCCTCGGTCCGCGTGTTGTGCGGGACGATGCCGTTCGCGTTGGAGTCGATGGCGAAAAGGGGAGTCTTGTCGGGGCTCGATGCAAGGATCACAGAGCCGGCGTCGTTGATGATCGCATAGCTATAGCGGCCATAGGCGTCCAGATATTGCTCGCGTGTGCCGTCAGGAAGGTCCAGCGACCATCCTCCGGCCGATGGAGGTTTCAGATGGCGGGCAAACAGCTCGATCTGGGTCGCCATCTTGTCCAGTTGAAGTTCGGCGACGTCCGACGCCAGCGACCAGTGCAGGATGGACCGCAATACAAGCGCCGCGACGATGATCGCGACAACATGAAGAACGACAATGCGCGACAGGATCGATCTTCGCAGCGGCATCCAGCGTCCCGATTCCGAAGTTCGCATACCCTTGCGGCAACCTTTGATGCGAACTTCGAAATCAAAGGGATACTGGCAACTTTATAAATCTGAGCTTCGCTTCTGATTCAGTCAGAGACGAAAATACTCTAATCGCTCTCCATCATCACATAGCCGACGCCGCGAACGGTGCTGATCTTGACCTTCGCGCCAATGTCCAGGAGCTGCTTGCGCAGGCGATGGACATAAACCTCGACGGCGTTCGAGGCGACATCCCCGGTCAGGCCGAAGATCTGATCTTCGAGAAGTTTCTTGGAAACGACGTTGCCCTTGCGGCGCAAAAGCAGTTCAAGCACCGCGATCTCCCGGGCGGAGAGGTTCTGAGGCTTCATGTCGACAAAAGCCTGCCGGCCTTCGCTGTCGAAAGTCACGTTGGCAAGCCGCAATGAACTGCCGAGCAATTGCCCCGGCCGTCTGAGCAGCGCTTCGAGCCGCGCCACCAGCTCGTCAAAGGAAAAGGGTTTGACAAGATAGTCGTCCGCCCCGCTTCGCAGGCCGCTGACCCGGTCTTCCACGCCGCCACGCGCCGTGAGGACGAGAATGGGGAGGGGATCCTTGCGATGCCGCAGTTCGCGCAGGATCGAAAGCCCGTCGCCATCGGGCAGGCCGAGATCCAGGATCAGTGCCGCATAGCGCGTCGTTCCCAGGGCGCTGGTGGCGTCGGCAAGGTTGGTGAGCAGATCGATCTGGTATCCGGCCGCCCGCAGTCCCTTTGCCAGAAGATCGGCCAGCTCTTCGCTGTCCTCGACGATCAAGACTCTCATAGGTGCGACAACTCTCTTGCCCCTCTTTTCGGTGTCCGGCTTGCCGCCGGCGAAGCAGGCGCCGGCGGCATTTCCGGTCTTGCGAAAAACCATGGCGTTTTCGAGCGAAGCGGATGCCGGTCCGCGTGAATAAAAAGCGTCAGATCAATACCATAGAGCCTTGCTTCTGATGACATCAGAAGCGGAAGGGCTCAAGCTGAAAGCTATATGTAAGGGGCCGTCATAACGCTGTTTGTAAGGCTGCCGTAAGATGCAGCTTCTATAGTGTATCCGTTCGCTGGATAAAGCAGCCCTCGTTCGCCCGGGGAACAACCCCCGGGGAACCGGCGCTCGGACAGGTAAGGTCTTGGGCCAGCATTTGAATCATTGATTTTGACGGGAAGGCTTGTTCTGACAACTGGCGGGGCAAGGCATTATGGATAAGGGATCATGCGTGGTCTTGCGTCACTCCGGCGAGTGCGGGAAATCCCGCGGATTGCCATCGGCCTTGCGACCGCATTGGTCCTTGTCGGGACGGCCGTTGTCGTCCTGAACATCGATCGCGGCAGCGCCGCCAGAAATCCGACACTGGACAGTGAAATCAAGCAGCCTGACGGAAAGCTGCGGTTGACGTCATCGCAATGGGGCACCGTGACGGTGCAGCCGGTCGAGCAGCACGCGTTCCGCTCCGAGTTCCGTACCGAGGGAAAGATCGCGATCGATCAGAACCTGTCGACCCGCATCTTCGCGCCCTATGCGGGCCGGGTAACGCAACTGATGGTCGCGTCCGGTGATGAAGTTCAAAAAGGCCAGCTTCTCTTCGTGATCGCGGCGGCCGATTCCCTGGATGCCCAGAGGGATTTCGTGGTCGCCCTGACGACCCGGAACAAGGCGGTTTCCCAGGTCAACCTCGCGCAGATCGTCGAGCGGAGGATGTCGAGCCTGGCCAAGGACAAGGCCGCGTCGCAGAGAGAATGGCAGGAAGCCCAGACCAATCTCACCGCCGCGGAGAATGACTCCCGTTCAGCGGAAATTGCACTCCAGGCCGCGCGCAACCGGCTGCGGCTCGTCGGGAAAGCCGATGAGGAAATCGATGCGTTCGAGAAGACGGGGGCGCTGACGCCCGACGCTCCGGTCTACGCGCCGCTGGCCGGCACCGTTCTGCATCGCAAGGTCGGGATCGGGCAGTATGTCAGCGCGGGGGCAGGCGATAGCGATCCGGCGCTCTTGATCGGGGATACATCGAAGGTCTGGATCGTGGCCTATGTCCGCGAGACCGATGTCGCCAAGGTGAAGATCGGCGAGCGCCTGACGTTCAAGGTCATGGCGCAGCCTGACCGTTTGTTCGAGACGCGGATCGACTACGTCGCGCCGGGGATCGACCCCGACAATCGGCGGCTTCTGGTCCGCGCCAGCGTCGATAACGCGGATGGACTGCTCAAGCCCGAGATGTTTGCGAGCGTCACGATCGTCGCCAGCGAGGGAGCGCCAATGCCGGCGATCCCTCTTGAGTCGGTCATCTATGAAGGAAGCAATGCGCATGTCTGGATCGTCGGCGACGATCAAAGCGTGGAATTGCGTCAGATCACGCTGGGTCAATCGGACGGACGGCTGATCCAGGTGCTGGACGGGCTCCATCCGGGCGAGAAGATCGTCACCCGCGGCAGTCTGTTCATCGACCGGATGACAGTTGCCAAACAGACCTGACCGGTACGATAGCTTGCCATGATCAATCCGATTGTCGCGTTTGCATTGCGGCAGCGCGTTCTGGTGCTGGTCCTCTTCATGATGACCATGGCCGGCGGGATTGCTGCGTTCAGGGCCCTGAACATCGAGGCCTACCCTGATCCCGTTCCGCCGATGGTGGACGTGATCACGCAAAGCGCCGGACTCTCCGCCGAGGAAATCGAACGCTACATCACGATTCCGATCGAAACCCAGCTTTCCGGTGTGCCGAACCTCCGGGTGATGAGAACCATCTCCCTTTACGGCCTGTCGGACGTCAAGCTGCAGTTCACCTATGCCTATACCTATGATGAGGCGCTCCAGCAGGTTCTGAACCGTCTGTCGCAGCTCTCCGGACTGCCGGAGGGCGCGCAGCCAACCATCAGTCCCGTCAGCCCCGTCGGCGAGGTTTATCGCTACCGGCTAGTCGGCCCGCCCGGCTTCAGCGTGCTCGATCTGAAGACCCTTCAGGATTGGCTGCTGCAACGGCGGTTTCGCGCGGTGCCCGGTATCGTGGATGTCATCGGCTGGGGCGGCAAGACCAAGACATTCGAACTCCAGGTCGATCTCGACAAGCTTGTCGCCCACAGGCTGACGCTGACGCAATTGCTGCAGACGCTGCGCAGCAGCAACCTGAATGTCGGCGGAAACATCGTCAATCTCGGCACGCAGTCGGCAGTCGTGCGCGGTGTCGGGTTGATACGCTCGAGCGACGACATCAACAACACCATGTTGACGCAGGCTGGCGGCAATCCTGTCCTGGTCCGGGACGTTGGCACGGTCATCATCGGCCATCAGCCCCGCCTCGGTATCGCCGGCCAGGACAACGACGACGATATCGTCCAGGGCATCGTTCTGATGCGGCGCGGCCAGCAAAGCAGTCCGACCATCGAGCGGGTGAAGGCTGAAGTCGAGCGTATCAATACATCCGGGATTCTGCCTCCCGGTGTGCGGATCGAACGAATCTACGATCGTCAGGATCTCATCGACACCACGACGCATACTGTCCTGCACAACATGACGGTCGGCATCCTGCTGATCTTTGCGTTGCAGTGGGTGTTCCTCGGGAATCTTCGCAGCGCGTTGATCGTGGGCGCGACGATTCCGTTCGCATTGTTCTTCGCCATCGGGATCATGGTTCTGCGCGGCGAATCCGCCAACCTGTTATCGGTCGGGGCGATCGATTTCGGTTTGATCGTCGACGCTACCGTGATCATGGTCGAGCGAATATTCCGGGAACTCGGGCATGGCGGCGAGAGGGCGTTGCCCGAGGACGACAACGCGTCCGGATTGAGCGGAAAGCTTCTCGCCATTTATATCGCGGGCGCGGGCGTCAACCGCTCGATCCTGTTCGCGACCGGCATCATCATCGCGGGGTTCATACCGCTTTTCACCATGAGCGGCGTCGAGGGGCACATCTTTGGCCCCATGGCCAAGACCTATGCCTACGCCATCGCGGGGGGGCTGCTGGCGACTTTTACCGTGACCCCTGCGCTCAGCGCGCTTCTGTTGCCCGAGCATGTTCAGGAGACGGAAACCTGGCTGGTCCGCACGCTGCACGGTTTCTACAGTCCGATCCTGCGAATCGCTGTCGCCAATAAAAGGGCCACGGTCGCGGTGACGCTGGCGGTGTTTGTCCTGGCGGGAATCGCGATGCGATTTCTGGGGCTGGAGTTCCTTCCCAAGCTGGAAGAGGGCAATCTGTGGATACGCGCCACCATGCCGGCAACGATCTCCCTTCAGGAGGGGAATGGCTATGCCAACCGGATGCGCAGGCTGATCCGCAGCTTTCCCGAGGTGGACACGGTCGTGACGCAGCATGGCCGCCCCGACGACGGAACGGACGCCGCCGGCTTTTTCAATGTCGAATTTTTCACTCCGCTGAAGCCGGTCAGTCAGTGGCGCCATGGCGTGGACAAGGAAAAGCTGACTGAAGAAATCCAGGCGCGGCTCAGAAACGAATTTCCGGGCATCGAGTTCAATTTCTCGCAGTATCTGCAGGACAATGTGGCCGAGCAGGTGTCGGGCGTCAAAGGCGAGAACTCCATCAAGGTGTTCGGCAATGATCTGCAGGAGCTGACGGACACGGCCGACGAGATCAAGGCGGTGCTCGAGAAGGTTCCGGGCGTGACGGACCTCGGCGTCTTCACCTCGCTGGGCCAGCCGACGATTCAGATCAGCATCGATCGTGAGCGCGCTGCCCGCTACGGACTGTCGCCGGGCGATATCAATTCGACGATCCGGACGGCCGTCGGCGGAGAGTCAGCGGGCGACCTCTACGAGCACGGAAGTGATCGCCATTTTCCGATCGTGGTGCGGCTGGCTCCGCAGTATCGCCAGAGCGCGGAGGCGATCAGCAAGCTGACGATCGGCGTATCCGGGGCCAAGGGAATAACGCAGATTCCGTTGAGCGAGGTCGCGCGCATCCGGCTCGTCACCGGTCCCTCATACATCTACCGGGAACAGCAGCAGCGTTACCTGCCGATCAAGTTCAGTGTTCGTGACCGCGATCTGGGAAGCACCATCAAGGAAGCCGAACAGCGAATTGCGCAGGGCGTGAAATTGCCTGCCGGCACCCAGCTGCAATGGGTGGGAGAATTCCGCAATCTGCAGGAAGCGATCGGCCGTCTGCAGATTGTCGTGCCGTTCAGCCTTGGCATCATCGGGTTGCTGTTATGGATCAACTTCACCTCCATACGTGATACGTTGCTGGCGTTGAGCGTCATTCCGATGGCGGTGATCGGCGGTGTCTTCGCGCTGTTCGCGACGGGCATTCCTTTCAGCGTCTCGGCCGCCATCGGCTTTATCGCGCTGTTCGGCATTTCGGTGATGAACGGGATCCTGATCCTGTCGCAATACAATCAGTTCCTGGAGTCGGGCATGCAACGGATCGATGCGATCATAAGAGCCGGAGAGGTTCAAATGCGCCCTGTCCTGATGACGTGCGTGATTGCGGGAATCGGCCTGCTGCCCGCCGCCGTCTCGACCGGAATCGGATCACAGGTGCAAAAACCGCTGGCTGTCGTCGTGGTCGGCGGAATGATGGTGGCTCCGGTGGTGATCCTCGTCGCTTTGCCGGCTCTCATCGCGTTGTTTTCTCGCCGACGGACGGTAGCGGCCGTTCCCGAAGCGGCGTGTAAACCGGCGGAATAGAAGGTCGGTTCGCGAGCCGAGGTTGAAGAGGCATTTCGTGCGGTCAAGTCGACAGAACGGATCTGGATTTCCTTCATCGGGAACGGCTGGGATGCTGGCGTTGTCCTGCACGCGATGTTTCATCGTGGCGTTCCTGGCTGCCGCATCACCGGTGCTTTCAGGCTGCGCGGTGGGACCTGACTTCAAGCCTCCGGCGCCTCCGGACACCGCCAAGTACTTGTCCGATCGCGCCGGAGATCGTGTGCCCGGACATTCGATCGTGCGCACCGCGGAGGTTCCTCCCCAATGGTGGGAGCTGCTCCGTTCGCCCGCGCTGAACCGCCTTGTGGAGGATGGCATCGCGCACAATGCGGATCTCGCCGTTGCGGAGGCCGCGGTCAGGGTGGCGCAGGCCAACGCGCTGGCCCAGCGCGGGGCGCTGTTTCCCAGCGTCATGGGAAACTTCGAATCCTCGCGCCAGCAGGTGCCGGTCGACCTGCAATCACCGCTCGAGTCGAACGCCCACCTTCTGAGCCTGCACACCGGCCAGGTCACCGTGTCCTACCTTGCCGATGTGTGGGGAGGGACGCGCCGTCTGGTCGAATCCGCGAATTCGCAGGCGAGGATGCGCGCGTTCCAGCGCGAGGGAGTCTATCTGACATTGGCCAGCAACATCGCGCTTGCGGCGATCGAGGAAGGCCGGCTGCGGGGGCATATCGCGGCGACCCGTCGCGTCCTTGGTTTGCAGGGCGAGGTTTTGAGGCTGCTGCGGCGGCAGCAGGAGCAGGGTCAGATCGCCCAGACCGACGTCGCGGCGCAGGAGACCGCGGTTGCGCAGACCCGGCTGCTGTTGCCGGATCTCGAAAAGAAGCTCGCGCAACAGCGTCATCTGTTGTCATTCCTGACCGGGCGTCTGGCGAGCGACAACCCAAAGGAAACCTTCGATCTCGGGTCATTTCGAATGCCCCGTCGCCTGCCTCTCACTCTTCCGGCCGATCTCGTAAGGCAGCGCCCGGATATTCAGGCCGCCGAAGCGAACTTTCAGTCGAACAATGCGATGATCGGAGTGGCGATCGCCAATCGCCTTCCGCAGATTACCCTGACCGCAAGTTCCGGCGCCGCATCGGCCCAGTTTGCGCAATTGGCTACTCCGGGCGCGTGGCTCGGGATCGTTGCCGGCAGTGCGGCTCAGACCATTTTTGACGCCGGGACGTTGGAAAACCGGCAGCGTGCGGCGGAGGCGGAAGCCGTTCAGTCGCTCGCTCAGTATCGCAGCGTCGTTCTCGCGGCTTTTCAGAACGTCGCGGATGTGTTGCGGGCCCTTCAGGCGGGCACGCGCGCGATCAGCGCGGCGACAGGCGCGGAGCGATCGGCGACGGAGAGCATCACCCTGGTGCGCAAACAGGTCGATCAGGGACAGATCAGCGTGCCGCTTCTGCTCGCCGCGCAGGAGGCATATCTGGAGACTTCTCTCGCGCGTCTTGATGCGCAGGCCGCGCAACTGGCGAATACGGTTGCGCTGTTTCAGGCGCTTGGCGGCGGATGGTGGAACAGAGACGATCGCAAGCAGGCCGCGATCAAGGTCGTACCCGACGTGAACGAGGCGGGCCTTGTCCTCACGGGGCGGCTCGGGTTCGCTACGGTCTGAACAGCGTTTTCGAGTTTAACGATAGCGCCGCCCCCGACACGGCCAGTCCCGGCCATGCACAAGGCCAAGACCCATATCGTTCGCGAGCCAGAAGGGGATCGTTGCCTCTTGAGCTCCATATCGTATCACCGGCACGACCGGTCCGCCGCATGGGTCCACTCGATCGTCTTCGGGACGATATTGGTATCGCGGAACGATATAGGAGTCCCAGTAGGGTTGCGGGGTTGGAGGCGTGACGATGATGACCCGCCTGGGCTTCGCATGGGCGGGTGCAATGAACGCTCCCGAGCAACACAGCGCCAGGGCCGAGCCAAGAGCGAACGCGACGGTCAGTATTCTCATGCCTCGACTCCGTGCCGGCCAGCCTTCAATCCGCCAAGCATACGGCTTTGGCATCATTTGGCAATGACGGGAAAGTCGTTTCCTGACGGCAAAAAACCGAACGCGGCCCGACCCTAGAGCCTTTCCGCTTCTGATGGAATCAGAAGCGGGCTTTATGATTTTGTTTTGTCGCGTTTTCTTCGCGCGAGCCGGTGTCCACTTCGCTCGAACACGCGCTAGCCGGCGACGACCTCGATCGATCCGTGGTCATCGCAATGATCGCCATGAGGATGATGAAGCCGGCCGTTCACGAGGTAATCGACGTGATCGCCGTGAGGAACGGCCTGATGCCCGCAGTCGGGACCATGAACATGGCCGGCGTCGTGGCCCACATGACCAAACTCCGGCGTGCAACGGTCGGGATTTTCGGCGCTGACGTCGATGGCGTGCTCCTCAACGGCGTCGCCGGCCTGATGGTGCAGATGGCCGTCATGCAGGTAGTCGACATGATCGCCGTGTTTGATCCCGACGTGGCCGCATGAAGGCCCGTGCTTGTGCGAATGATCAGCATGAGTCGTCATGTACTTTCCTTTCCTGGCTGGGGTTTAGTGGCCTTCACAAGCGTGCTCGATCGCATTGTCCACGAGGTTGAGAACGTGCGTGTCGGCTAACGAATAAAGGACGCTCTGGCCCTTGCGTCGCCGTTTGACGAGGTGCGCCGTCAGCAGGACCTTCAAACGGGCGGACATGGTAGTGACCTTCTCCTGTTCGATCTCGGCGAGTTCTCCAACGCTCAGTTCGCGTTTTGATAATCGCAAGAGGATGCCAAGCCGGTGCGGGTCAGCCAGCGCCTTGAGCATTTCGGCGGCCAGCTCAAGCTGATGCCATTGAGGATCGGAAACCATCTCGCGAACAAATCCAATATTCCAATGAACTATAGAATATAAGATAGCGTTCGTCAAGCCGCTTAGTTGGCGCATAAGGTTGCGATCGTGAGGAGCCTGGTTGGCGATGGCGCGGATCCCTTGCGATTCCGATCGCCGCCGCTATTCCGCCGCACTTGTCCTTATCGCTCTCGGGATCATGAGCCAGATCCGGGCGATCATTTGTCTTGCGCTTCTTTTCCTTGCGGCCACGCCGATGTCCGCCGGCGCCCATCCGCATGTCTGGGTCACCATCCGCAGCGAGGTTCTCTACACGCCGGAAGGTCTGATGACCGGAATCCGCCACGCATGGACGTTCGACGATATGTTCTCCGCCTATGCTCTGCAGGGCATCCAACATGCGAAGAAAGGGCAGTATACGCGCGAGGAACTGAGCTCGCTTGCGGACGTGAACGTGACATCCCTCAAGGAGAATGACTATTTCACCTACGCGAAGGCCGATGGCAGGAAAGCGGTGTTTTCCGATCCCGTTGATTACTGGCTTGAATACAAGGATTCGGCTTTGATCCTGCATTTTACGCTGCCGCTGAAGGCGCCTGTTGCCGCCAAGGCGATGCTGATCGAGGTGTATGATCCGACGATCTTTGTCGATTTCGGGCTTGCGAAGGATCAGCCTGTCGCTTTGGCCGGAGCGCCCGCGAGCTGTCAGTTGATCGTCGATAGTTCGCGTGCGCCGACCGCCGACGAGCAGCTTCGGATGAGTCAGCTCGATCAAAACCCGCTCGATTCCCTTGATACTTTCGGACAGGGTTTTTCCAACAAGATCCGCATCAAGTGTCCATGACGACGTCGTGAACCGGGAAGGATGCAATGGCTGATCGTCACGGGCATCGATGCTCATATGCGGCGAAGCTGGCGATCCTTACCTGCGCGCTGCTTCTCGTTGCGGGCGTGATGGATGCGGTCACCGCGCAGAGCCTGTCGTTCGGCTCCCGGCAGCCGGCGACGGCCTCGTCATCCGCGAGTTTCTTCGGCTGGATATTCAGTCAGCAGGCCGCATTCTACCGCTCGCTTTCCGCTCTTGTCCGCGCCAGCAAGACCGATGGCGCCGCCATATGGGCTTTGCTCGGCTTTTCGTTTCTTTACGGTGTTTTCCACGCTGCCGGTCCTGGCCATGGCAAGGCCGTGATCTCCTCCTATCTCGTCGCGAACAATGAGACCTGGAAGCGCGGCGTGACGCTATCGTTCGCGTCCGCGATGCTTCAGGCGATTGTCGCGATTGCCATCGTCGCCATCGGGGCGGTCGTCCTTGAGGTCACCGCAAAGGCCATGGGTGACGCGGTCCGCGTGATCGAGATCGTCAGCTATGGCCTGGTTGTCCTGATCGGCGTTCGTTTGCTCTGGGTGAAAGGACGCAGCTTCCTGCGATCCTGCCGTGACATCAGGCGTGCAAGAAGCCTCGGCGCCGCGGCCGCCACTGAGCGGCGCGCTCCGGATTTTTCCGAAGCGGAAGCCGGCTGTGGTTGTCACCATCATGGACAACATCATGGACAACCCCGCGATCACTTCCGGCATGAACATTCCGCTCGCAAGGATGGCGATCCCGCCTGCGATCATGACCATGCATCGGCGTGCGGACACGCGCACGGCCCGGAACCGGAGGGTCTCGCGGGCGCTGGCGGCTGGAGAAGGGGTTTTGCGGCCGTTCTGGCCGTGGGCGCGCGACCCTGCTCGGGTGCGATCATCATCCTGGTCTTCGCATTGTCTCAGGACATGTTCTGGACCGGAATGGGTTCGGCCCTGATGATGGGGGCGGGCACGGCGATCACGATTGCCGCGATC
>ENA-UOUJ01001551-UOUJ01001551.1-activated-sludge-metagenome-genome-assembly--contig:-NODE-1551-length-11881-cov-5.781668_pt1 | contig 11881 bp, 9 predicted proteins | sample MGYA00249839_ERZ747224 | MGnify/ENA primary metagenome ERZ747224 (study PRJEB28782, sample SAMN03220277) | activated sludge metagenome | biome: wastewater; feature: sewage sludge; material... | reverse complement strand
TCGTCGACGAGGTGATGAAGCTTACTCACGGCCGAGGCGCCGACGCGTCGATCGAGGCGCTGGGCACCCAAGGCACCTTCGAGTCGGCGCTGCGGGTGCTCAAGCCGGGAGGCACGCTGTCGAGCCTCGGGGTGTATTCAAACGACTTGAAGATTCCGGTGTCGGCCTTCGCCGCTGGTCTTGGCGATCACCGGATCGTTACCGCCTTGTGCCCTGGCGGCAAGGAGCGGATGCGGCGCCTGATGAACGTGGTGGCATCGGGCCGCATCGACCTGGGCGTGCTGGTCACGCACGAGTACAAGCTCGACGACATCGTAGCGGCCTACGAGTTGTTCGCGAACCAGCGAGACGGAGTCCTGAAGATCGCGATCAAGCCCCGCTGATCGCCGATCCGCATTCCGGCGGTTCAAACGCTTCAGGCCGTCGCTGGCGGCCTCTCAGTTCTTTCGATCCATGTCTGGCACTCATACCCCATCAGGCACGCATCATTGCCTGGCCGCCAACCGGATGCGACGCATCGTCGAGAACGCGTTCGGCCAGTGCCCTTTCCCCTTCGCGTTACGGCTGTGGACCAACGAAGTGATCCACGTGGGAGCCGGCGAGCCGTTGTTCTGCATCGTGCTGCGCGAACCGTCCGCAGTTGGCTTCTTGTTCCGTTCCAACGACCCGTTGCAAATCATCGACGCCTACCTGTTGGGGCATCTCGAAGTGGAAGGCAGCCTCGAGGCTTCACTCGGGCTGAAGGAGTACCTGGGCGCGATGCGGCTCAGCATCCCGAAGCGGCTTCATCTTGGCTGGCAGGCGATGCAGTTTGGGCGTCTCGCCAGTCGTGCGTCCAGTGGGCGGCAGGCGAGCCGCCGACTCGCTACGAGCAACCACTCCCGTTCGGCTGATCGCTCAGCGGTGCGATTTCATTACGACTTGTCGAACGATTTCTACCGCCTCTGGCTCGACGAACAGATGGTGTATTCCTGCGCCTATTTCGCCAGTGGCGGGGAGACGCTCGACGAGGCGCAGCGCCTCAAGCTGCGCCATATCGGCAGGAAGCTTCGGCTGCAACCCGGTGATCGCTTCCTGGACGTGGGGTGCGGTTGGGGCGCTTTGACCCGCACGGCCGTAATCGAGTTTGGCGCGGCCGCCGAAGGGATCACGCTGAGCGAGCGCCAGTACGAATACGCCGTCGCCCGCGCCGAACGCGAAGGGCTGGGCGGCCGCTGCGCTTATGCCTTGCGGGACTATCGTGACGTGGAGGGCGACGCGAACTTCGACAAGATCGCCAGTGTCGGCATGTTCGAGCATGTCGGGCTTGCCAACCTGCCGGTCTATTTTTCGTCGATTTATCGATTGCTGAAGCCGGGGGGCTTGTTCCTGAACCATGGGATTACGCATGACGAGGAAGGATGGCCCGATACGCTGGGTACGCGTTTCATCAACCGCTACGTTTTCCCGGGAGGACAACTCGACCGTGTGGGAAACATCGTTCGCGCGATGGAACAGGCCGGCTTCGAAATCCTCGATGTCGAAAGCCTGCGGCCGCATTACGCGCGCACCTTGCGCTGCTGGGTCGAGCGCTTGCAGCAGCGCTGGGACGAAGCGCGCGGTTTCGTGTCCGAGCCTGTCCTGAGGCTGTGGCGCCTTTATATGCTCGCCTGCGCAGTCGAGTTCGAATCGGCTTCACTGGGGCTTTACCAGATTCTGGCCGCCAAGCGCGGCGCACAGCCGAGAGATTTGCCGCTCGATCGCGCCGATTTGTATGCGTGACGGCCTGCCGCGCTGGCGCCAGCGTGCAACGCCACCTCGGTCGTGAGGATGCTTATCTCGCTCAACACTGTGAAGGAATTCATGTCGGACGCCGGGCCGTCCGCGCGCGGATCTGGACGAGGTCGCGCCGTGGGAAGACATGCTGCGGGTGCAGGGCAACGAACGCTTCTACACCTATATGGTCGACAACCAGGCGATCGTCGCTCCCGGGAGCGTTGATGCGATCCGTGCCTTGACGCAAGCCGAAAGCGAGGCGAAGGCCTCCATCGTCAGGACGGACGCCGCCATGGGAATCGGGAAGCTGCCGCGATGACGCTGGAGGCGAGTTCTTGCGGGCGAATTTCAACAGCCTTCTAACGCGCGCCCGCCGTCAAATTCGGGAAACGATCCGTTGCGTGCGCGGTGTGGCAGACGACACAGGCATTCAACATTTCAGTGAACACCTCGCGCTGCCGGCTCTGATCGCCTGCGTGAGCCGCTGCGGCCAATCGTTCGCTGAGCGCGTGGAATGCCTGGTCCCGCTCGATGAACGCGCGAGGCAAGGCGTCGTGAAGCGCTTGACGGTCCCCGTCGGTCATTTCCTGCTCCAGGACAAAACTGTCGCGGATGCCTTCCGCGTTCCGGGCGACCACATCATCCTGCCCGCGCACCAGCGCCTCCAGGATTTGCTTGCTCGCACCTGTCACAGCCAGCATCTCCTGGATCAGGAGTGCCCGGAACTTCGGCGGCAGGTGCGAGCCAACAGCCCGATCAGCCGCCTCGGATACGTCATGTGCGCTCTGTGCGCTCTGTGCGCCATGCGCATCGGCCGCAAATGTTATCGGTGCCCCGCCCATCGCCAGAACTGCCGATGCAACAATACCTTTCATCAAGTGCATGAAGAGCCCCCAGACCTTGAAACTGCGTGGATGTCCCCGTGAGAGGAACGTTCAAGAGCGATTCACAACAATGCGGTCCGGCAATGATATGCGCCGACTGTCTCGGCCAGGCGATTGCCGCCCCTGGAACGCGGATACTGCGCGAATTACCCGCAAGAAGGAGACCCGGACTTCGCGATCGTCGCAGCGGTCGCGCGTATCGCCAAAGCGCTGGCGCGCGACCAGACTTCGGTGCTCACCGTATCGAGACGAGCTTGCAGAGTCGGGTCGCTCTGCCGAAGGGGTCCCGCGATTGCGCAAGCGGGGCTCAGGTGACGGCCAGCATGTCGATTTACCGTACCCATCACAGATGCGCCTGGAACCGATCACCGACGTTCTGCCACCGATGATCGGTTGGCCGGTCCAGTTCGTCGCGACCGACTGGTACGACAGCCGCGCTGACGATGCTCTCGGGCGCGCGCACGCCGGCGACATCCTCTTTATGCACAACACGCGCTTGCACCCCGGCGAGGAGGCGAACGATCCATCGTTCGCGGCGCAGATCGCGCGCCTGGGGAAGATCTACATAAACGACGCCCCTTCTCGGCGGCCCACCGCGCGCATGCCTCCACCCAAAGGCATTGCGCGACGCATTCCGTCGGCTGTGCGATGCAAGCCGAGCTCGAGGCGCTCACGAGCGTCTTCGATGCGCCCCGCTCGCCCACCGCTCGCCCAGTCTTCGCCGTCATCGGCGGCGCCGAGGTCTCCACCAAGATCGCGCTTCTGCGCAATCGCGCGCCGAGCGCGACATGCTCGGCGCGGGCGCGCAGCATGATCGCTGCGGCGAGCGCTTCCGGCTGCGAAATTGTCCTTCCGATCGACGCCGTGGTTGCGTAGGAGTTAGACGCGAACCCAGCTTGGAGTATCGTACCGGTGCCGGCGATGGGTGCGGAAGAAATGATCCCCGGATATCGGAAGCGATACCTTGGCCCTCATTGGCGATCGCTTCGCCGGCGCACGCACGCTCGTGTGGAATGGCCCGCTCGGCGCCCGCGAACCACGCGTTTCGACCGTGGCACGACCGCGGTTGCCCGAACGGTGGCGGGTCGGACGCGAAGCGGCGCCTCATGCTCGGTCGCAGGCGGCCGCGATACGATTGCGGCGCTGAAACATGCGGGGGTGGCAAGCGACTTCACCCTGGTGTCGAGCGCAGGAGGCGCCTTCCTGGAGTGGTTCGAATGAAAGTGGTTGCCGGGCATCGAAGCGTTGCGAACGATATGAGCGGGACCTGTCAGGTTGTGACGCTGTCGCCGCGCGACTACGACGCCGTATTGTTCGATCTCGACGGCGTGCTGACCAATACGGCGAGCGTTCACGCCAGAGCCTGGAAGAGGCTGTTCGATGAATTTCTCGAGCGCCGCGCGGCTCACTCCGGCGAAGCTTTCGTGCCGTTCGACGACGAGACCGATTACCGTCTCCACGTCGACGGAAAGCCGCGGCTCGACGGCGTCAAGGATTTTCTCGCTTCACGGGGCATCGCCCTGCCTTTGGGTACCCCGCAGGATGCGGACGATGCCGACACCGTGCATGCGCTCGCTCGGCGAAAGGATGCCTATTTCTTCCGGCACATCGAGGAGCACGGCGTCGAGCGTTACGAAGCGGTGGTCGATCTCGTGGAAACGCTGCGCGCGCAGGACATCAAGCCCGCCGTGGTGTCGTCGAGCCGGAACTGCAAGACCGTGCTGGAAGCCGCCGGCATCGCGCAACTCTTCGATGCCCGCGTCGACGGCGTCGAACTCGAGCGGCTCGGCCTCGCCGGCAAGCCGGCGCCCGACATGTTCGTCGAGGCCGCGCGGCGTCTAGGCGCCGATCGCGACAGAACGGTGGTCGTGGAGGATGCGATTGCCGGAGTTGCCGCCGGCCGCACCGGCGGATTTGCACTTGTGATCGGTGTCGATCACGTCGGCCAATCGCAGGCGCTGCGCGAAGCGGGTGCCGACGTAGTGGTCACCAGCCTCGCGCAGATCCGGATCTCCGCCGAACCGCCCTCTGCGTGGTCGTTCATTTACGACGATTTCGATCCCGCACGGGAGGGGATGCGCGAAGCGCTTTGCGCGCTGGGCAACGGTTACTTCGCCACTCGCGGCGCAGCGGCGTGGTCGTCGGCGGACGAAGTCCATTACCCCGGCACGTATCTGGCGGGCGGATACAACCGGCTTCGGACAGAAGTGGCGGGCCGCACGGTCGAGAACGAAAGCCTCGTCAATTTTCCGAACTGGCTCGCGCTCGGTCTTGCGATCGACGGCGGCGACTGGTTCGATTTGCGGACGGTCACGATACTTTCGTATCGCCAGGAACTCGACCTGCGGCGCGGCGTGCTCGTGCGGACCATCCGCTTCGAGGATCCTGTCGGTCGCCGCAGTACGCTGGTCGAACGGCGAATCGTATCGATGGCCGAGATGCACCTCGCGGGCCTCGAGCTCACACTCACCCCCGAGAACTGGTCGGGACGTTTGACCGTGCGCTCTGGAATCGACGGTCGCGTGGTGAACGACGGCGCGAGGCTCTACCGCAAGTTCAACAAGCAGCATCTCGAGCCGGTTACGAGCGGCAGCGCCGGAAAGGACAGCGTATATCTTTGTGTACGGACCTCGCAGTCCAACCTTCATGTGGCCCAGGCGATGCGCATGCGAGCGTATGTGGGCGAGAACCCGGTCGAGTCGGAGCGACGCTCGATCGGTGAGCGGGGCTATGTGGCGCAGGAGATGGACGTCGAGCTCGCACAGGGCGAATCGATCGTCCTGGAGAAGCTCGTCGCGCTATACACCTCGCGCGACCACGCGATTTCCGAGCCCATCGTTGCCGCGCGCAAGGCGATCGAGCGGGTCGGGCGCTTCAGTACGGTGTTCTCACGCCACGCCCTGGCGTGGCAACACCTCTGGCGACGCTTCGACGTGCACCTCGCCCCAAGTCTCGGTGTTTCCGCGCTGAATGTGCCGATGCTGGTGAGGCTGAACATCTTTCATTTGCTGCAGAGTGCCTCGATCAACTCCATTGGCCTCGATATCGGCATCCCGGCGCGCGGCTGGACAGGAGAGGCATACGAAGGTCACGTTTTCTGGGACGAGCTTTTCATCTTTCCGACGCTGAACTACCGCATGCCGGAGATCACGCGCTCGCTCCTCATGTATCGCTACCGGCGACTCGATGAAGCCCGCGAGGCGGCGAAATCCGCAGGCTATGCGGGTGCGATGTTTCCCTGGCAGAGCGGCAGCGACGGGCAGGAAGAAACGCAGGAGGTGAATCTGAATCCTCGCTCGGAGCGATGGGTTCCGGACAACTCGTACCTGCAGCGTCACGTCGGCGCGGCGATCGCCTATAACGTCTGGCAGTACTTTCAGGTCACGCACGATGTCGAGTTTCTGCAGTATTTCGGCGCGGAACTGATCCTCGAGATGGCGCGCTTCTGGTCGAGCATCGCCACGTTCAGCGAACGTCGTGGGCGCTACGAGATTCGGGGCGTGATGGGCCCCGACGAGTTTCACGAGGCCTACCCGGACGCGCCCGTGCCCGGCCTGGACAACAACGCGTACACCAATGTAATGGCCGTGTGGGTGCTGTGCCGGGCGCTCGACGTCCTCGAGCTGCTGCCCGACCTGCGTCGGGCCGAACTGACCGAGCGGCTGCAATTGACTGCAGACGAAATGGCGCGCTGGGACGACGTGAGCCGAAAAATGTACCTGCCGTTCCATGGTGACGGCATCATCAGTCAGTTCGAGGGCTACGAGCGCCTCGAGGAACTCGACTGGGAGCGTTACCGCGTCCGCTATGGAAACATCCAGCGCCTGGAGCTCATACTCGAAGCGGAAGGGGACAGCGCGAATCGATACAAACTGTCGAAGCAGGCCGACGTTCTCATGTTGTTCTACGTCTTTTCGGCCGATGAACTACGCGAGCTTTTCGGGCGCCTGGGATACGAATTGGCCCCGGAGAGCATACCTCGCAACGTCGACTACTACGATCGTCGTTCGTCTCACGGCTCGACCCTGTGCCGCGTAGTCCATGCATGGGTGCTGGCGCGCTCGGACCGCGAGCGCGCGATGAAGTACTTCGCCGAAGCTTTGCAGAGCGACGTCGCCGATATCCAGCAAGGCACGACCGCGGAAGGCGTGCATCTGGGCGCCATGGCCGGCACGGTCGATCTCGTGCAGCGGGTTTCCACCGGCATCGAGATTACCGGCGACGTCTTGCGGTTCAGCCCCCGCTTGCCCGAAGCGCTGACACGGCTCGATATGCGCATTCGCTATCGCGGCCATACGCTCGATTTGGCGCTCACGGCCAATGCGCTCGAGGTGCGCTCGCATGAAAGCGATGCTGCGCCCATCCGCCTTCAGGTGAAAGACGAGATGCGCGTGCTTGCGAGCGGTAGTACCGAGGCCTTTCCGGTAGTACCGAGGCCTTTCATCTGAAGAGGCGCCGCGCGACGCCGAATCGTCCGCCTCGCCGGTAAGAGGCCTTCAGCCAAGCACCGGATCGCTGGCCGGAAAGCCGTATTTCCGGACCTATCCGGGGCTTGTCTGGGGCTGATCCTCAGTCAGGTTCTTTCCGCAACGACTGCCTCGTCCTGCGTGGCAAGCGCAGAGGTGCGGCTCAGTTCGCGCAGATCGTCTTCGTTCAACGTTTCCTTCTGGAGCAGCAGCGCCGCTCCGCGATCCAGCGTTGCACGTCCCTCGTCCAGAATGTGTCGCGCCTGGACGAACGCCTCGTCGACGATTTCCCGGACCGCACGATCGATTTTCCGCGCAACTTCCTCGCTGAAGTTGCGCCCGCGCGGCATGGTCTCCGGCATGTTCAGGAAGCGAGGGCTCTCCGGCTCGTACGCCACGTGCCCGAGCTTTTCGTCCATGCCGTACCGCATGACCATGCTGCGCGCGATGTCGGTGACCTTCGCCAGATCGTCTGCCGCACCGGTCGACAGATGCCCGAAGACCAGATGCTCGGCGGCGCGTCCGCCGAGCAAAACCGCCATCTTGTTCTGGAGCTCCTCGCGCGTCATCAGGAAGCGGTCCTCGGTGGGACGTTGTATCGTGTAGCCCAGCGCGCCGATGCCGCGTGGGATGATCGAAATCTTGTGCACGGTGTCCACGCCGGGCAGGGACATCGCAACGAGCGCATGCCCCATCTCGTGGAACGCAACGACCTTGCGTTCCAGGGGATTCAGTAGCCGGTTCCGCTTCTCGAGACCGGCAACGATGCGCTCGACCGCCGCGGTGAAATCCTCGAGCTCCACCCCTTCCGCGCTGCGACGCGTGGCGACGAGCGCAGCTTCGTTCACCAGATTGGCCAGATCCGCGCCGCTGAAACCGGGGGTGAGCGCCGCGATCTTCTCCGGATCGACATCCGGGGTGCGCTGTACTTTCTTGAGGTGCACGCCGAGAATCTGTACGCGTCCCTTGCGATCGGGGCGGTCGACCAGCACCTGCCGGTCGAAGCGTCCGGCTCGCAGCAGTGCCGGGTCGAGAATCTCCGGCCGGTTGGTCGCCGCGAGTAGCACCAGGCCCGCACTGGTATCGAACCCGTCCATCTCCGAAAGCAACTGGTTCAGCGTCTGTTCCTTCTCGTCATGCCCGCCCATCGGGTATGCACCGCGGGCTCGTCCGAGCGCGTCGAGTTCGTCGATGAAGATGATCGCCGGCGCCTTCTGTCGCGCTTGCTCGAAAAGGTCGCGCACGCGCGCGGCGCCGACGCCGACGAACATTTCGACGAACTCCGAACCGTTGATCGAAAAGAACGGGACGCCGGCCTGGCCCGCAACCGCGCGCGCAAGCAGCGTCTTGCCGGTTCCCGGCGGTCCAACGAGCAGAACGCCCTTCGGTACGCGCCCGCCAAGGCGCCCGTAGCGTTCGGGGTCCTTCAGAAAGCCGATCACTTCCTGCAGCTCCTCCTTCGCTTCGTCCACGCCGGCCACGTCGTCGAACGTGACTTTCGTGTCGGTCTCCATGTATACCTTGGCCTTGCTCTTGCCGACCGACATGAACCCGCCCATGCCTTGCGAGCCGGCCATGCGCTTGATCAGAAAGCTCCACAGGGCAAAAAAGACGAGCGCCGGAACCACCCAGGAGAGAAGGGCAGGCAGCCACTTGCTTTCGACCCGACCCGCAAACGGTACGTTGGCTGCTTCGAGGTCGGCCACCAGCGCTGGATCGTCCACGCGCACGGCGGTGAACGGATGGGGTCCTTTCGACAGCGCTGCCAGGCGTTCGGTCGTCTTCGGCGACAAGCCGTTCCCGACGCCGTCGTTGGAGAGCGTGCCCGTGATCACGGCCTCGCCAAGCGCAACCTCTGTGATTTTTCCCGCGCGAAGGGATGCCTTGAAATCGCTGTAGGGCAGATTGTCGACGTGCGGCGGTGCGAGATAGTCCTGCAGCGCGACGATCAGCAGAAACGCCGCCAGAAAGTACCAGATCGAGAACTGTTGTTTCTTTTCCATGGCTTTACCTGTCTACGCTCCGCGGTCGGAACTGAATCCGCTCGTTGCGCCGCTACATGAAGGAGATGTAATCGGGGTGAAACGTTGCTGTCGGGGATGCATCGCTAAAGTGGTAACCGTGATGCATGAAAACGCGTCGCTCGCAGCAGCCGATGCTGCGAACCGAAACCTTGAAAAGGAGCAGCGAAATGTCCTCGAAAGCCGTGTTGTTCGCCGGAGTGCTGTTGTCGGCGAGCCTGCCCGCCTTTGCCGATAGCGGCGTAGAGTTCCTGAACAACGAGATCGGCTACCAGTTCGTTCACGTGACCCCGAGCAAGACGACTCGCGCGCAGGTCCTGGCGGAGCTGCACGGCGCGCAGAACGCGGCCAGCATTCCGCGCTCGTTCGAGTTCCGGCTCCGGAGAAGCCCGTCGCATCGACGTTGACGCGCGAGCAGGTGCAGCGCGCCGCCACCGGCCAAACCAGAGGTCAGCATGAGGCGAAACACCGCCTCTACGGACCGGTGCACGCACTCGGCTCCTGAAGAGCGCTTCGCCCGCTGCGCCAGGCATTCAGAGCTTTCTCGAACGCAGAGCGAGCACTGCCCACGTCATGCCTAGCGCAGCAGCAGCAACGAAGCCGATGATGCCGAGCACCGGGAGGCCTTCCCAATGCGGACCGGCATGGGACGCGAGAAGCAGCGCCGAGCCGACAAAGATCGAAGCGACGATCATCGCGAAGGCGAGCCGATTGCTCGCCTGGATCAAGTGGCGCTCGACGGACCGGCCGCTCTGGTGGCGAATATCGAACAGCGGTTCGCCGCGTTCGAGGCGACCGGCGAGGCGGCGAAGTGCGATCGGCGCCTCGCCGGTAAGTTCGCGGACAGTGACGAGCGACCGGTATAACTTCGCAAACTGCGCTGCCCCGGCTTCGGGCCGCAAGGCACGCGCGACGAGCCGTGGGCTATAGGCCTGAAAAGCGGCAAGCGAACTGAACTGCGGATCGAGTCGCTGAACGAGGCTTTCCAGTTCGGCGAAGGCGCGCATCAGCAGCGTAGTCTCGCGCAACAGCCGGATATGATGTCTGCGCCCCAACCCGATGAACTCGTGGATGATGGCGCCGAACGAATGGCGCCCGGCTCCCGAGGCGCGATAGTAGCGGTCGAGCGCAGCGGAGAGGTCGCTGACGAATGCTGCGCGGTCCAGTTCGGCGCTGGCACCTCCCATGCCGATATAGGCGCTTGCCACCCAATCCGGGTCGCGCGCCATCACAGCGAGAAAAAGCTGCCGCAGGCTCTCTTGGACGCGGGGCGACAACTCGCCGATCGCACCGAAATCATGAAAGCACAGCCGACCATCGGGCAGAACGAAGACGTTTCCCGGGTGCGGGTCCGCATGGAAGACGCCCTGCTCGAAGACCTGAGCCAGAAAGAGGCGCATGAGCGACTGCGTGAGGGCCCGCGGCTCCTTGATCACGCCGTCAGGTGCATCGGCTCGCTGACCGGTGCTGTGCTCCATGGTGAGCACGCGACGGGTGGTGGCGTGCCAGAAAATCCGGGGCACGTACACGAGGGGCTCGTCGCGGTTGAGCTCCGCGAAGCGCTCGGCATTGCGCGCTTCCTGCTCGAAGTCCAGCTCGCCTCGCAGCGTGACGGAGAACTCGTCCACCAGCTCCGCCAGATTCAGTGCGCGAAGAGCGGGTAGCAATCCGGAGAGTATGCGCACGAGGCGCTTCAGGACGGCAATGTCGGCCTCGACGGCTTGCCCGAGATCCGGGCGCTGCACCTTGACGATCACGTCCGTTCCATCGGGCAGCACTGCGCAGTGCACCTGCGCCATCGATGCCGCAGCCATCGGTTCGTCCTTGAAACCGGTAAACAACTCGCCGATCGTGCGCCCGGTCTCGTCTTCGATGATCCGCCTTGAAACCTCGGCCGGGAACGATCCCACACGGTCCTGCAGCCCGCGCAACTCGGCCACGAACGCGTCCGGCAAGAGATCGTCGCGCTGCGAGAGCATCTGGCCGAACTTGACGAAAGTCGGCCCCAGCTCCTCGAGCGCTTCGCGCAGACGGATCGCGTCGCTTGCCGACCTCGAGGAGTGATCGCCTCGGTCGGCCCGGAAGCCGAGTTGCTCCGCGTAGTGTCCCCAACCCTTGGCGACCGCCACCCGCGCGATCTCCCGAAGGCGGGCCAGTTCGCCCCGCTGCTCATTTCCCGGTCCAGACTCGGCATTCATTCGTACATTCCAGGCGCCACGCGGCGGCTACACATGCAGCCGCGAAGCCAGCCAGTTGTAGAAGGCGCCGAGCGCGAACCCCCAGGTCGCCAGAACGGCCATTGCAAAGAGAAAGCCGCTCCAGGTGAACGTTCGCGGCCGCACCATGGCCGTGAAATCAAGCCCGTGAAAAAGACTGTTCACCCACGTCAGCGAAGCTTGTGGCGCCAGCGCCCAGATCAACGCACAGGCGGAATAGAAGACTGCGACCGTGATCGCGAGCGTGGTTCCGGCGCGAATCGGAGTCATCGCGAGATCTGCGGGAATGCGGCCGGCATCAGAGCGCGCACGCCGTCGGCGATCGCAGCACTCAGTTCGATGCGATTCGACGGATGGGCGATCGTATCGCAACTGACGATCGTTCCGGCGCCAGCGCGCCTGAGGTCGTCGAACGCAGCACCGGCGAAGATCGCATGAACGCCCACGCACACGGGCGGCTCAGTCATCGCCTGCCGCAGGTGACGAACCGTTTCGATCATCGTCCGGGCGGTCGACACGATGTCGTCGACCAGCACCGG
>ENA-UOUJ01001550-UOUJ01001550.1-activated-sludge-metagenome-genome-assembly--contig:-NODE-1550-length-11884-cov-92.623890_pt1 | contig 11884 bp, 9 predicted proteins | sample MGYA00249839_ERZ747224 | MGnify/ENA primary metagenome ERZ747224 (study PRJEB28782, sample SAMN03220277) | activated sludge metagenome | biome: wastewater; feature: sewage sludge; material... | reverse complement strand
GGAGAAAAAAAAGCCTCATATTGAGTTTATTTATTAAGGTATTTCAGCCAACGTCAGGGCTTTGCGTAGGCCGGGTAAATAGTACCGATGCCTGCTTGGCCACTAAAGAACGTATTAGCTAAAAGCCAAATTACTGAAGTTCATTAGAATTACAAAAGTTTATTGGCGATTGACAAACCCCGGCTTTCGCAAAGCCACTTGTTAAATTGCTGCGCTTCGGTCAACATAATAATGGAAACGAAATTAGTCCGCCTGGAGTTACATAATTAGAACCTATGAACTGATTGCCTGGCTTTGTACAACTGATGAAAGTAAAATTGTAGATAACTACTGAAGATGAATTACGCGCCTGCGGCAGCGTTGCATTTAACGTCCTCGCATAGCCGATGGCGGGGATATAGAACGATAAACATCCCGTAAATTGGCTGATAAATTTGCGAAGCTTTCAGCCAATTTACACCAAATTTTCATAACTTCGATAAACTTCCGGAACCCGCGTCCAGCCCCGCTTTTGGCTATGCAATGTTATGCCCAGTGCTTCTGTCATTCGATGTCTATTTTGTTTATTACTTTCATCAGTCTGTCCGTTTCTGTCAAGGCTACAATAATTTTTTGATAATGTAAAATATCGTCAAACTCAAGTTTACGGTCTTTGCGGTCTTTGAGCCATTTTTGTGCGGGTTGATAACCACCAATGTAAAACTCCCAAGCTGTCTGCGGAACGTTGTTGAAATACTGCGTGTCGTTGATGTAAACTTTACCGTCTTGATATTTTGGTTTAGTTACAAAGTTGTCACCGACTATTGGGTATTGGGTGATGTATTTCTCAACGGTTGGACTTTCCAATAAATGAATTTGTCTGATTTGTGAGCCAAGGTTAACCAATTGCCAAAATGTTGCTGCGTCTTTTGGATAAGGCACTCTCGGGAAATCAATTTTCAAAAATTCTTTGTATTTCTTTCGGTAAGAAGGAGAGTGCAAAACTGTATAGAGGTAATCTAATATGTCAATGGGTGCAAAAGTATCTTTGGATGTTTCCTTTTCGTTTGTAAATGTTAAACCTAACTTATCTGCTATTTGCTTTACAATTTCTGTGTTTAAGTTCGGTTGTCTTTCAGTAGATTGACCTATTGTGTGTTGACCGCTGGATTCGGGGTAAAGATAGAGCGGGAAAGTATAAGTTGTTTCCTTTGTTTGCAAACTAACGGTACATACTTCTGATAAGACGTTACATACTAGAATATGTTGAAAATCAAATGTGCTTTGTTGTCTGCAACAAAGTAATGCTATGTTATTCTTCAACATATGTTGCATAACTTTTTGTGCAGGACGACTGACAATTTGTGGGTCGTAATAAATGGAACGAATATCAAATGGGCGATAGAGTATGTTTTTAATAAAATCAGGATTGAATTTTTTCCCTTTAATTCTTTCTGTTATTTTAAAACTACCTGAATCAACGACTCTGTATTCATCTATGAATGATTTAGGAAGTTCACCACCAAGCAATGTTTTAAATCTTGCTTCAATGTCTGATTTTTTTTCACCTATGAATAAAGAATCACGGTCTGTTTTTACTCCATTGTTTACATTTATAAATAGTTCATTTAATGAAAACCAACTATCATATTTTTTGTCGCTTAATTGCTTTGGAACAAAAAAGTAATAGGGAAATTCATAAGAAAGTTGTTTAAAATCAATATTTAGTAAATCATTCTCGTTTAATGTTGAATATTTAAATTCTCGATTTCCAAATAAGTCAAAATGAAAAACCTGACCTAATTCATTTTTCTTTTTCTTACCTGTTTTAACTAAGATGTTAATTGAAACGCCTTGTTGAATATCAAACACATTTTCATCTTTACTTCCATCAAGTGCGGTTTCATTTTTTTTAGCACTCCCGTGTAAATCAATAATATAAACTTTATCAAAACTTGCGAGAAGGGTTCTTCGCATTTGTCGATGTGTAATTCCGTCAATAAAGCTATTATTAGAAATGTAGGCTAAAATGCCACTGCCATTTTTATCTATGAAGTGCTGACCGTAACGAATAAATTTAATGTAATCATCGTCAAGATTGATTTTCTTTTCGTTCAGGTCTTTTTTGTAGTCAGTAATTAAGTTTTGTATCCACTCGCCTTTGTTTGTACTGCTTACGCTATAAGGTGGATTTCCAATGACACACATTACTGGAGTATCTCTTTTGATGTGATTAGCTTCGTTTGCTTCGGTGCTTAACCAACTGGCAAATAAAGTTCCTGTGTCGTGGTGGTGTTCTTCTAAACTGTTGGTGAGGTAAACCCTAAATCGTTGGTTGGTGGTCGGTTTGTACCCTGTTTCTGATAATAGCAAATCTAATTTCAGATGCGCCATTGCATAACTGGCCATTAGTAACTCAAAACCGTTCAGGCGTGGCAACAAATGTGTTTCAACATAATTGCTCCAAATGCCTTGCTGACCTTCGAACTTTTTGTGAATGTGTTTTACTACTTCGGCAAGAAAAGTTCCTGTTCCTGTTGCCGGGTCAAGAATTTGCACCTTATGAACGTCATGCTCAACTTTTTTGCCTTGCTGTTCAATTTTAATGCGAGTCTTGCTGTTATCTGCAAGTCCTTGCGGTAAATCAAATTCAGTTTTTAGAATATCGTCAACGGCACGAACTATAAAATTTACAACGGGTTGCGGAGTGTACCAAACGCCCCTTGCTTTGCGGAGTTTGGGGTCGTATTCACTTAAAAATGTTTCGTAAAAATGGATGATCGGGTCCTCCATTTTTGTTGACTTTCCGTAATTTTTTAAAATTTCTTCAACGTTACAAGCCAGGAAAATATCTGTTAAACTATCTACTATCCATTTTATACGGTCGTCAATGTCTGGGCCGGCTATGTAGCCAAACAGTTTTCTTAAAAAAGGATTTGATTTTGGAATGAGTTCGGCTGCTTCTTGTCGGCTGAATGTTGGTAAAGTAGGGTCATGTAAACGAGCCGCAAACATTCCATAACAAATAGTTTGAGCGTAAACGTCTGCAAAACCTTTAGGCGTAATATCGTGTATAAGAATTTGTTTGAAAGCCTTCATTTGGTCTTTCAGCGTACTGTCTTCGTGATTGGTTTCGTCACTTGTCAAAGCCTTTTCAATCACTTCAGAAAGAAGGCGGGCTTTGCCCGCCATCATTTCTGCAAGTCTTTTTGAACTCTTTATGGTCTGCCCGATGTGGGTGCAAAAGTTTTTGATGAAGTTTCCAAAACTTGAAAAATTCTCGGTCAGCGGTTTTATGCCTTTGTCGGTGATTTCTCCAATGGCAATTTTCATTACAAACTGTCCGTCACGGTATAGATGAAAGTCGAGATAGTCAGTAAAAATGATGTTGTTTAGCGATGCCTTGTAACGGTCAAACTGTTCTTTGTTGCCTGTATTCTTTGCTCCTTCAAGGTCTTTGTCGCCAATGTCTTTAGCTTCAATGAAACCAACTGGAACATCTTTTTTTGTCAAAATGTAGTCTGGTGCTCCGCAACTTTGTCTTTTGGGTTCATTGGTTGCTCTGATTGTCGGAACTAAACTTTCTAAAAGTTGTTGTAAGTCGCCCCGAAAAGTATGTTCGGTTGCGTTACCAAGTTTGTAGCGTTTATTTATGTTGTCAATATACTGGTCTAAAGTCATCTGTTCACTTGTCAATTTATTTCAGTCCTAAGATAGTTTTTTCTGTCGGTCTGATGTTGTTGGTACTGTCGTCATAGCATTGGGCATAACGTCCAGGGCTTTGCGTAGGCCGGGTATATAGTACCGATGCTCGCTTGGCCACTAAAGAACGTATTAGCTAAAAGCCAAATTACGGAAGTTCAGTAGAATTACAAAAGATCAAGGGCGATGCTGTCAAACCCGGCTTTCGCAAAGCCACTTGTTATTTGTCTGCGCTTCTGTCAACTTGAATATGAAAACGTAAACAATCCACCAGTGGGATTTTAAAGAAAACTCGAAAACAAGCCGCAGAGCTTTGTGAAAAAGCTGATAGTAGATGCATAAACCTTTTGCACAAAAGACGAATGTCGCGCCTGCGGCAGCGTTGCAAATAACGTCAGGGCTTTGCGTAGTGGCGGATTTTCAGCACAAAACTTGATACGAAGCACACAATTCAAATTTAGCAATAATGTTCATACGAAGCACTTAACCAGCCATTACGCAAAACCGCTGTTATGCCTTCGTTGTTCTTCGTCCGTCTTTCAGCGTTGGGGAAGCCATACTCTTTGACAAGTTTTGGTTTGCGTGTCGGATGGTGCGACTTGGCAATGTGTATGGCTTTTGTGAGGGCTTTAATAATTCAAACTAAGTCCAACTCCAAGTCCCATATCGCTGTCGTAATGCGTTCTAATTCCTATGTTTTTATTTATGATGTATTTCAATTCTGCCATATATTCGAGGTCTGTGTTTACCATAAAACCTGCTCTTATTCTTTTGGATATTGGAATGTCTTCACGCATCAAAGTCAATCGTACAATTCCATCGTGATAAACTTCTGCCTGAAAGTTTACCAGCATTGGCAAGGTGTACATAAAACCTAAACTAAAAGCCCTGCGTGTGTCTTTTTCGTTTTTCTGTCCGAATAAATTTGTTTCGTGTTCATCCATGCCCATTTTGCGGTAACGCCAGTCAAAACCAACAAAAGGCATTAACCATTGCATTTTTCCAATGTATCTTCCAAAATGTGTTTCTACTTCGTAGCCGTGCATATCGTTATACCCTAATCGCCATTCTGTGCCTAAAGACCATCTTGCATTTTGAACCATTGCTTCACCATCATTTCCATTGGTCGCAAAATCATTTTGAATCATAAAATGTGGCATATTGCTTTCTCTTTGCAATTTATTGTAGGCTTGCTTATTGTTTGGTAAATAGGAGTTTTGGTAATTATCTACTGCAAAAACTCTGTTCATTCCACCCATCATATGATATAAAATATGACAGTGGAAAAACCAATCTCCTTCTTCGTTTGCCAAAAATTCTATGGTATCGGTTTCCATTGGCATAATATCCAACACATTTTTGAGCGGTGAATATTCGCCTTTACCATTGATTACCCTAAAATCAAAGCCATGCAAGTGCATTGGGTGACGCATCATTGAGTTGTTGTAAATGGTGATGCGTAATACTTCTCCTTTTTTTACAGGGATTTTATCCACTTCCGAAAGAATTTTATTGTCCATACTCCACACATAGCGGTTCATATTTCCGGTAAGGGTAAACTTTAATTCCTTTACTGGTGCATCCTTTGGAAGTGTGGTATTGTAAGGCGATTGCAACATTGCGTAGTTCAGGGTCTTTATTTCTCCTAAAGCATTAGCATTGTAACGGTTGGGGTCGTTGTCCATATCCATATTATGCTGACTATGGTCTTGCTTTTGTTTTGCATCACCAGTAATTTCGGGATACATTACCACGTTCATATCCATTTGGTTCAGGCTCATTTTCATTCCCATATCGTCCAAATCGCCATTCATTTTCATCATATCGTTCATCATTTTCATTCCTTCAAAATATTTCAATTTTGGAAGTGGTGATATTAACTGTTTGATACCATTGCCTATAAAATAGCTTGCTGATTGTGTGCGGTCTTCGGTTGTGGCTAAAAATTCATAGGCAACGCCTTCTTCGGGAATGGTTACTACGATGTCATAAGTTTCAGAAACGGCAATGATTAATCTATCTACTTCCACAGGCTCTACATCATTGCCATCATTGGCTACTACGGTAATTTTTCCGCCTGCATAGCGCAACCAAAAATAGGAGGAAGCTCCACCGTTTGAAATCCGTAAGCGTACTTTATCGCCTGCTTTTAGCGTTTTACCGTCCACCGTTTTTAAATCGGAAGTATGATTTCCATTGATTAAAATTTTGTCATAAAACACATCGCTCACGTCCATTGCCAACATTCGTTTCCATTCGTTGGTTAGCTTGGTTTTAAAATGTCCTTCTCTGATGGCTTCTGCGTATGATTGTGTTGCATTTTTTTTGATAGCTGCCCAATCGTTGGCATTGTGCAACATACGGTTGATATTATCTGGATTAAGATTTGTCCATTCGCTTATGATAATCGGAACGGTTGGCAAATCATCTATTCCTTTCCTGAATGTTTTATCGTCATCTCGTTTTTTCATTATAAAACTTCCATACATACCAATCTGTTCCTGCAAACCTGAGTGTGAATGATACCAGTGTGTTCCGTGTTGGATAATGGGAAAACGATAAGTAAAACTTGTACCTGCCTCAATGGGTTTTTGTGTTAACCACGGCACACCGTCTTCTTTGTTCGGCAAAAACACTCCGTGCCAATGCAAAGAAGTACTTTCTTTTAATTGATTATGTACTACAATTTCTGCGGTGTCACCTTCGATAAATGTTAAGGTTGGCATTGGAATTTGACCGTTTACGGCAATGGCTCTTTTCTCTTTTCCTGCGTAGTTTACCAATGTGTCTGTTACATATAAATCATAACGAACTACTTTTTGGGCGAAAAGAGAAGTTGTTGCCAATAACATTAGGGCTATCGGTAACAGTTTTTTTTGAAAAAAGTTTTGTATACCCATTTTAAGATTTTCATTTTTTTATCTTTTGTTCAATAATTGTTTTGCATTATCAGAAGCACAGATTAATCCTGCCCCTAACATAATTATATCTTTGATTACAAGTCGCCCAACTCCTGACAAATAAGGAAAACCGAATTGAGGCGTGCGAAAATCGCCACCCAAATTGGGAACATATACTTCGGGGGTGGTTAGCAAAAATGACAAGGTCACTAAAGACATTCCAAAAGTTAACACACCTCCAATAAAACCAATTTTTGCATACCAAATTCCCAATAAAGTAAGAATGCAGATAATCACAATTACAGTTCCTAAACCATAGGAAAAAATGTATGTATTGTTTTCCTTATGCCAGTCAATGTTCTTCTGAACTTTTTTGCCTTCAGGGTTTTTATATTCTTTGTATTCAGGAGCTTCTTTATCATAAAAAGAAACTCATTAGCGGACTATTGGCAACAAAAGGAACGATCCCGTCTGCTTCATATTGAAACGCTTTCAATCCGCCAATCCAAGCCATCACAATAAAAATTGCTATGCGTGTCAGGTTGATGAACTGTTTTTGACTGTTGGCAAATAGTTTAATTAATTTTTCCATTTCTATTCGTTTTTTTTGGTTTGTTAAACCGGTCTATAATTTTTTATATTTTAATACTTCTAAGCCTAAGCGCATTTACAATTACAGAAACTGAACTAAAACTCATTGCCAATGCAGCAATCATAGGTGAGAGCAATATTCCGAAAAACGGATATAATACACCTGCTGCAATTGGGATGCCTAATATGTTATAGACAAGGGCGAAAAATAGGTTCTGCTTAATGTTTTTCATTACAGCATCACTTAAATTTCTGGCTTTTACAATTCCGTGTAAATCGCCTTTTACTAAAGTTATCATTGCACTTTCAATGGCTACATCCGTACCTGTTCCCATGGCGATACCAACATCACTTTTTGCTAATGCCGGTGCATCATTAATTCCGTCTCCTGCCATTGCCACCACGTTCCCTTTTTCTTGTAGCTTTTCCACTTCTTTGAGTTTATCTTCGGGCAACATACTTGCTTTAAAATCTGCCAGTTTTAGCTCTGAGGCTACTGCTTGAGCGGTGTCGTGATTATCGCCTGTTAGCATTATAACTGCTATTCCTTTTTCTTGTAATTCTTTAATAGCCTTGGCACTCGTTGCTTTTATTTTGTCACCAATAACCACATAACCAACCACTGAATTATCTATTGCGAGATAAGAAACTGTCTTTCCTTGTTGTTGAAATGCTTTGGCTTCATCCTCCATTTTAGAACTGATTTCAGCTTTAGCATATTCCATCATTTTTGGATTTCCCAAAGCAATGTTTTTGCCATTGATAGTAGCTTCAACACCTTTTCCTGTAACCGCATTAAAATTTTCCGATTTGATTATTTCGGCATTGTTTTCTTTACCGTATTTAACTGTTGCTTCGGCTAATGGGTGTTCGCTATTTGTGTTCAATGAAGCGATGTATTGAAGTACTTCGCTTTCGCTGAAACCATTATTGAAAGAACCGATACTTTCTACGGTTGGCTTTCCTTCCGTAATCGTTCCTGTTTTATCAACGATTAAGGTATCTATTTTGTGAAATTTTTCAAGTGCTTCGGCATTTTTAATCAACACGCCATTTTGGGCACCTTTGCCCACACCTACCATTACAGACATTGGTGTTGCTAAACCTAATGCACACGGACAAGCAATAATTAAAACGGCTATTGCATTGACCAAAGCATAAACATAAGCAGGTTCTGGTCCCCAAACCGCCCAAACAATAAATGTGCTTATCGCAATGAGAACTACAATCGGCACAAAATATCCCGACACTCTATCGGCTAAATTTTGAATAGGCGCACGGCTTCTACTGGCATCATTTACCATTTTAATAATTTGAGAAAGCAAGGTATCGCTCCCCACTTTTTCGGCTTTCATTAAAAAGCTTTGATTGCCATTGATCGTTCCGCTGCTAACTTTATCACCCATAGTTTTATTTACAGGAATCGGTTCTCCCGTAATCATAGATTCGTCAATGGTTGTATCACCTTCGGTGATCACACCATCAACAGGGATTTTTTCACCGGGTTTTACTTTAAGAATATCGTTTAATTCTATTTTGTCGATGCTGACTTCCACCTCTTCGCCATTAACCATTTTTGTGGCTTTATTGGGTGCTAATTTCAACAATTCTTTCACTGCCGAATTGGTTCTACTATGTGCACGGGCTTCTAAAAGCTGTCCCAACAACACCAAGGTTAAGATAACGGTTGCTGCTTCAAAATAAACGTGGACTGCTCCATGATGTGATTTAAATTGATCGGGGAAAAAATCCGGAAAAAGCATACCCACCACACTGAATAACCAAGCTACACCAGCACCAATTCCGATTAGCGTAAACATATTGAGATTCCAGGTTTTGATGCTTCGGTAGGCTCGTTCAAAAAACATCCAAGTGGCATAAAACACGACAGGAATGGATAGAAAAAACTGCACCCAGTTCGATTGTTTTTGTCCCATCAGCTCATATAAAGGATTGTTTGGAATCATTTCGCTCATTGCGATGAAGAAAATGGGCAATGTAAATGCGGTTGCAATCCAAAACTTCTTTGATAATTTTTTATAGGTCTTTTCTTCCGAAGAAAGGTCGGCTTGCATGGGTACTAAATCCATTCCACAAATGGGGCAGGAGCCAGGTTCGTCTTGTACAATTTCAGGGTGCATTGGACACGTCCACTGTTCTGTATTGGAAGTTGATAGATTTTGTTCCTCCACCAAATCCATTCCGCAGACTGGGCAATCACCAGCTTTGTCGTATGTTTTATCGCCTTCGCAACGCATCGGGCAATAAAATACGCCCGTTCCTTTTCCATTTGGTTTGTCGTGCTGTTTGGGTTCTGAATGGTGATGATGTTCTCCTAAATTATGGATACTATATCTTCCACCATCATTTTTTAAGGCTTCCTGAAATGTTTCCAAGTGAATATGTTTTTCCATTTCAATAGTCGCTTCTGCTTTTTCTAAATCAACAGCAACTTTTGAAACGCCTTGTACTTTTGAAAGTGTTTCTTCTACGTGCTTACGGCAACCGTTACAGGTCATTCCGTGTATGTGATATGTGTGTTTCATTGTTTGTAAAGTTTAAACTATCAATACTATGGCACAAAGTTCTGCAATATGCTTAATGATACTATTGTGGAATTTTGGGTTTGATTTGTAAGATTTATAAATCCTCAATCTGCCTTCGCTTTTTATTTTTCAATTGTTTAAAGTGCGAAGGGGTTAAACCTGTTACTTTCTTGAATTGATTACTTAAATATCCCACACTGCTGTAATTAAGTAAAAAAGCGATTTCGCTCAAGCTCATTTCATCGTACATCAAAAGTTCTTTCACCCGTTCAATTTTTTGCAGAATGAAATATTTTTCAATGGTTGTGCCTTCAACTTCTGAAAATAGGTTGCTTAATGAGGCATAATCAACAGCTAATTTTTGGGAAAGAAATTCTGATAAATTGATGCTCAGTTCATTGTTTTGATTATAAATAAGCTCAATAATCAACGTTTTAATTTTCTCAATTGTTTTACTTTTTTTATCATCTATCAACTCAAAGCTAAATGATTTCAACCGTCCTGCTATTTCCTGTTTTTGGGATTCCGTAATGGGCGAAACTACTTCTACTTCGCCCAAATCAACAGAAAGCAGTTGAAGTCCGAGTTTTTCTAACTCAGACTTCACTACCATTTTGCAACGGCTGCACACCATATTTTTAATGTACACCTTCATTATTTTATCGTTTCTACGGTGCTTCCACAAGTCAACATTTGTGAACCGTAATAAGGATTTTTAATTGCGTTTTCTTTGCTCAACCAATTAGCACCTTTGCCACCGTTTGCCATTGGGCAATGCTGATAATAAACAGGTGCTTCAGATTTTGAAACCTTTATTAGTTCGTACATATTTTTTGACAAGTTCATAAAATGGTCTCTTTGATGCGCTATATCTTTGGTGTCTGAAATATGCTCTGCATCAGTTGCCAAGTCTTTCATTACTTTCATCCAAACGTTGTGTTCGTCTATTGTTAATGTTTCCATTTTTACTGCGGAAATTGCGTTGCTTAAATCCTTTGCTTTTGCAGAAGCTGTATTTCCGTCTGTTTTTACCAAAGCATCTTTTAACGCAAAATAGCTTTCAAAAACAGCTTTCAGTTGTTTTGTTTCCTGCTTTTCGATTGTTACCGTATGGTTTGAATGGTCGTGTGTTTCCGTTTTCGGTGCTGCTTTTGAAACTGGTTTATTCACACGTTCGTATTGACAACATTCAGGAAGTTTTGCATAAACATCAGTAGGCGCAAGAAATTTGTCGCTGTCATAACCTGCCAGTGCAATACGTTTCAAGATTTCGTCCTGATTTGTTTTTGTTGCATCGTAAGTTATGGTAGCCATTTTTGTGTCTTTGTCCCAATCAACATTGGCTACTTTTTTCAGATTACCTGCTTTTTCAATGGTGCTTTCACACATGCCGCAGTTTCCATAAATTTTTACGGTTTCTGTTTTTGAATTTTTAATTTGAGCGTTACACGCTGTGGCTGATAACAATAAACTAATTGCTATCAATATTTTTGTTATTGACTTCATTGTTTTGAAAATTTTAATTTTTATAAAAATATTAATTTTGAAAGCATTTATTTGCTTTCGATTGGACAGATTTATGGCTGTCAAGACAAGAATTTAGCTTATTTTTGGCGGTTGCCAAATAGAACGGAAACCCGAAGAAATGTGGGTTTCTGTATAAAAGAAACTCAATTTTTCAGCGTAGAAAACGCTATGATTCAGTTCGGGAAAAAAAGGTAGTGCAATAGTGATGTTTATAGTCGGGCAATGGCAGGAATGATTTCCACATTGTCCGTTACAATCGTCATCGTTTTTGTCATCTTGTGAATGACTTTTACAACAGTCTTTCTTTTCTGTTTGAGAAGTTTCTTTTTTGCAACAAGACTTTTCCGTTTTTTCTGCTGGTTTACCACACGCATAAGTCAGCGTTGGTGTCAAAAAGAAACCAAGCATCACAATCAGCAATATGGAAATTTGTCTTGTCATAAATTCAATAACGCAAAGTTACAAATTTTATTCAGTCGAGCGTTGGCAAAATTCAAGCTCTTTTGGTTTTTTGTTTTGGCTTTGCGCATCGGCAAAAACCAAATGTGCTTGAATGTGCGGTCGGCTTTTTACAATGAGGCATAACGTCAGGGCTTTGCGTAGGCCGGGTAAATAGTACCGCAGTCTGCTTGGCCACTA
>ENA-UOUJ01001549-UOUJ01001549.1-activated-sludge-metagenome-genome-assembly--contig:-NODE-1549-length-11887-cov-3.426386_pt1 | contig 11887 bp, 14 predicted proteins | sample MGYA00249839_ERZ747224 | MGnify/ENA primary metagenome ERZ747224 (study PRJEB28782, sample SAMN03220277) | activated sludge metagenome | biome: wastewater; feature: sewage sludge; material... | reverse complement strand
GGGTTCAGGTCCACGAAGATCGCCTCGCCCGGCGGCTCGGGCGGCTCGGGCCGGGTCTGCAGAACCCACAGCGCCGCGGCCCCATGCCCGCCCAGCACCAGCAACGCGGCAACCGCCCAGCCCGCCGTCCGCAGCACCGTCACGACGCGGCCTCCAGCCCCACCAGTGCGATCTTCAGGTAACCTGCGTCGCGCAGGCGGTTCATCAGCGCCATCAGGTCGCCGTAGGCCACGCTTTGATCGGCGCGCAGGAACAGCCGCGCCCCGGTGTCGCCGCCGGTGGCGCGGCGCAGGGCCTCGGCCAGCGCGCCGGGGCTGACGGATTCGTTGTCCAGCGCCACGGACAGGTCAGGCTTCAGCGTCAGCCAGACCGGCTGGTCGGGCCGCGCGGCCTGCGGGGCCGATGACGCGGGCAGGTCCACGTTGATGTCCACGGTGGCCAGGGGCGCCGCTACCATGAAGATGATGAGCAGCACCAGCATTACGTCGATGAAGGGAGTGACGTTGATCTCGGCCAGTTCGCCCTTGTCCTCGTCGTCATGCATTTCGCCCGCCATCTCAGCGCCCCCCATGCGGGGCATCCAGTGTGCGGCTGGCCATGCGGGCGATCAGCGCGGCACCGTCGCGCAGGGACAGCCTGTGCGCGGCGATGGCGCGGCTGCACAGGTCATAGACCACCACCGCCGCAATCGCCGCGACCAGCCCCAGCGCGGTCGCCAGCAGCGCCTCGGCGATGCCGGGGGCCACGACGGCCAGATGCGTCGTCTGCGCGCGCGAGATACCGACGAAGGCGTTCATGATCCCCCAGACCGTGCCGAACAGCCCGACAAAGGGCGCGGTCGCCCCGATCGTTGCCAGAAGCCCCGTGCCCGCCGCCAGACGGGCAAGGGTTCCGGCCTCGATCCGGGCCAGCACGGAATCGATGCGTTCCTTGACCCCGCCGGTCCCTGCGGCGGCCAGCAGGGGGGTTGCGGCCTGCACCTCGCGCCCGGCCGCGCGCAGCATCCGCGCCACGGGATCGCGGCAGCGCGGCCGAAGTATATGTCGGATTGCCCGCCAGCGCATGCAGGATGCGTTCGCCCAACTCGCGCGCGACCGGCGAATCCACGGGGATCTGCAGGTTGCGCTTGGACTTCGCGGCCTGGTCGCCCCGCGGTTTCGCGGCCGTCCTGCCACGCGGCACGGTCCAGCGCCTCGCGGAAGGCGGTGACTTCGTCTGCGGACAGGATGTCCGGGATCTGGATCAGCATCATTGCCTCGGGGGGATTGGCAGGGACTTGCGGCCCTGCAGGGGTCAGAACCGCTTCGACAGGCTCAGCGTGAAGACGCGCCCCGCCTCGGGGACCGCGCGGCTGTTGCCGAAGGCCGAGGCATAGTTCTGGTGGTCGGTCAGGTTCGTGTTGTTCAGGGCCAGCCGCGCGCCCAGCAGAGCCAGCCCGGTATCGCAATTTCCCACGTCTCGCAGCACCCGCGGCAGGACCGGCAGCTCGTCAAGGGCGGCCTCGTTGCGGTGCAGGGTCGCTTCGCCCCCCGCCCCGCCGGTCAGATAGGCGACGACCCCGCGCGGCAGCAGCGACTGCGCCGCGCGGGCATAACCGTCCAGCGTCTGCGGCAGCGCCTCAGGCGCCATCCGCGATCCGCCAGTCCAGACCCGCGAAACCTTCGCGGAAGGCAAAGATCACCAGATGCTTGTCGATGACGTAACGCGCGTCGATCAGCGATCTGGCGTCCTCGGCCTCGATGCGGACGACCGGCGCGCCGTCCGCCTCTATCCGCACCCGGCCCGCCTGCAGCGCGAAGTCGGCGGAATGTTCGTCGCTGCGCACGTCGATCTTGTGGGCAAGGTGCCTGGCAAGCTGCTGCAGATATTTCGCCGCATTCGGCGTGTCATAGCGGGCAATCGAGATCATCATGTCCTCAGTGCAGGAAAGGGCGCGGGTCGCGTCGGCCGGCCTGGGACGGGGCGCGTCCAGCTGGTCGTGCCAGTGATGGTGCAGGACCAGCGGGCGGCCGTCGTGGCGCGACACCTCGACCGGGGTGTCGTAAAGCGCCGACAACACGGGTTCGGTCAGGACCCGATCGGTCGGGCCTTCGGCGGCGACCGCGCCGTCCTTCATCGCCACGACATGATCGGCCCAGGCGGCGGCATAGTTGGCCTCGTGGACCACCGTGACGACGCTGCGGCCGCTGCCGCGCACCAGATCGGCCAGCCGCGCCATCAGGGCGCGGGAATGGGCCACGTCCAGATTATTCAGCGGCTCGTCCAGCAGCAGCCAGTCGGTGCCCTGCGCGAAGGTCATGGCCAGATGCGCGCGCTGGTCCTGTCCGCCGGAAATCTCGTCAAGGAAGCGGTGGGCAAGCGGCTGCAGGTCAAAGGCCGCCAGCGCCCGGTCCACCGCCTCGCGGTCGGCGCGGCAGGGGCGGCCGTGGTGATGGGGCCAGCGGCCAAAGCCCACCAGCTCCGCCACGCGCAGGCGGCTGGCGATATGGGTCTGCTGGCCCATCACGGCCATCGTCAGGGCCAGCTTTTCGGCCGCGGTCGTGGCGATATCCAGGCCGTCCACCGTGATCCGCCCGGCCTGCAGCGGCTCCAGCCGTGCGACCAGCCGCAGCAGCGTCGATTTGCCCGCGCCGTTGGGTCCGATCAGCGCGATCAGCTTGCCGCGCGGCAGGGTCAGGTCGATGTCATGCAGGATCGGCGCCGGGCCGATGCGGTGGGTCACGCCCTCGATGCGGATCATCTGACACGTTCTTTCAGCAGCAGGAACAGGAAGAACAGGCCGCCCGCGAATTCGACGACGACCGACAGCGTGGCGGTCTGGCCCATCAGCCTTTCGAACAGCGTCTGGCCTGCGACGAGGATCGCGGCCCCGATCAGCCCCGCGGCGGGCAGCAGCACCGCATGGCGGGCCGAGGGCGCCAGCCCATGCGCCAGCCCCGCGACCAGCAGGCCGAAGAAGGCCACGGGACCGACCAGCGCCGTCGAGACCGCGACCAGCATCCCCACCGGCCCCAGCACCATGCGATCAAAGCGCAGGCCCAGCGAGATCGCAGGCCCCCGCCCCAGCGCCAGCACGTCCAGACGCGGCGCCAGCCACATTGCGGCAATGACGCACGCCCCCGCGATCGCCCCCGCCGCCGGCAGAAGCGCGGCGTTGACACTGCCGAAGCTGGCAAAGCTTGCCGCCTGCACGACGGCATGGGCGTTGGGATCCATGATGCGGGCAGGGAACGTGCCCAGCGACCGGAACAGCACGCGCAGGATCACGCCGGTCAGGATGGTGCGCGGAATGTCGGTGACCCCGCGCCCCAGCAGGGTGCCGAACAGAAGGGCCGACAGCAGCGACATGGCCCCGACCTCGGCCACGAATTTCGGCCCGCCGGGCAGGGCGGCAAAGCCGGTGATGCCCAGCCCCGCGACCAGCGCGGTCTGGAGCAGGACATAGAGCGCATCGAACCCCATGATCGAGGGCGTCAGCACCCGGTTCGCGGCGACCGTCTGGAACAGCACCGTGGCGATGCCCACCGATGCGCCCACCACGCGACCAGCCCGGCCAGCTTGACGCCGCGCAGTTGCAGGATAAAGCCGCGGTTGCCGCCGCCGATCCCCTGGAACATCCAGATCAGCGCCGATGCCGCCAGCACCCCCAGCAGCGCGGCGAACAGGGGGACGGCCTGCCTATCCATGCGCTGCGGGCCGCCACAGAAGCCACAGGAAGATCACCCAAGGACGGTACCCACCGGGATTTCATAAGGGTGCCGCACGATGCGCCCGATCAGGTCGGGGCCGACCGCCGCCAGCTTTTCCAGATCCGGTTCCTGCAGGGTGCCCACGGGGGCGGCCTTGCCCGCCAGCGGCTGAAGATGGTCGAGATACAGCTTGCCGGGCACTGCCGCAGGCGTCACCCCCCAGCGCCAGCAGCGTGTCGATGGCCCCCAGATCCAGGACCGCCGCCTTCGCGGGCGCGGCGGGCAGGGTGACGGCCCCGAGGGCGGTTTCGACGGACACATCGGCGGCAAGGGCCGGAATGGCAAAAGCGGCGGTGACGAGCCCGGCAGACACCCGCATTCGCATGAGCGCAACCTTTCAGTTGAACCCGCGTGTGGCTGGCGGCTGGCTTCACGCAGATTGCCGGTTACGACCGGGGCGAGGGCGTGTCAATAATATCCGAGTAATAGAATTGGCATTGATCCGGCAAGCGGATCGGCCCAGTCGCGGACATCGGGCGCAGGCCCTTACCTGCGTCCTTCCAGCACTGCCTTGACCACCAGCGCCACCAGCGCGATCAGCGTCAGCGTGGTTGCCGCGGCAAAGGCGCCGACCGCGTTCAGGTCGTTGAACAGCAGCTCGACATGCAAGGGCAGGGTGTTGGTCTGGCCGCGGACGTTGCCCGACACGACGGCCACGCCGCCGAATTCGCCCACTGCGCGGGCGGTCGCCAGCACCGCGCCATACAGCAGCGCCCAGCGGATGTTGGGCAGGGTCACGCGGCGGAACAGCTGCCAGCCGCTGGCCCCCAGCGTGACGGCGGCCTGTTCCTGATCGCTGCCCTGCGCGCGCATCAGCGGCAGCACCTCGCGCACGACGAAGGGCGCGGTCACGAACATCGTGACCAGGATGATGCCGGGCAGGGCGAACAGGATGGCGATGTCATGTTCGGCCAGCCAGCCGCCCAGCAGCCCCTGCCGCCCGTAAAGCAGCAGATAGCAGATGCCCGCGATGATCGGGGACACGGAAAACGGAATCTCGATCAGCGTCGCAAGCACCCCGCGCCCCGGAAAGCTGAACTTGGCCAGCGCCCAGGATGCCGCGATGCCGAAGGCCACCGTCGCGGGCACCACGACCACTGCAACCGCCGCCGTCAGCCAGATCGCATGCAGCGTCAGCGGGTCGAGGATGTTCTTTGCATAGACCGCCCAGCCTTGCGACAGCGCCTGCACGAAGATGAACACCAGCGGCGCCACGACCAGAATCGCGGTCAGCAGCACCGCCAGCCCGATCAGCAGGGGCCGGGCACCCGTCCTGCGGTTCATCTCGGTCCTCCCGCGTGGCGCGAGGCCCAGATCTGGATCAGGTTCGACACCAGCAGCAGCGCCAGCGCGAAGACCATCAGCACCAGCGCGATCGCGGCCGCGCCGGCATAGTCGTATTCCTCAAGCCGGATGAAGGCGAGAAGCGAGGCGATCTCGGTCTTGAAGGGCAGGTTGCCCGCGATGAACACCACCGCCCCGAATTCGCCCAGCGAGCGCGCGAAGGACGTGGCGATGCCGCCCAGCCAGGCGGGCAGGATCGCGGGGAAGACCACGCGGCGAAAGGTCGTCCACGGCCCCGCGCCCAGCGTGAAGGCCGCATCCTCCAGCGCGGGGTCCAGGTCCTCCAGCACCGACTGGACGGAACGGACGACGAAGGGGATCGAGGTGAAGGTCATCGCCAGCACGATCCCCCAGATCGTATAGACGACCTGGATGCCCGCGGCCTCAAGCGGCGCGCCGAACCAGCCGTTCGCGGAATAAAGCGCAGTCAGCGACAGCCCCGCGACCGCCGTGGGCAGGGCGAAGGGAATGTCCATCAGCGCATCCAGCAGCCGCTTGCCCGGAAAGTCGTGGCGCACCAGCACCCAGGCCATCAGCAGCCCGTAAAGCGCGTTGATGACGGTGGCGATGGCCGCCGCCGTCATCGTGATGCGGATCGCGGCCAGCGTGCGCGGCGCGGTCACGATGCCCCAGAAGCGGGCGGGGCCGATCTCGGCCCCCTTCAGGATCAGCGCCAGCACCGGGATCAGCACGATCACCGTCAGGTAAAGCATCGTCGTGCCGAGGGTCAGGGTGAACCCCGGCAGGACGCGTTTTGCCCGGACTGGCGCGGCAGCACTCATTGGTTGACGAACACCTTGTCGAGGATGCCGCCTTCGGCGAGATGCTCGTCCTGGACCTTCTGCCAGCCGCCGAACATGTCATCGACCGTCAGCAGCTCGACTTCGGGAAAGCTGGCGGCGAATTCGGCCTTGACCGTCCCGTCCGTGACGCGGTTGTGGCCCTGCGCCAGAATCCGCTGCGCCTCGGGGGTATAAAGCCAGTTCAGATAGGCATTCGCCAGTTCGGTCGTGCCGTTCTTCTCGGCGTTCGGTGTCACCACGGCGACCGGGAAGGCCGCGAACAGGCTGTCCGGGGGCGTGATGGCGACAAGGCCCTTGTCGGCATATTGCGCGGCGATCTGGGCGGTCTCGGCTTCGAACGTCACCAGCACGTCGCCGATCTCGCGCTCGACGAAGGTCTGGGTCGCGGCGCGCCCGCCGGTGTCGAAGACCGGGACATTGGCGAAGATCTTTCCGACGAATTCCTGCGCCTTGGCCTGATCGCCGCCATTGGCCTTCAGCGCATGGGCATAGGCCGCCAGATAGGTATAGCGCCCGTTGCCCGAGGTGCGCGGGTTCGGGAACACCACCTGCACGTCGTCGCGCGCCAGATCGTCCCACGTCTTGATGCCCTTGGGGTTGTCCTTGCGGACAAGGAAGGCGGGCAGCGAATACCAGGGCGAGGCGCCGTTCGGGAAAGCCTCGCGCCAGTTCTCGGCCACGAGCCCGCCCTTGGCCAGCGCGTCCACGTCGGTTTCCTGGTTGAAGGTCACGACATCGGCGGGCAGCCCTTCGAGGATCGCGCGGGCCTGCTTGGACGAGCCGCCATGCGACTGGTCGATCTGCAGGTCGCGGCCGGTGTCGGCCTTCCATTTGGCGATGAAAGCGGGGTTCAGCGCCTCGAACAGTTCGCGGCTGATGTCATAGCTGACGTTCAGCAGCTTGTCCTGCGCCAGCGCCGGGGTAGCGCCCAGCGCCAGCACGACGGCCGCAGCCTTCATGATCGAGAATTTCATCGGCAACCTCTTACGCATCTGCGGGGAATATGGCGGCGGCCTCAGGGTGCAGCTGCACCCGCGTGCCGGGCGTCAGCGCGGCCGCGCCGGGGGCGCGGCGGCGCAGGTCGGCGGGGATTTCCGTGCCCGCCGTGTCCCGCAGGATCAGCCGGATCTGCGGGCCGGTGCTGGACAGGGACGCGACCTGCCACGGCCCGGCCGGATCAGCGGCGGGGGCCACGTCCTCGGGGCGCAGGAACATCCGCGCGGGTCCGTCGGCCAGGGCCTGCGCGGGCAGGCGGGCGGTGTCGGCCAGCGCGGTCCCGGCCCGGCCCGCCCGGATCGTCACCGGCAATTCGATGGTCGCGCCCATGAAGCCCGCGACAAAGGGCGAGGCGGGATGGTCGTGGATCCGGTCGGCGTTGCCGATCTGCTCGATCCGGCCCGCGCCCATCACGACGACCCGGTCGGCCAGCTCGAACGCCTCTTCCTGGTCATGGGTGACGAAGATCGTCGTGGTGCCGGTCGCGTCATGCACGCCCCGCAGCCAGCGCCGCAGGTCGCGGCGTACGGCCGCGTCCAGCGCGCCGAAGGGTTCGTCCAGCAGCAGCACCGTCGGCTCGATCGCCATCGCCCGGCCCAGCGCGACCCGCTGGCGCTGCCCGCCCGACAACTGCGCGGGATAGCGGCCGCCCAGCGCGTCGATCTGCAGGAAATGCAGCAGTTCGTCCACCGTGGCGGCGATCCGCCGCCGGTCGGGGCGTTCGGCGCGCGGGCGCACGGTCAGGCCGAAGGCGATGTTGTCGCGCACGATCATGTGCGGAAACAGCGCATAGTTCTGGAAGACGAATCCGATGCGGCGCTGGGCGGCGGAAAGCGCCAGCCAGTCCTGCCCATCGACGTGCAGGCCGCCCGCGTCCGGCCATTCCAGCCCCGCGATGATGCGCAGCAGCGTCGTCTTGCCCGACCCCGACGGCCCCAGCAGCGCGACCAGTTCGCCCTTGTCCACACTCAGGTCGATGCCGCGCAGGACCTCGGTCTGGCCGAAGCTTTTGTGCATGCTGGAAATGTCGATGGTCATGGGGCGTCACTCGGTCATACCGAGGGGCATCTAGCCTTGGCCCGCCGACCCGGCAAGGGAACGGCGCCCTGCAGGAGCAGGGCAACCGCAGGAACATTTTCCTCTGATCCGTGCCGGATCGGGCTTGGGGCAGGCGTATTTTCCAATGGCCCCAATCATTTTCCGGCCGCGGCCGAAAGCAGGGAAAGATCGGTCTTTTTCACCCCGGCCCCTCGGCCCGCCGCAGGCGCCCGGCCTGCCCGCATGGGGATAGCCGGGAAGGGGCCACAGGAGCACCCCGAAGCGCCGTGATCCCGGCCGCCGCAGAAGTCAGGACCCGCGCCCGCGGCGGTCCGGCCGGGGCAGCAGGCTCAGCACCCCCAGCAGCGCGATTCCCCCCGCCAGCCGGACCAGTTTCGGGGATCTGGCGGCAGCCGAATACAGGCTGTGCCGGACCCGGCTGCCCGGATGATCGCCCCGCACCGTCGCCTGCGCGTCGCCCTGCCACAGATTGTTGCTGGGATCCGGAGGCTCGGGGCCAAGCTGCGCCTCGAACAGCACGGCCTCCACCATCGCCAGCGCCTGACCGGCCGGCGGATATCCCGTCCGGCATCCTGCCGCGCAGGGCCCGCGGTGGATGCTGCCGGGACCAGAAGGTTGAAGATTGTTAGTCCGGGGGAAATCTTCGCCGCCTGCCGCGTTTCCCCGGCTGGCGCGCAGACGCCTGTCATTCCCGCAGGAACGGAGTCCCCGATGTCACGCTTCATTTCGACCCTCGCTGCCCTGTCCCTGGGCCTGACGCCTTTGGCGGCCCTGGCCCAAAGCCCTGACGGCACTGCAGCCTCGGGCAGCGCGCAAACAGCCGGAACGGCGCCCATGGGCCAGGCCGGATCGGCCCGCGATCCCGGCTCGCAGGCCCTGTCGCGCGCGAACATGGACATGCACGCCGAGATGATGAACCTGCCGATGACGGGCAATGCCGATGTCGATTTCATGCGCAACATGATCGCCCATCACCGCGGCGCGGTGGCCATGGCGCAGGCCGTGCTGGATCACGGCAAGGACCCCGAAGTGCGCCAGATGGCCGAGAAGATCATTTCCGCCCAGCAGGCCGAAATGAAGGAGATGCAGGACTGGCTGACGCAGAACGCGCCGGAATCGGCCGTGCCGGCAGCCGGGGCTTCGGCCCCTGCCTCGGGTCTGGCGGGGACCGGTTCGGCCACGGACGGCAGCCCGGCGGATGACGCAGCGGGTGCGGCCGGGAGCAGTGACGGGGCGGCGGCCGATGGTTCGGCCGGGGGTCAGGGCGACGACAATACGAATGCCACGTCGCAGAACATGTCCTCTACCGGGTCTTCGGGCAGCGGCACCGGCGTGACCGGATCGGGGTCCAGCGCGGGCGAGGTCAGCAGCAGCACCAATGCCGAATCCGGGACCATCACCGGGGGTACCACCACGCCGTCGCAGGGGACCGCCACGATCCCGCAATGAGGGCCCGACGTTTTCCGACCTTTCAGGAAAGCCGCGGCAGGGTCGTGGCTTTCCATGATGCACGATGGTTGTCCGGCGGGGTTACTGTCCGGCAGCCGATGTTCGCGTCCCCGGATCGGGCAGGGCACGGTTGCCGCCAGGGGCCGCGTCCCCCAGGCGCGCGGCCAGTTCCCGTTCCACTTCGGCCGGCAGATACAGATAGTCGGTCGAGAACTGCGCGGCGCGGAACATCCGGGCAAGCTGCGTGACCCTGACCTCGCCCTGGGCAAAGGTGCAGATGCCTTCCGCGCGCAGTTCGGCCACCATCCGGTTGGCATGGACCGAGGTCATGCCGCAGATCTCGGCCAGGTCGATCTGGGTCAGCGGCAGTTCGAAGCCGTCGATCGGGCACAGCCCCCGGGAATACAGCCGCAGCAGCATCTCGCAGAGGAAATTGGCGATCCGCGCCCGTCCCGCCAGCCGCCCGACGCGAAAGATCCAGTAGCGGTGGATCGAGGCGTCGATCAGCGAGATCCGCCACAGCTTCTGGAAGGTGTCCGGCGCCTGCGAGCGCAGGGCGCGAATCCTGTCATGCGGCGTATGCCGGACGACCGCATCGCTGATCGCGTCGATGTCATGGTCCAGATGTCCCAGCGCATAGGCGGGCAGATCGACATAGTCGCCCGGGATCTGCAGGCCCAGGAACTGCCGCCGTCCCAGCCGGTCGGCGCGATAGCGGCCAAGAAAGCCTTCCGTCAGATAGAGCGAATCCGAAAGCGGGATGTCGGCCCGGATCAGCCGTTGCCGCGCCCGCCAGATCTGGGGCGGCCCCTGGACCGCGGACAGCGCCCGACCCTCGGCCGGGGTGAAGACGTCGGGCCAGGCACGGTCGAGTGTCAGTTCCGCCATGGCCTCTCCCCAGGGTCTGTCCGACCTGTCTTTCGGCAAGGATCAGTCTACTGCATGGAATACAGTCCGCAATCGGAACCATGCGGCCTTTCGACAGGGCGATTGACGCCGGCCCGGCGCCGATGTTCGATCGCCGGGGACAGGGGGACCGGGCGACATGGCGGGGCTGACGGATCTGTTCATCATCGGCGGCGGCGTCAACGGCACGGGGATCGCCCGCGATGCCGCGGGGCGCGGATTGACGGTGCGGCTGGCCGAACGGGGCGATCTGGCAGGCGCGACCAGCAGCGCCTCGACCAAGCTGTTCCACGGCGGCCTGCGCTATCTTGAATATCTGGAACTGCGGCTGGTGCGCGAGGCGCTGCGCGAGCGCGAGGTGCTGCTGGCCGCCATGCCCCATATCGCCCGGCCGCTGCGATTCGTGCTGCCGCTGGACCCGAAGATGCGCTTTCCGGGTCATACGCCGGTGGGGCGGCTTCTGGGGACGCTGCTGCCGTGGGAACGGGGGCACCGGCCGGGGCTGATGATCCGGGCGGGGCTGTTGGTGTATGACGCGCTGGGCCATCGCCGCATCCTGCCCGGCACCACGACGCTGGACCTGCGCCGCAGCCCCGAGGGCGCGGTCCTGCAGGACCGGCTGGCGCGGGCCTATGAATATTCCGACGCCTGGGTGGACGATGCGCGGCTGGTGGTGCTGAACGCCCGCGATGCGGCCGGGCGCGGGGCCGACATCCTGACGCGCGCCCAGGTGGCCGATGCGCGGCGCGAGGGCGACGGCTGGACGGTCCGTCTGGCGGACGGGCGGATGTTCCGCGCGGGCGTGCTGGTCAATGCCGCGGGGCCGTGGGTGGGGCAGGTCATCCGCGACGTGGCGCATCTGCCCGCGCCGGGACGGCTGCGGCTGGTGCGGGGCAGCCATATCGTCACCCGACGGCTGTTCGATCATGACAAGGCCTATATCCTGCAGGGCAGCGACGGGCGCATCGTGTTCGCGATCCCTTACGAGGGCGACTTCACCCTGATCGGCACCACCGATGTGGATCACCACGGCCCGCCGGATGGGGCCGTCTGCACGCCCGAGGAAACAGCCTATCTGTGCGATTTCGTTTCGGGTTGGTTCCGGCGGCGGGTGACGCCTGCGGATGTGGTCTGGACCTTTTCCGGGGTGCGCCCGCTTTACGACGAAGGTGCGGTTTCGGCCAGCGCGGCCACGCGCGATTACGTGCTGGCGCTGGACGAACGCGGACCGCCCTGCCTGCATGTCTTCGGCGGCAAGATCACCACCTATCGCCGTCTGGCCGAGGCCGCGCTGGCCCGGCTGGCCCCGCATCTGCCGGGAGCGGGCGGGGACTGGACGGCGGGGGTGCCGCTGCCCGGCGGCGATTTCCCGGTCGATGGCGCGGCGGCGCTGGCCGGCCGGCTGCGCGCGGCCCATCCGTTCCTGACCGTCCCCTGGGCCGCCCGGCTGGTGCGCGCCTATGGGTCTGATGCCGCGCGTGTTCTGGGCGGCGCGGAAACCGCCGCTGGCCTGGGCCGCGATTTCGGCGCGACCCTGACCGAGGCCGAACTGCGCTGGATGATCGAGCGGGAATGGGTCCG
>ENA-UOUJ01001548-UOUJ01001548.1-activated-sludge-metagenome-genome-assembly--contig:-NODE-1548-length-11890-cov-3.732066_pt1 | contig 11890 bp, 9 predicted proteins | sample MGYA00249839_ERZ747224 | MGnify/ENA primary metagenome ERZ747224 (study PRJEB28782, sample SAMN03220277) | activated sludge metagenome | biome: wastewater; feature: sewage sludge; material... | reverse complement strand
CCCAGACCACGAGGCTTGCGCCGCGCACGATGTCGCCCACCGCCCAGACGCCGGGAAGGCTGGTCCGATGCGTGCGGAAATCGGCGCGGATCGTGCCCCAGCGCGTGACCTCCAGACCGTCCGTGCCCCACAGGCGGGGGATGTCCTCGGGCTCGAACCCCAAGGCCTTGACGACCAGGTCGGCAGGCTCGTCGTAATCGGCGCCCGCGATCGGCTCGGGCATCTGGCGGCCCGACACATCCGGCGCGCCCAGCCGCATCCGCGTCACGCGCAGGCCAAGGGCGGGACCGGTCGAGCGGTCGGTTTCGGTCCTCACCCATGCGGGCGACAGCTTGGGGTTGTCACCGATGCCGTCGCCGTCCACATCGCCGCCTGCATTGGCGACCTTGGCCTCGTCGGCGGCAGCGGCGTCGCCCGCGACATGGCCGGTAAAGGCCGAAGGCGCGGACAGCCAGACGAACTCGACGCCCTCCTCCTCGGCATTCGCGACCTCGCGCTGCGAGCCGGGCATGTTGGCGCGGTCGCGGCGGTAAAGGCATTTGACGCTGGCCGCCCCCTGCCGGATCGCGGTGCGCACGCAATCCATCGCGGTGTCGCCGCCGCCGATCACGATGACGCGCTTGCCCGCGGCGTTCAGTTCCCCATCCTCGAAATCCGGCACCTCGTCGCCCAGATCGGCGCGGTTGCTGGCCGTCAGGTAATCCAGCGCCGCCACGACGCCGCGCGCGGGCGGGTTGTCGATGTCGAGGTCGCGGGTCTTGTAGACGCCGGTCGCGATCAGGACCGCGTCATGCTTGCCCCGGATCGCGTCGAAGCTGATCCGCCCCCCCACATCGGCGTTCAGCACGAATTCGACGCCCCCGTCCTCCAGCAGACGGTTCCGGCGTTCGACGACGTGCTTTTCCAGCTTGAAGCCGGGGATGCCATAGATCATCAGCCCGCCCGCCCGGTCGTGGCGGTCATAGACCGTGACCTGGAACCCCATGCGCCGCAGCCGGTCGGCGGCGGCCAGACCGCCCGGCCCCGCACCGATGATCCCGATGGATTCGGGACGTTCCACGGCGGGGCGGATCGGCTCGACCCAGCCTTCCTCCCAGGCGGTGTCGGTGATGTATTTCTCGATCGCGCCGATGGTGACGGTGCCGTGGCCGGACTGCTCGATCACGCAGTTGCCTTCGCACAGGCGGTCCTGTGGGCAGATGCGGCCGCAGATTTCCGGAAAGGTGTTGGTTTCCTGCGCGCGCAGATACGCCTCCTGCGTGCGGCCCTCGGCGGTCAGGCGCAGCCAGTCGGGGATGTTGTTGTGCAAGGGACAGTGCGACTGGCAGTAAGGCACGCCGCATTGTGAACAGCGGCTGGCCTGTTCGGCCGCCTTGGCATCCGCAAATTCGCGATAGATCTCGTGAAAGTCGTCAGTGCGTTCGCCCGCGGCCCGCTTTTCGGGCATCTCGCGCCCGAGCGTCACGAATTTCAGCATCCTCTGCGTGGCCATCGGCTGCGCCCCCGTCGAATCATTCGAGAACCGCTGTAAGACACGATAAAACGCTAAACAGTCAGCAAGACTTACCTATTATATAGATTTCTCAGGAGTTGATGAATATTTAGGCAATTCTCGCAAGTAAATAGGTAAGAAGTATTGACCTTCATACTGCCAAGGCCAGCAGGACCACAGTGCCGACCACGATCCGCCACCACGCAAACAGCGCATAGCCATGCGCCGAGACATAGCCCAGCAGCCAGCGGACCACGACAATGGCGGTCAGGAAGGCGCAGACGAATCCCACCGCCACATTCCCCGCCGCCCCTGCATCCAGAAGGGCACGGTTCTTGTAGAGGTCATAGGCAAAGGCCCCGGCCATCGTCGGCATCGACAGGAAGAACGAGAATTCGGCCGCCGACCGCTTGTCCGCGCCCAGCGCCAGCGCCCCCACGATGGTCGCCCCCGACCGCGAGACGCCGGGAATCATCGCAAGGCACTGGATCAGCCCGATGCCCAGCGCCATTCCCAAGGGGAAATCCTCGGCCCGGCGGTATTTCGGGTTCACCGCCAGCCGGTCCGCGAACAGCAGCACGATGCCCCCCAGCACCAGCATGACCGCGATCAGCGCGGTGGATTCGAACAGCACCTTCTTGATGACCCCGTGCGCCATCGCACCCACGACCGCGGCAGGCAGGAAGGCCAGCAGCACTGCCGCAATGAAGCGCCGCATCCGCGGGTCATGGGCGGCGCCAGAGAAAATCGCCCACAGCCGGCCCGAATAGACCCCCAGGATCGCCAGCACCGCGCCAAGCTGGATCATCACCTCGAAGGCGCGGCCCGGCGAATCGAAGCCCAGGAAATGACCGGCCAGCAGCACATGTCCGGTCGAGGAGACGGGCAGGAACTCTGTCAGCCCCTCGATCAGCCCGAGGATCGCCGCGACGATCGTGTCGCGATCCATCAATGCTCGCGCAGGTTCTTGGCCGATGCCTTGATCGCGGCATATTGCCCGGACGGGCGGAAGCGCCACAGATATTCGGGAATGACGCTGGCCGCGGCCGCAGGCTCGATCCCCAGATCGGCAAAGCCCATGATGCCCTGCCCCACCAGATTCGGATGCCGCAGCAGCCGCGCCTGGTCTCGGGTCAGGACGCGATTCGTCACCAGCCCGCCCGTGGCCCACTGGGCCGCGTCGAAGGCACCCCCCAGAATCCCGGCCATGAACCCCGGCATCCCGATGATGACGCGCCGACGGTTGGTGATGTCCAGCACCATCCGCGCGATCTGGCGCATGGTCATGACATCGGGCCCGCCCAGTTCATAGACGCCCGGCTCGGCCCGGCCGGTCGCGGCAAGCATGGCGGCGCAGGCCACGTCCTCGACAAAGACGGGCTGCATCGGTGCATCGGCCCCCGGCAGAAGCAGCACGAACGGAAACATCCGGGCCATGCTGGCGATGCGGTTGAAGAAATGATCGTCGGTCCCGAACATGACCGAGGGGCGCAGGATCACGGCATCGGGACGCGCGGCCAGCACCTCCGCCTCGCCCCGTCCTTTCGAGGCGGCATAGCGGCTGTCGCTGTCGGGATCGGCGCCGATGGCCGAGACATGGACGATCCGTTCGACCCCCAGTCCGGCCGACAGGCGGGCAAGGCGGCCCGCGGCCCCTTCGTGCACGGCATCGAAGGTGTTGCGGCCCTGGCGCACCATGATGCCCACGCAATTGATCACCGCATCGGCGCCCGTCATGGCCGCGGTCACGGACAGATCGTCGCGCACGTTGCACAGCACGGGCTCGACCTGACCCACATTTCCATAGGTGCGCACGATCCCGGCCTGATTGGGTCGGCGCACCGCCACGCGCACGCGCCAGCCCTCGCGCGCCATCAGACGCGCGATCTGCCGCCCCAGAAAGCCCGATCCGCCATAGATGGTGACCAGCTTCGACATGTCGCCCCCGGGCCGCTCGGCCTGAAAAATGATGCCTGCCCTGCTGATAGCCCTCCCGGCAGGCCACATCAAGCGGCCCCTGCCCGCTTGCGGCCAAGCGCCGCCGACGCCTGCAGCGCGACAGGGTCCGGCCCGCGGGGCCCTGCTTCCGGCAGAGCGCATTTTTCTTTGCGATCCCCGTTGACAGCCCGCGCGGGTCCCTTTAATTCCCCGCCTCACGCAACCGGCCCAGGTGGCGGAATTGGTAGACGCGCACGGTTCAGGTCCGTGTGCCGCAAGGCGTGGAGGTTCGAGTCCTCTCCTGGGCACCATAAAAACCCCCGGACGCTTGTCCGGGGGTTTTTGCTTGGCGCAAGGCCGCGTTGCGTGAACCGTTCATCCGCCACGGGGTTGAGACGGCACATCTGTCTTCTGCGGAGAATGTGTCATGTCCCAACTGATCGTCATCGGCTTCGACGACGAGGCCGACGCCTTTGCCCTGCGCCAGGAACTGGCCAAGGCGCAGTCCGAATTCCTGCTGAAGCTGGAGGATGCCGTCGTCGTGACCCGTCCCACGGCTGGCGAATACCAGCTGCATCAGGCCGTGAACCTGACTGCGGCCGGTGCGCTGGGCGGCACCTTCTGGGGGTCGCTGATCGGCCTGCTGTTCCTGAATCCGTTGCTGGGCGCCGCGGTGGGCGCAGGCGCGGGGGCGCTGGCGGGACGGGCGTCGGATTACGGCGTGCCCGACGACTTCATCCGCCAGATCGGCAAGACGGTGCCCGTGGGCAGCGGCGCGGTGTTCATCCTGGCGCGCGACTTCAACATGGACAAGCTGCTGCCGCGGTTGGAAAAACATCGCTCGAACGCGCGGGTGATCCAGACCTCGATGTCGAATGCGGACGAGGAGCGGCTGCGTTCCGCCCTGTCGGGAACCGCATGGGCGGGCGCGCCGGCGCAGGCTGCGGCGGGGGCGGGCGGCGCGGGCACGGTGGCCGCCACCGGAACCGCCGCTGCGCATGATACCGCCAGCGACGCAAGCGGCGGGCATCCCACAGCGCCGCCGCGGCTGTGACGCATGGGCGCATGACCCATTGACGGGCGCCATGGGGGCGTGAGACCACGCCCCCATGACCCCAGCGGACGCCATCCCGGACGCCCCCGCACCCCGCCGCGGACGGACGTTCCTGTGGCGCCTGTGGCGTCCTGTCCGCTGGCTGGGGCTGCGGTTTCTGGGGCTGATGCTGGCGCTGGTCGTGCTTTATGCGCTGGTCAATCCGCCCACCACCTGGACGATCATGCGCGAGGCAGGGGACATCCCCCGCCGCTGGACCCCCGCCGACAGGATCGCGCCCGTGATGCTGCGCGCTGTCGTGGCGGCCGAGGACGCGAATTTCTGCCGCCACTGGGGCTTCGACATGGCCGAGATCCGGCGCGTGATCGCACGCGGTGAAAATCGCGGCGCCTCCACCCTGACCCAGCAGACGGCCAAGAACGTCTATCTGTGGCAGGGGCGCAGCTGGGTCCGCAAGACGCTGGAAACCGCCTATACTCCGATGATCGAGGCGGTCTGGACCAAGCGGCGCATCGTCGAGGTCTATCTGAACGTCGCCGAATTCGGGCCGGGCGTGTTTGGCATCCATGCGGCGGCGCATCACCATTTCGGCACCACCCCCGACCGGCTGACGCGGGGACAGGCGGCGGCGCTGGCCGCCGTGCTGCCCGCCCCCAAGTCGCGCGCCCCCCGCGTCGGCTCGGCCCGCGCGCGGGCCATCGCGGACGGCGCGGAAACGATCCGGCGCGACGGGCGCGCGGCCTGTTTCGAACGCCCCGTCCCCTGATCGCGGCCCCGCCGAAGGTTGAAACACCGCGCTCTCGTGGGTATCTCCCGCCCATTCCACGCAGGCAGGCCCATGAACACCCATTCGACCCCCCGGCTTTATCACATCGCACTGTCGCCATACTGCCGCAAGGTGCGGCTGGTGCTGGGCGAAAAGCGGATCGAGGTCGAGCTGGTCGAGGAACGCTTGTGGGAACCAGGGTCCGAGATTCTGCGCCGCAACCCGGCGGGCAAGATCCCTGTCCTGCGGCTGGACGGCCGGCTGATGGCCGAAAGCCAGGCGATCTGCGAATATCTGGACGAGGCCTGGCCCACGCCGCCGCTGATGCCCATGTCCCCGATCGAGCGTTACGAGGTGCGCCGCCTGTGCGCCTGGTTCGACGACAAGTTCAACGCCGAGGTGACGCGCCCGATCCTGTCCGAACGGGTCTGGAAAAAGGTGATGCGCGCGGGCTATCCCGACAGCAAGCTGGTCAAGGCCGGGCTGCGCGCGGTCAAGGATCACATGGATTACCTGACCGGCCTGCTGGAAACCCGCAAATGGCTGGCGGGCAACAGCCTGTCCCTGGCAGATTTCACCGCCGCGGCGCATCTGTCCTGTCTGGATTATATCTCGGACGTGGACTGGGACCGGTCGTCCACGCTGCGCGACTGGTATGCCACGGTGAAGTCCCGCCCCGCCTTCCGCAGCGTGCTGGCCGACCAGGTTCCGGGCATTCCCCCGGCCCCGCATTATGCCGAACTCGATTTCTGAGCGCAGGGGGGCCTTGCCCCCCGCCGGCGATGCCGGCTCCCCCCAGGATATTTGGGGCAAGATGAAGGATGCGCTGAAGGCGCAGGCCTTGGCCGAGGGGTTTTCGGCCATGCGGGTGACGACGCCCGATGCGATCCCGCAGGCGGCCGGGCGGCTGGCGGACTATGTCGCGGCCGGGCGGCACGGGCAGATGGGCTGGATGGCCGAACGCATGAGCTGGCGCGGCGATCCCGCCGCATTGTGGCCCGAGGCGCGTTCGGTCGTGATGCTGGCCGAAACCTATACGCCCCCGCACGACCCGCGCGAGGATCTGGCGCGGCCCGATCGGGGCGCGGTCAGCGTCTATGCCCAAGGCAAGGATTACCACGACATCGTGAAGTCGCGGCTGAAGCGTGTCGGCCGCTGGCTGATCGACAAGGCAGGGGGCGGGATCAAGGTCTTCGTCGATACCGCGCCCGTGATGGAAAAGCCGCTGGCGCAGGCGGCGGGACTGGGCTGGCAGGGCAAGCACACGAACCTGCTGTCGCGCGACCTGGGAAGCTGGTTCTTTCTGGGCGCGATCTTCACCACCCTGCCGCTGCCGCCCGATGCGCCGGAAACCAGCCATTGCGGCAACTGCACCGCCTGCCTCGACATCTGCCCGACGCGCGCCTTTCCCGCACCTTATCAGCTGGATGCGCGGCGCTGCATTTCCTATCTGACCATCGAGCATAAAGGCCCGGTCGACCCCGAGCTGCGCCCCATGTTGGGCAACCGCATCTATGGCTGCGACGATTGCCTTGCGGCCTGTCCCTGGAACAAGTTCGCGGCAGACGCGCACGAGATGCGATACCACGGTCCCCACCGCGCGCCACCGCTTGCGGAACTGGCGGCGCTGGATGATGCGGGATTCCGGGCGCGGTTCTCGGGCAGTCCGATCAAGCGCGTCGGCCGCGACCGGATGGTGAGGAACGTTCTGTATGCCATCGGCAACAGCGGCCTGCCCCACCTGCGCCCGGTCGCGCAGGCGCTGGTGGACGACCCCGATCCGGCAGTGGCCGACGCAGCCCGCTGGGCGGCGGAACGGCTGGGCTGAACGGGCTCAGGGCCGGTCGCCGAATCCGAAGGCCACGTAATCCCGCAGGTAGGCCGCCTTGGCCGCCCGCCGCAGCGCCGGGTCGTCCAGAACCGCAGGCACGGGGTCCGGCTGCGGTCCGTCCGCCTTGATCCCTGCGGCGCGGGCGAGAAAACCCAGATCGTCCGCCATGCGATCCTCGCGCGCGACCAGGTCGGGCGCGCCGAATCGGGCAAAGCCCGCCAGCACCTCGGACTGGCTGGCCCATCCGGGATGGGTAGCCAGCGAAGTCTGGCCGTTCAGGTTGCGGCGCAGGAAATCGAGGAAGGCTGCGAACAGCGGCGTCATGTCGCTGTCGGACAGGCGGCCCAGCTCATCGTCGGATGGCAGCGGCACGCGATGGACCGCACGCAGGGCCGCGCGCAGATCGGCGTTGCGGGCGGCCAGCACGACGCGGAAGGCGCCCCAGGCGCGCGGCAGGGGATGGCGCAACACGGTGAAGCCGCGATGGCCGGGACGCGCGCGCTTCCACTGGCGCAGGCTGTTCTGGGTCAGATCGCCCGCGACCGGCCCCAAGGCGCGCAGCCAGCCCTCCACCCCGTCGGACGGGCCGCCACGGACCGGCATGAACAGCAGCCCCGATCCCGCATCCACCGTCAGGAACGACGGCACCGCAGGGCCGCGCCGGGGTTCGAAATTCGGGATTCGGTGCATCTGGAAAGGGTCTGCGGCGACCAGTTCGGCCTGCATGTCGGCAAAGTTCGACACCTTCTCGGCCATCTCGCGCGGGTTCTGCGGCACCTGGTCGCGCGCCGGTTCCACCCGGTCCAGATCGGTGCGGCCCAGCCAGTGCAGCAGGCCCCGCATCACATCTGCGTCGCGCAGGTCGTCATAGTTCAGCCAGAAGGCCGTCTGTCCCCGCACCTGCAGCGCATGCTGGATGCGGTCCAGGAAGCCTTGCGTCGCGGCCAAACTTTCGCGGAAATCGGCGGCGTCGAAATCCACCTGCGCCGGGATCGCGGTTTCCGTCTGGTTCAGCTTCCACTGGTTGGTGGCATAGGCCAGCCGCGTGGACACCCAGCTGTCCACCGGGTTGCGGGTCAGCACGATCTTGGCGCAGGTGGGGTCGTTCATCAGCGGATCGAACATGCGCGGGTCGTGGTCGTGGAAATAGCGGAAGCCCTTGACCTTGCGCGCCGCGACCATGTGTTGCCACAGCTGCAGGGGGCCTGCGTCGCGGTCGGCCAGCGTCATGCCGTACAGGTCCTTCTGGTCCGGCCAGCCGATGAAATAAGGGTTATAGGCCTCGCCGAAGCAGGCAAGGTCATGGGCGTTCAGCGTGGCTTCAAGCAGGTTCGATCCGGTGCGCATCCCGGCAAAGACGACGAAGCTGCGGAAGGGGGCGGTCATGTCGCGGGGCCTTTCGGGGTTGCAGTTTGCGCCGCAGGCGGCGTGGTCAGGGCGCGCAGCTTGCGGTGATCGCCCATCCGGCGCGGGCGCAGCCCGGCATTGCGCAGCCGCCGCAGCAGCGCGACCAGCCCCGTGACATCGCGCAGGGACGGCAGCGGGCAGGCGGGGCCGTTATCGGGCGCAAGGTCGAGCCGGATCGTTTCCAACACGCCCGCCGGATCGGCGATCACATCGGCAAGCGTCCAGCGCCGCACCCGCCCCTTGACCCAGACGGAATCGAGGATGTCCAGAAAGGCGATCTCGGCCCGCTGGATGCGGGCGGCCATGCGGCGCACATCGTCGAAGGGCATCCCCGAATGCAGCAGGGGCAGCATCCAGGCCCCCGTCACCACATAGAGCCGCGCATTGGGATCGGTCGCCATGAACCAGTTCAGCTCCTGCCGGTCGCGCGGGGAATACAGGAACCCCACCACGTCCGGCGACGACCGGATCAGCGAGGCCAGGAACCCCTGCGGGTCCAGGTCGCGGATCGCGGCGCTGGCGGACAGCGCCCCCGGACCGATGCTGGCCCCATCCGCGAATTCGGCCTCGTCCCTCGCGAACAGATGGCCGTGCGCCGCGATGCCGGCGCAGGCCGCCAGCCAGTCGCCCAGGCCGGGAAACAGGTCGCCCAGGCCATACATCACTGCATAGGGCGCGGCGGTCTTGCCGTTTTCACGATCCTTGGCCGGAAAGCGGCTTTGCATGTAAAGCCCCGGACGGCCAAGCTGGCGGCGGATGGCCGCGGCCTCCAGCACCGCCTCGACGCGCTCGGGGTCGGGCTCGGTGGCGGGGTCTTGGGACGGACGGGGAAAATGGGCGTAAAGCCCCGCCGCCCCCGGCCAGATCTTGCGCGCGATGAACCCGTGCGAGGCCGCCAGCAGGTCGCGGTGGTCGTCATAGAACACATAGGGCTTGCCTTGGGTGTCGAACTTGGACACCGTCAGCGACCGGCTTTCGACCTGCAGCGAATGGCGCCGTACCAGGGTCTGGAAATAGCTTTCGTCGGGAATCCAGACATAGCGGAAATAGCGGTCGAATTCCCCCCGGCGCGGGTCGGCCAGGATGGCGCGCAGGGTGGTGGCCGTCAGGCACCACCATTGCGAACCCAGATGCGGCACCAGCCCTTCGGGAATGCGCCGCCGGATGCCGAATCGCCGCTGCAGCTGCACATAGCGGTCGAAGAGGCGGCGCTGGCGGCGGAAGGAAAACGGGAAATGCAGAGTAAAGCGTTCCTCGTTCAACCCGCCGACGCTCCAGCCCACGTCCAGCGCATTGACGCTTTCGATGAAGTCGCAGCCGGGATGGCGCGCCAGCCAGGCCAGCAGTTCGGCCGGCGGCCGCAGCGGCAGGCAGGACCCCGACACCGTGATCACATGGGTCAGATCGTCATGGGCGGCCAGCAGCGCCTGAGCGGCGTCCAGCGTTGCCGCGACCAGGCTGAAGGTGCCCCATTCGCAACTGCGCCGCGGCACCGGCAGCGCGCCGGTGCCGGCCAGGCCTTCCCACAGCGCGGCGACCGCGGGGGCGCCGCATCTGGCATCCACATGGATCGCCACCGCCGCCCCCGAATCCGCCCACAGCCGCGCCAGCCGCGCGGCCAGCGGCAGATTGTCATGGCACAGCATCACGACGCCCAGCCGCATGATGCGGTCCTGCCTCCGCCCGTCCCCTCTCACGCCCAGTTCCCGCGCGAGATCAGACCCAGGTCCTCGAGCTGGCGCCAGTCGCGATAGCGTTGCGATTGCGGGCACCAGAAATCCCCCTGGTCCTGCAGGCCCTGGTGATAGGCCAGATATTCCCGGCTGTCGGCGTAATGCTGGCCCCGCTGCATTTCCTCGGCCGATTTTTCCGCGAAGGTGGACAGGAACTTGGCATGCAGCAGCACGCCCGACGCCTTTTCGCCGCCGTTCTCGTCATAGACCAGGTTCAACCCGCGCGGCAGCAGCATGTGGGTCGAACTGACATAGACATAGTGCCGGCGCCAGCGCACCAGCGGAATCTTGTTCAGCGCCGGTGCGCGGACGGGATCGTCGGCGAAAAAGGCGCGGGCGCGGGGACCGCCCTGGATCCACAGATTGCCGTATTCGCCATTCTTGCGGATCGTGTAATTCGCCGGATCGAACCACGACGCGATCTCGAACGGGTCCTGGCCTTCGGCATAGGGCTGCGCGGCGATCGGCCCCTGCGGATACATGTCCAGCAGCATCGCTGAAAACGACCGGATGGCCGAACTGTCCAGCCAGTCGGTCAGCGCCCGCAGCGGCCGGCTGCCGCAATGGGGATAGACCAGGAATTCGTCGGGATCGACCGTCAGGCACCAGTGACCGGTCCCGTGGCGGAACAGCAGCCAGTTGATCCAGTCCATCCCGAAGCGCGATTCGCGATAGCTGGCGGTGGTGGTCCACAGCGACACATCGGGCTGCGCCGCCAGCCATTCGCGGCTGCCGTCGTCGCTGCCGTTGTCCACGATCAGGAAATGGTCGATTCCCAGATGGCGATGGTAATCCAGGAAATACGGCAGCCGGATGCGTTCGTTGCGCAGCGTGGCCAGGCACAGGATCGCCCGCGGCGCGATGCTGCGGGTACGGTCGGCGACCGCCGACAGGCAGCGGCTGCTGCGGATCGCGCGCAGCAGGTATCCCTGCCGACGCGCCCGCAGGCGAAGCCTGCGTCGGAACCGCTTCAACCAGCGTGGCATCACCCCTCCTGTCCCGGTGCGGGCAGGGGCGCCGGAATGCCGCCGATTGCCCGAAAGGCAGCCGCAAGATGATCGCACCACATCGGGACCGCAAGCGGCGGCAGACGGCGCGGCGGCTGCGCGGCCAGACCGGCCACCGCATCCGCCCAGGCGCGCGGGTCGTCGTGCGGCAGCCACAAGGCATGGTCCCCCAGGATTTCGCCCGCGGCAGGCAGAGGCGTGGACAGCACGGGGATGCCACGGCCTGCGGCCTCGGTCAGGGGCAGGCCGAAGCCTTCGGCGCGGCTGGGCATCAACAGGGCGCGGCTGTGTTCCAGCAGCGCGGCCACCGCCCCGTCGGACAGCCCGTTCAGTTCCAGCACCGGCCCGCCCGGCGGCAGCGCGTCCAGCCGGGCGAAGGTCGCGTGATTTTTCCACCCGCGCCGGCCCGCGATGACCAGTTGCGGCACGGGACCGCCCCGCCGGGCCAGTTCCTCCCACGCGTCCAGCAGCACGGCATGGTTCTTGCGCGGCTCGATCGTGCCCAGCGCCACGAAGAGCGGGTGGTTCAGGTCAAGCTGCGCGGGCAGCGCCCCCGGATCGGGGGCAGCCAGCGTGGTGCCGATGGGGGCGGCCACGACCGGGGCGCGCGCGGCAATCCCCAGCCGCCCGCGCCAGCGCAGCAGATCGGTGCGGGTGGCGCG
>ENA-UOUJ01001547-UOUJ01001547.1-activated-sludge-metagenome-genome-assembly--contig:-NODE-1547-length-11891-cov-3.937479_pt1 | contig 11891 bp, 9 predicted proteins | sample MGYA00249839_ERZ747224 | MGnify/ENA primary metagenome ERZ747224 (study PRJEB28782, sample SAMN03220277) | activated sludge metagenome | biome: wastewater; feature: sewage sludge; material... | reverse complement strand
CAATACTTTCGTTGGGTCAAATCATCCTTTTTTGAAAAAGTTCGGATCGTAGTGAAAAACAATATCAAAATTGCATCAAAATGTTCTCTTTTTGATGTAATTTTTCATAATATCATCCTTCTACCAGCCCCCATCCGTCTTTTACTTTGATTACTTTGACTCAAATAAAAATCATGATCCTGAGCTGACTGTGCAAAAGTACTTTTTGTTAATGACCCTGCCTGTCTGAAAATACGCACACAGCAATACCCCCGAGTTTGTAAAAATGAACGAAGCAAAACTTTACGATAGATTTTTTTTTGAAATACCTGAATTTGACATCGCGCAGAATGATTGTATTTGACAGGGCATACAATCATTATTTGCAGTTTGTTGAAATATCAACAGATTTTTCAATACCTTTGAGAAAATTTTTTGAAATCGGTGCAACCTGTTCTCCTTCCAGAAAGTCATCATTGCGATTATTCGAAACCTTATGCATTTTTCTAACTTTTGATGTTTGTCTGAATTCCTGTTACGTGAATTGATGCTTTGCAGCCATTGGTGTGCCCATACTTTTCGGGAGGCACCATCGGAGGCAATTCAGCTCTGCATAGTTCTTTGAAATAGTGGGGTCAAGTCGTTTGGTTTGAAACAGAACCAAAGCAGTACCCGATTTTCTTTCTGCTTTGCCCCTTGCCCGGCAAAGCAGGCCTGTATCATCTGATGCGGTAACAATGGGCAACAGCCGGGCTGTTTTTGTCAAAGCAATATTTCAATTCACCTAAAAATTAAAATTTATGAAAATAAAAAATTTAGATTTTTCACAATTTTCCTTCAACAACGATTCCCTAATTGCCGAATCTATGCTCTTTGGTCCCGATATTCATTCCGTAAGAAGACTTCAGGCTATGATAAGAAGTTTTAATATCGAAAGAAATACAGTAGAAGAGACAGCGTCATTCATTAATTATTGTTCTCAGCTTTATGGCTGGTGTCTGCTCAAAAATTTCAGTATTGCAGACAAAAGCAGTATTTATCATCTGGAATTAAGCAATGGTCAAACCATCAATCCGATAGAAATAGTTAAAAATTACTTATTCAAAAAAAACGCGAATTCTTTGGTGGAAGTATATATTTCATTGGTTGTGGATTATGCCAATAATCATCCTGTTAATTCGCAAATGTCCCGGGAAGCCATCGTTTTTGAAAAACTGACCTGTCTATCAGAGCATTTAGGTATTCTGCTACCCGAATCTGTTAAAATTGCCAGTCAGGCAAAAAAACTATCAGACTACGGAAGAACTGACCAGCTAAATTATACCGAAAACTATGAATCGGTGACAATCAGTGAAAATGATTTAAAGACCGGAATCAGAATTATAGAGTTTCTTAACCGAATGGAGCTTTTTGACCCGGAAATACCTTCCTATGACGAAGTGTTCGAATTGCTGGAACTGAAATCAACCCAGGAAGAAACTGAAGTTCTCTTTGAAAATATCAGAAAAAGAGTAATAGCCAATGTGGAACCCATTGAATTGCTGGATCTTTCGAACAGGTATTTGAAATGGGAACCTCAGTACTGCAAAGAAGACGGTAGCAGAGACCTTGAAAGCGCATATTATTGGCTCAGGGCTTCAGCAGATGGGGGCTGTACAGAGAGTTACCAGTTACTCGGCATGGCTTATTATTTAGGATTGTTTGATATCAAAAACCCTGAACAGGCTTTTTACTGGATTGAAAAATCGGCTAAACTTGGTAACTGGGAAAGTATGATATACCTGTCCCACTTTTACGACGAAGGCATTGGGGTCAAGGAGGATCCCGATAAATGCAAAGAGTGGTTTGATGAAGCTGTCAGGGTTGGCGGTAATAAAGTTGTGGATTTTTTTCTTAATCAGAATGAGTAATAATTCCGGTTGGATGTGAATCATTTTTCAGGCTTATCATCTGCAATTCAATTCATTTTATCATTAATACAACAACAGGCGGTCCTTCAGGCTGCCTGTTGTTCAGAAAATAACGCATAATCCTGCAGGGTGCCATCCTACCCTCACGCAATCATTCCGGAATTAAATTTTTAGAATAATTAATTTTAGCCACCTTGCTGACATACAAGACATTTTCCAACTTTTCTTTGATAAAAAGGTGTAACCAAAAATCAAGTTCTTGAAAAAATTACTAAAAATGATTTCGGTAGTCTAAACCCGTCGAACCCGTACCTTGCATTTATTACGAAGACCAAACAGCGCTCAAACAACCACGGCTTTTTAACGACTACCTTCAATCATTTTTTTAACGCATTTTTTTAAGACCATTGTCGCAATGCGCAACAACTCCAAGCCACACTATCCGTCATACAACTTTAAATTTGATCTTTTATTCATGTATTTTTCAATACCTTATTATCTTTTAGTAACAACTTGAATTATTTTATTTGCCTGGCATAATGGAATACTGTTATCAAAAAAGAGACACTGCGACATACAAATTCACCCTCCATTTACTTCCTACGGCATAATGACCGCAATACCATCAGGCCTTTACTAATAGGCTATCAATACAAAATGTACTGCCTTTATATTTTTAGCAAAAAAATTTAACCGGTATGTGTATTAGTTCTGACCAATTTATTTCCTTCAAAACATTTTAAGGTGTCAATAACGCAAAAATGTCAGATACCTAATCATCTAATAACCAATGAAAAATACGCTTAAGAAAGAATTTATTAAAAAACATATCCTCCAATACTGCATCGCCTATTTTAGGTATTGTTTTGCCTTTGACCGAGCGCTATATTTGTATAAATATTTTTTAACTTTAAAAACACACACATGCCCACACCATTTATCAATGAAAGTTTTACTTTCACAAATCCCGATGGTAGCACAGTACAGGTGGTTGGCTCCGGAAACCAGTTCTACGCTCATTTTGAAACGGAGGACGGTTACACCGTAGTTAAGGATCCACAATCTGGCTACTACTGTTATGCAGCTACCACTTCTGACGATGAGCCGCTGCAATCATCAGGCCGGCGAGTTGGAGAGGTATCTCCTAAAAAACTCGGATTAGAAAAGCACCTGAAACCTGCCCGAAATGTTACTCGATCTCTTGCCACCAAGGCATTGGTTGATTCAGGATTCTCTACCCGGTGGCAACAAAGACGAGCAGAAAGGAAAGCGCTTACCCTTCGAAGTCTGGAAGGAGGCTTAATGGCCGAACCATTATCGGCTCCCACTGTAGGCAATTATAAGGGGCTATGCATTCTGATTGAATTTCCTGATGTAGCGCCTACTATTAGCCGGGCAGAGGTAGATAATTTCTGTAACAAAACCGGTTATTCAGGATTTGGAAATAACGGTTCTGTCAAAGACTATTTCCTGTTCAATTCGCGAAACAAGCTTACTTACACCAATGTGGTAACCCAGTATTACAGGGCAGCCCATAATCGTTCCTATTATACTGACCCTGGTGTAGCTTTTGGCACCCGAGCCAGGCAGCTCATTACCGAAGCATTGGACCATTTGAAAGCACAGGGATTCAACTTTAGTCAGCTTACTGCAGATAGCAGCGGTTATATTTATGCATTAAACGTCTTTTACGTAGGTGACCGCGTTAACAATTGGAGCGAAGGTTTATGGCCTCACCAGTGGAGCTTAGCTTCTCCATATAACGTGGGTGGCAGTAAAAAATTTAGCGATTACCAAATTACCAATATGGGCAGTGCGCTTACACTTCGCACCTTTTGCCACGAAAACGGCCACATGATTTGCAATTTCCCTGACTTGTACGATTACGGGTACGAGTCATACGGTGTAGGAAATTATTGCCTGATGTGCTATGGAGGCAATGATAAAAATCCGGTACAGATTGGGGCCTATTTAAAAAACGCAGCTGGATGGGCCACCAAATTAGAAACTATTACACCAGGCATAACAGCCACCCTGAACGCAGCCAACAATGACTTTTACATTCACAAAAAAAATGCAACCGAATATTTTATTGTAGAAAACCGGCAAAAAACCGGCAGAGACAGCTTTCTTCCAGACTCGGGTCTTGCTATCTGGCATATTGATGAAACCGGAAATAACTCAAACGAACAAATGACACCTGCAAAACACTATTTGTGCTCAATAGAACAGGCCGATAATAAGTTTGATTTGGAAAAGAAAGTCAATGGCGGAGACGCTAATGATTTGTATGTTTCCGGTAATTCTTTTTCGGACACTACATCGCCCAACAGCAAATGGTGGGATAATAGCAACTCAGGCCTGCACATTTCCAACATCTCCGCATCAGGTGCTGTAATGACCTTTAAAGCGCTGGGTACTGCCGGATGGGTATTTAACAAAAAGGTAATACAGGTAAGCGGCGACGACTCTCCCGTATGGTCACACGTTATCATTGAAGGTTTCCCCGGTTGGCGTAGAATAGAACCATTATCAGCCGATGGTGTTACCAACGTATTAATAATCCTTACTGAGGCACACCACCAAAATAAGCCTGTTAATGTTTATTTCACTGAAACAGGACAAGTAAGAAGCGTTTACTTATAAACGGTTTACAATTTCATTTCAATTTTCCTTAATTATTTACTAAAGACATTGTCTTTGATTCAAACAATTTTTTTCAAACAAATAAACTTAAATTTTATGTGGTACAATAATAAAAAAGTAAAGAACATTTCAGCAGCGGCCAATACAAAATGGTGTCATGCCATAATAGATGGAATTCCTGGATTAACAGGCTGGATTCAAATAGCGCCAACTTCTGCTGATGGCGTAACCAATATTCTGGACATATTAGCCACCGCAAAAATGCATAACAAAAACGTGAATGTAGATATAAACGGTAATAAGATTACCGGTGTATATATGGCCTAAATACTATTATCAATCTATAAAATAAAATCCTATGCCTTATTATAAAATAAGTTACGAATCGGATTCCTTAGAAGGATTAAAAGAATTGATGCATGGCAATGCAGGCAGCAATACAGGCAATCCCGCATCCGAAGGCCCCATTGTTCACACGGAGCCCCCGCCTGATCCTTCGGAAGGCATCTCTAATGCACCCGGCATGGAGTATGTAGGCGATCCCCCTCCTCAAGCGGCTGGGAATAATTCTGATGCCGCTTCGGACAGTACATCTGAACCGCCACCCGTTTTGGAACATACCCAATCTTCGGACGTAAGTGATATCGAATCGGAGCCTCCACCAGTGCAAGCTGGCCAACAAGCTGATGACACTTCAAATGCGGACACCCCGCCACCCCTTACGAGAAATGCACCTAAGCAATCAGCTTCGGCTGAAGCCAAAAAACGTAAGCAGAGCGCTTCTAAGTCATCCAAATAATCCGGTTATACAAATAAGTGAATAAAACAAACCAAAGAGGTTGTTCCTAAAGAAAAAAACAACCTCTTTTTTCTATTTTCCTGCATATACTTCTATCCAAAACTGCTCACACAACGAAGTGATTACAGCCCACCTTCGGCAAACTCAGGAGGGCACACATTCAAAGTGGTTAATAAATGATTTATGGAAAACTACAGACTTGTTGGCGGCGAAGCCTTAGAATTTTTTCTTAAATTCAATGAGTGATATGTTTATCCTGCCCGAACACTATTCTACCCTCACTCAATCATTCCGGAATTAATTTTTTTTGATACACAAATTTATTTAGCATATATTTGCTAATATTATTAGTATATGTATATCAACTGTAAAACTTATTATAGTTTCCGATACGGCACTTTTTCTACCGAAGCGCTGGTGAACACGGCTGCGGAGGCCGGCATACACACACTGGCGCTTACCAATATAAACAATACTTATGACTGCTGGGAGTTTGTAAAACTGTGCCGACAAAAAAACATAAAACCGGTTATAGGGGCAGAAATAAGAAATGAAAACCGGCTACTCTATCTGTTGATTGCCAAAAACAATAACGGTCTGAAATGGATTCACGATTTCTTATCGGAACACCTGATTGACAAAAAAGACTTTCCCTGCCGTTTCGATACAACCCCTTGTGAAGATATATTTATCATTTACCCGCCCGGCATCAAGCCTGCCGTTGATCTTCTGATGAACGAAAGAATAGGTATCAGGTTCAGCAAATTGCACCTGCTGGAGCAATACGGATATAAAGGTCGTGAAAACAGATTTGTGGTGATGCAGCCCGTTACCTTTCAGAATAAAATATACCATGCCCTGCACCGGCTACTGCGCTGCATTGACAAAAACATTCTCCTCTCCCACCTCTTGCCCGAAGACCAGGCCGATGCAGACGAACTGTTTTACCCTCCGGGCCAACTGCTCGAAAAATTCAAACTTTACCCCGACCTCGTTTTGAATACTTACAAGCTTTTGGATGAGTGCAGTATTGAAATGACATTTCACTCCGACAAAACCAAGAATACCTACGGCGGTTCTCCGACCGATGACAAGATACTGTTAGAAAAACTGGCTTTAGATGGTTTCAGACAGCGCTACGGCAGCAAAAACAAAATTGCTGTTGAACGGTTGCAAAAAGAACTAAAGATAATCAATGATCTGGGGTTCAACAGCTATTTCCTCATCAACTGGGATATTGTGCGCTACGCACAAGGCAGAGGCTTTTATCATGTAGGCAGAGGCAGCGGCGCCAATTCCATTGTCGCATACTGTCTTTACATAACCGATGTGGATCCGATAGAACTCAATTTGTTTTTTGAACGGTTTTTAAATCCACACCGGACCAGCCCTCCCGATTTTGATATTGATTTTTCCTGGGCAGACAGAGATGAGGTGATGGATTATATCTTCAAACGATATGGAAAAGGTTATGTGGCATTGCTGGGCTCGGTATCCACCCTCAAACACGATGCCATCATACAACAGTTGGGCAAAGTATTTGGCCTGCCGGCAGATGAAATAAAGACATTGCAAAAAAGCAGCATGCCTACTGACCATATACAAAAACTGATATTGCAGTATGGCAGACTTTTATACAAATTTCCCAACATCATGTCGCTGCATCCCTGCGGCATGTTGATTTCCGAAAAACCTATTACCAATTATGCGGCCATGTTCATGCCGCCCAAAGGTTTTCAGACTACACAGATGGATATGTTTAGCGCCGAAGATATCGGCCTCAATAAGTTTGACATCCTCAGTCAACGGGGATTAGGACACATCAGAGACTGCTTAAACCTGATTAAAAAAAACAAAGGCATCAACGTAAACATTCACGATATTGCCGCATTTAAAAAAGATGAGCGCATCAAAAACATGATTCGCGAAGCCAATACCATCGGTTGCTTTTACATCGAATCTCCGGCCATGCGCGGCCTGCTGAAAAAGTTGCGCTGCGACGATTACCTCACCTTGGTAGCTGCTTCGTCCATCATCCGCCCCGGCGTGGCCGAGAGCGGGATGATGCGCGAGTACATCACCCGATATCACAACCGAAGCGCCGTCAGGTACCTGCATCCTTTGTTCAAAGAACATCTGTCCGAAACCTTTGGCGTGATGGTGTATCAGGAAGATGTAATAAAGATTGCCCACTACTTTGCCCAATTAGATTTGGGCGAAGCCGATATCCTGAGGCGCGCCATGAGCGGCAAATACAGAAGCCTGAACGAGTTTAACATGATACACGACAAATTTATGGCCAACTGCGAAAAAATAGGCCACTCCAAAGAACTGGCAACCGAAGTATGGCGGCAGATGCAAAGCTTTGCAGGCTACAGTTTCAATAAAGCACACAGCGCCTCCTTTGCGGTAGAGAGCTATCAGAGCCTTTACCTGAAAACTTATTACCCGAAAGAATTTATGGTAGCAGTGATTAATAATTTTGGAGGTTTCTATTCCAGAGAATTATATTTTTTGGAACTGCTGAAATGGGGTGGCAATATACATCCGCCCTGCATCAATAACAGCGATTTCAATACCCATATTTCAGGCAACACGGTATATGCAGGCTTCATCCACATCAAAGGGCTTCAAGAGTTGTTGATCGAAAAAATTCTGGACGACAGAAAAAGCAAAGGCTCTTACCTGCACCTGCAGGAGTTTATCGAGAGAATCAGCCCCGGGCTGGAGCAATTGAATTTGCTGATCAGCGTGGGCGCTTTCGGGTTTACAGGTAAGTCAAAAAAACGGCTTTTGTGGGAAGCCAATTTTTTGCAGAAAAAAAGTGTAAAAATTGCAGCAGGCATGCAGTCTATGTTTAAAACAGAAACAGTAGTGTTTGAGTTGCCCGACCTCAACGATTCGCCCATTGACGATTTGTACGACCAGATAGAAATACTGGGCTTCCCGCTCACCAATCCTTTTGGCTTAGTGAATGATGATCCCAAAAAATATGTGGCAGCCAGAGACCTGAACCGATATGTGGGAAAAAAAGTAACCGTGCTGGCCTATTTCATCACCCGAAAGCATGTTACCACCAAACACAAGGACTATATGTTTTTTGGCACTTTTGTGGACAGTCATCTCGACTGGATTGATACCGTGCATTTTCCCGAATCTGCCGCCCGATATCCTTTCAAAACCACCGGCTTTTATAGAATAAGCGGCAAGGTAACAGAAGACTTTGGCGTTTACAGCATCGAAGTGCATTATATGGAAATGGTAAGTTATAAACCACGAAGCTATGATCATCTGTAACCGTCATATTGCACATCTGGATATGGATACTTTCTTTGTGTCGGTCGAACACCTCCGCAATCCTAAACTAATGGGCAAGCCGATACTTATCGGTGGCAACAATGCACGAGGTGTGGTAGCCGCCTGTAGCTACGAAGCCCGGAAGTTTGGCATCCACAGCGCCATGCCCATGAAGGCAGCGCTCAGACTTTGCCGCCATGCCATTGTGGTAAAAAGTGATTATGAAGCCTATTCCAGATACTCAAGGTTAGTAACCGATGTAATCAAAGACAGTGTGCCGATGTATGAAAAAGCCAGCATTGACGAGTTTTACATTGACATGACGGGGATGGATAAATATTTTGGCTGCATGAAATTTGCCGGAGAACTGAAACAAAAAATTAAAAAAGAAAGCGGTCTGCCCGTTTCTTATGGATTGGCAAGCAATAAAGTGGTAAGCAAGGTGGCCACCAATGAGGTGAAACCCAACGGCCAGATTGAAATTCCTTTTGGTAATGAAAAAAAATTCTTAGCGCCGCTGAGCGTACTGAAAATACCCGGTGTAGGAAAAGAAACCGGCTACAAACTTTTGAAAATGGGTGTAGAAACCGTAAAAATCCTGAGTGAGATACCGGTAGAGTATCTGCAAAACCTCCTGGGTAAATATGGCTCGGAACTCTGGCAAAAAGCAAACGGAATGGACGACAGCCCCGTAATACCCTATCGGGAACAAAAATCCATCTCTACCGAGAATACTTTTCAGCAGGATACCATTGATTTGCGCTTTCTCAATGCCGAATTAATTCGCATGACCGAAAGCATTGCTTACGATCTGCGCCGCCAGAACAAACTGACCGGGTGCGTGAGCGTCAAAATCAGATACTCCGACTTTCAGACCTACACCAAACAAAAAATGATTGCCTATACCAACGCAGATGCTGCATTGATGAAGGAAGTTAAACAGCTTTTCAATAAGCTATATGAGCGAAGGCTGCTCATCAGACTGATAGGCGTAAGGTTCACGCACTTAATTCCCGGCTGCCATCAGATTGATATGTTTCGGGACACTGAAGAAGACATTGCACTGTATCAGGCCATTGACAGTGTAAAGAAAAGATTCGGTGAACGGCTGCTCATGCGTGCAGGAGGAGTGCAGACGGGAAAATGCAGTAGGCTATAGTCTGTAGGCAGTGGTCAATTTGTCAATAATTAATCTGTAATCTGCAATCCAAAATCATAAATCACAAATCACAAATCATAAATTCCGAAACCTTGAACTTTGAACCTTAAACCTCAATCTTAACCTCAATCTTAACCTCAACCTTAACCTCAACCTTAACCTCAACCTTAACCTCAGTCTTAATCTCAACCTTAGCCTCTACAATACCTTTCAAGCAATCTGTCAAATTCTTTTCCGTCAATCATTCCGGCGCCCATACTTTCTAAATAATCAGAATGAATCTGGCAATCAATAACCCGGATATCTTCGGATTTTAAAACATCCATATATTTTGCAAAAGCATACCGCGAAGCATTGCTCACTAAGCTGAACATACTTTCACCAAAAAACACTTTGCCAATTTTTATACCATACAGGCCACCCACTAACTCTCCCTGTTGCCACACTTCAGCACTATGTGCAAAGCCTAATTCGTGAAGTTTTACATAAACAGCCTTCACTTCTTCGGTAATCCAGGTGCCGTCCTGCCCCGGCCGCAAGACTTCTTTGCAATAATCAATCACCCGACTAAAAGATTTATTGATAGTAAACTCAAAAGCATTCTTCTTCAGCAAAGGTCTGAGGCTCTTGCTCACTTTGAATTCATCGGGAAAAAGGACAAACCTCGGATCGGGACACCACCACAAAATCGGTGGATGGTCATACCACGGAAAAATACCTGACTTGTAAGCCAGGATGAGTCTTTCAGGCGATAAATCGCCACCCATTGCCAACAACCCGCTACCTTCTGCCAAATGAACAGGAGGAAAACAAAGTGAATCATCTAACGCAAAAATGGGCAACGGGAAAAATTGAAATCAGAAAGGAAAATCATTCACAGAGAAAACATCATCAGGAAACAACTTCTTCTACCGTAGCGCCGATGCCCCTGTCAAGAATCGCTTCGCACATAGGTTTCAGGTCTTCGTACATACCTTCCTTAACAGCATATTTTCCCTGAAAATGAATCAGTAGCGAGCACTGCTCTGCCTGTTCAAAACTGTGACCACATACTTCTACCAGCGTTTCAATTACCCATTGAAAAGTGTTCACATCATCATTCCAAACAATTAACTGATTAGAAGATACTGTCTCCAACAGAACATCTACTTCACTTTGGTATTGTGTGCCATTATTTGTACTGCTTATGATCATAGTTGCAAAGATAAATATTTTGAAAATAATCGCTATTTTTTAGCCTAAAAGCTAAAAATCATTTACAGCATCAGCCTGTCAACTTTTCAACCTCTATACAATTGTAACTTTTCTTACAATATGCGTAACAATTATTCTCCAATTTTGTTTCCTTTAAAAACAAATATGGCAGCACAAAAAAAACTGTTTTCATTATCTAATATCATAACCGCAATTTTGGTGATTTTCACTGTGGCAATGCTCATCTTCCCTAATTTCAAAGCATTGGTAATTCAGGGTTTGATGAAGGTAGGTCTGTTTCAGCCCGGTGTAACCGCCGTTAAGCAAAATAATTCCAACCCAAACACTCAAAGAGCTTCGGTGATATTTGCCGGGGCAGATGGCCATCAGATTGATACAAAAGACCTGGATGGGAAAGTGGTATTCATCAATTTCTGGGCTACCTGGTGTCCGCCCTGCATTGCCGAAATGCCTTCGGTGGATGAACTTCACAGCAAATACAAAAACAATCCGGATATTGTGTTCATTTTGGCTGATGCAGATGCCAATTTTGCGAAATCTACCGCTTTCATGAAACAAAGAAATTTTGACCTGCCTGTATATGCCTATCAATCCAATCCTCCCTCCGACTGGTTTGAAGGCTCGCTGCCTACCACCGTTGTACTGGATAAAAAAGGAAACATCGTCTATAAACACGCCGGAGCAGCCAATTACAGCAGCGATAAGTTTATTGGATTTATTGAGGATTTACTGAAGCAATAGTTTAAGGCAAATATTTGTCATATTACTTTTGTATCTTTTTTAAAAAAGACAACTTTCCGGCTAATTCTATTTTTTGATGCGCTATTATAAAAAATCCGTTAGCATCCTCTGCTCGTCCGGTTAGTTACCATTATTTGAAAAGTGT
>ENA-UOUJ01001546-UOUJ01001546.1-activated-sludge-metagenome-genome-assembly--contig:-NODE-1546-length-11893-cov-4.844484_pt1 | contig 11893 bp, 11 predicted proteins | sample MGYA00249839_ERZ747224 | MGnify/ENA primary metagenome ERZ747224 (study PRJEB28782, sample SAMN03220277) | activated sludge metagenome | biome: wastewater; feature: sewage sludge; material... | reverse complement strand
AGGATGGGATGAGAACTCTGCACGACGTTGAGCACAGGAGCATATGGGAGGCGGCTTGACCAAGACTTCCATCGAATGGACGGAGCGCGTGTGGAATCCGTTCGCCGGCTGCTCGGTTCTCTCGCCCGGCTGCACCAACTGCTATGCGATGAAGATGGCGCGCCGGATCGAGGCATGCAACGCCGGGCTGCGACAGGGCCATGGCGGCTCGCCTCATTACGCGGGCACCACCAAGATCGTAAACGGCAACGCCGTGTGGACCGGCAAGATCGGCATCGCCTCGGATGAGGTTCTACTCGCGCCGCTCCGGCGCAAGAGACCCACCACCTACTTCGTCAACTCGATGTCGGACCTGTTCCACGAGAGCGTGCCCGACGAGTGGATCGACAAGGTGTTCGCCGTCATGGCGCTGACGCCGCAGCACACCTACCAGGTGCTGACGAAGCGCAGCGCGCGGATGCGGAACTACGTCATCCACCTTTACGAAACGGACGAGGGCATCGAGCGGCTGTCCGACGCGGCAGTGGCCGTATCGGGTGCTCCGTGCGCCGCTCACATCGAGGATGTGACGCCTCCGCTCCCCAACGTGTGGTTAGGTGTCAGCACCGAGCGGCAAAAGGAAGCCGACGAACGGATTCCGGATCTGCTGGCGACGCCGGCGGCGATGCGCTTCATCAGTGCCGAGCCGCTGCTAGGGCCGATCGAACTGACCCGCATCGGAACGATGCACAGCATCCGCGCAGCGATGCCAGAAGTTATTGAGCGAGAGGAGCGCGGCAAGCCGAAGACGGGAAACGGCTCTATTTGTGGTGCGCAGATTGATGCGGTCGGTTCATCAGGATCGTCGATTACTTTCTTTCAGACACCCGACCACATGGGCGGCTTTACTGCAGCCAGTCCGCGCCAATGGCCACGGCTCGATTGTGTCATCGTCGGCGGAGAATCCGGCCCCGGCGCTCGCCCGATGCATCCGGATTGGGCGCGGTCAATCCGCGACCAGTGCGCCGCCGCCGGTGTGCCGTTCTTCTTCAAGCAGTGGGGGGCATGGGCGCCGGTGCCACACCGAGACGATTTGCCGGGCCGCCCGCAGATGGTGCGAGCCGGCGACTGCTTCATCTTGCCGGATGGGACATCCGACATCCTCGATGCGGAATTGTCGTCATCGCTCGAAGGAAGCAGCGCCGTGCCATTGCGCAACGTCGGCAAGAAGGCCGCCGGCCGGCTGCTCGACGGCGTCACCCATGATGCGATGCCGAAGGTGGCGCGATGACGCTCGCCTCGGCCCTGCCAGACGCCCTGCAGGCCGCGTTCATGCGCTCGGCAACCCTTGGAATGCCGGAGCTGGCCCGCCTCATTCCTATGGACGTCAAGACCCTGAGAAGGCATCGTGAGGCCGGCCACCTGAGGGGCCGGATCAAGGGATTTGGCCGGAAGCATCCGCGTTGGGTCTTTACCGCCGCCGACGTCGCAGGATTTCTATTGACGCTGCATGAGATTGCCGAATGTCCGTCTACCCCATTAAGGGCTCCCGATACTGGCAGTTCGACTTTCAAATCTCAGGTTATCGCTTTTCCGGATCAACAAAAAAGACGTGTGAACGTGACGCGAAGGCCATCGAGGCCGCGGAGAAAGCCAAAGCCCGCGAGCTGGTCAAATCCATCACTGTCGCCGCGGGCGAACCATTAAGGCTCGGTGCCGCCTGTGACCGTTGGTGGGCCGAGGTCGGCAGCCAGGGCGCCGAGCGCGACATGCAGCATGCGCTGGGCCGGATCCGTGAGATCATCGGCGACCGGACATTCCTGCACGATATCACCGACGACACACTCTCCCGCCTGATCGCCGAGCGCCGCCAGGACCGGGTCCGCGCCGGCCGCGACGATAACAGAACGCAGCTGTGGCGCCCGATCAGCAATAAACGGGTGAACAAGACCACCACGGGGCTGCTGCGCCGGGTCATCAACCGCGCGGTCGACAATTGGAACGCCGTCGTACCGCGGCCGCCGAAATGGGAGAAGCACTGGCTCAAGGAGACCAAGCGGCCCATCCGCGAAATCGGCCACACCGAGGAGGCCGCTATCGACGCCGAGGAGGACGCCGACTATTCGGCGCTGCGGCGCTTCGCGGTCATCACCGGCCTGCGGCGGGGTAACCTGCTGCTGCGCTGGCACCAGGTCGATTTTGAGCAGGCCGTGGTGCGCGTCATCACCAAGGGGGGTGTCCCGCGCGTGATTCCACTGACGAAAGAGGCTTATGCCCTCCTATGGTCCCGCCGCGGCCATCACCCGGAGGCCGTCTTCACCTTCGTCGCGAAGCGAACCAAGCCGAATCCAAAGACCAAGGGCAAGTATATCAGGGGCCAACGCTACCCGATCACGGTCTACGGTTTCGCCTCGCACTGGCGCTACGCCACGAAGCGCGCCGGCGTGAAGGCCAGGATCCACGACATGCGCCATACCGCCGCCACCCGCACGCTGCGCGAGACGGGCAACCTCAGGCTGGTGCAGAAGTTGCTCGGTCACACCGACATCAAGATCACCGCGGAGTTCTATGCGGACGTGCTCGTCGAGGATCTGCGGGAAGGAATGGAGCGCACCAGCGCCGCCGCACCGCGAGTTCTCAAGACCAAGAAGTCCCAAGATGATACAGAAACAGAGGATAAGTCTTCGCATTCACTACGTAACTCGAAACAGTAGCAACAGCCTGGCGGAGAACGGAAGTGTCATCCAAAACTGGAGACAGAACGCAATCCTCAACGAACGGCTGCAGTCGCGGGAAGAGAATATTAAGATTGACCATGCAAGAAACAACGACTTGAAGATCAATCGCAGAGCGTGGAATCCCAGCACGCCGGTCCCGCAACGCTTTTTTGGGGTCGAACCGTAGTCCACAGTAACATTCTCAAAATGTAGCGACTTCCTTGCCGGCGCATCACCGGATGAAACTGGAGGAATAACGCCCTTGTGCACAGCTTGTTCGAATCTCAGCCTGAGTCGCCGTACGTTTCTCCAAACGAGCACCGCAGCGTTGGCAACAGCATCGTTGGTCAGCATCGCCGCAGCTCAACCCGTAAGCAGAGCCGATACGCCTGACGCAGCGTTAAATTTGCTGATGGAGGGCAATGCACGTTACGTGGCGAACCAACCTCGTGAGCGTGACTTCTCATTTAGTCGGGCCAGCCGTGCCGCCGGTCAAGCTCCATTTGCAGCAATCTTGGGATGTGCTGATTCCCGTATCGCACCAGAACTGGCATTCGATCAGGAGCCAGGGGATCTGTTCGTCGTTCGTGTCGCGGGAAATTTCGTAACAACGGACGGCCTGGCGAGTTTGGAGTATGGTGCCGCTGTACTCGGCACGAAACTCATCATGGTGCTAGGCCATAGCAGTTGCGGCGCGGTCAAAGCGACCGTCGAAGCACTTCAAAAAGGCAACAATTTGCCTGGCCATATCGCCGACCTCGCAAGGGCAATGAAGCCCGGCATCGAGTCAGTCCTTAACGAGTCGGGAGATAATCTCGAACAACGCGCCGTCATCGCAAACGCCCGTCACAACGTGGAGCGGCTTCAGCAGGCGACCCCTATTCTGTCCGACATGGTGACGAAGAAAAAGATCCGCGTTGTCGGCGGGGTGTACGAACTCGCAACAGGAAAGATCACACTCGTCTAGAAAGTCGCTGGCTCTCATTACATCAGGGGCGCGCTGCGGTGATGAATATTATCGGGTGCATGCCCTGGCGTCACTGCCGTCAGTAGGTACTGGCCTGTTTTGACAAAATCCATGGATGAGTTGAATGATCGCGCCCTGCAGCAGCTCGCCAGAGGAGAATGTCATGGGTTTCGTCGAAGATCAGATGAAGCAATGGGAACAGAATGCAAGGCGCGCTGAACGGTCGATGCTACCTACCGACCCGGATCTAATGGCCCAAGCGGAGCGAAATGCAGGGCATATTTCGCTCAAAGCGGTCGCAGACGAATATGATCGTCTCGTTGAGGCCAAGCTGACGACTCCCCGTCGGGGATTCTTTGCGCGCCTGTTAGGCCGTTAGGCCGCCTGAGTGGGTGGCCTCTTTCAATTAAAGAACATGTCCCTCGTGGTTTCGTGGGGCGGATAAAAGAGTCCGATGACGATCCATGCATTTGGGAACTGATGAAGGTTGCCTACATAAAAATGGGTGTCGTTCTTTTCGATCATTTCCGTCTCGAATCTTTCGCGAAACTTGGCCTCCCATCCATCACCATATTTCCGTCGCCAATGACGATAGGCTTCTCCCATTTCCCAATCGGTGCAGATCATATTATGCCCGGGGCAAAATAGTTTCTTGCACCGAAACTCGTAACTGAAATCGAACGGGATTTTTTCTAGCTCTTGAGCTGGGGCCTTGTGAAACAGCGACGTTTGCCGGAGTGCATTGACCTGCGCCGCACTCCATTCTGCACTGCATGGTTTGATCACCAACCTTTCTATTGTCGGCTTGATCAGGCCAAGCGTCGGATGACCATCGACATCGCGATCGGATTGCAATTCGCATAGCGAGGGGTTTACGAGCGGTCGCAGCACATTCCACCGTGCCGCCCATTGACGTTCCGCAGATAGAATATTGCCAGTTTCGATTTGATCTACCTGGGGGTTATAGCTTTCCGGACGCGGATCATTACGAGCCTTCGTTAGGCTGACATTGATCCATTGGTATTTTTTGAATTTGTTTTCGTCGTCTAGCAGACGATATGGCAATGGGAAAAGGCGAATCCACTTCCCGTCGTCAGTAACTCCCGCCGTGCAGGATACCTCAATGCCCTTCGTTGCGGGCACAGGATACGTTCGGACGGTTATTAAAATACGTTTCTTGATAAGCTCAGCCATCCGGCTGCCCCGCAAATCAAAGGTCGAAGCCGCGCAGCCCCTGTTCCTCTAGCGCGATAAAAATACGGTGCCTGTGGCACTCTGTTGGATCGCACTCCATACACATCATGGCGACCGGGTAACCGAAATTCAAAAATCTATGTAGGTTGCGGTTGAAGTTTGGTGCAACTATTCTTTGGTCGTACCATTCCCAAATCGTGTCGCGCGTGCCTGTTTCAATAGCTCGCGCGCGAACTTCTCGCGGCACTCCCCATTCGCGCAAGTGAACGTATTCGATCCCAAGATCAGCCAGCCGCTTTTGTAGATTGTTTTTGCTCAGCTCGGGGCGATACATGCTGACCGGATTATATCTGATGTCGAGGACGCATTGAACGCCAGCATTTTGCAAATTGGCGAACAGCGCATCTGATTTCGTGCCTTCATATCCGAAGGTAAAGAAGTCGGCTTGCTCCGGCGAGCGCGCCTCATTCCACAAAAACTTACTTTCGACCCGCGCGCGGGCTGACTTTGTTGGGAGTTTCAGAGGGCGCGCTGTCAAAGAGTGATTCCTTTAATTCCCAGTGGATTATGCCATTGCTTTCGCGGCGTCTAGTTAGACCGATGTCCTGCTCCATTCGGCGCACCCATTGATTGTTCGGGAATGCTTGTGGCAGCGCTGCAGCAGTTCGTATCTCGGTCCATGTGAGGGGCCTCCCCGCCTCGCGAAGTACCTTTGCGATTTTGGAAGAAAAATCGTCGTATGACGTGCGCGGCTTTCGCTCAGGCTGATTCCAACGAACGCTATGGCATGCCGGACAAACCTTCGGCTCATCCTCGACGCCGCCACGGGGCACCCATTCGTGGTGACAGATGTCACAACGAAACCCCATCATCGTAATCGGCACCCGAGCCATAGTCCCTCCAAAGTAGGCCCGAGACATAGCTCAAAAATAATGATTTTGCAATCTTGATTAACTAATCAAGATTAGCTATTAGATAGGAATGCACAAGACCTTGAACACAGTAAAACGCCCCACCGGCCTTTCGGCTGGCGGGGCGTTTTTGTGTGCGGAAGCGTGGCAGAGTGGCCTATTTCGGCCAGTACCCGTCAGTAGCAGTTTGTCGAGCCCAATAACCCTTACGATTGCTCAACCTTATGCAAGCGTGTGCTGCTGGTCCCGAAGAAAATCCCGAGGCGCCTCAGAAGTCGTCGCCAAGGCTTTGCGTTCACGGCGCAAATCGAAACCATAGTAGCGGATTTCTACTCCGCGGGTTGCAGGTTCGAATCCTGCCGGGATCGCCACCTCATTTTCAGACTCCTTTGTTTTCAATGACTTACGGCTCAACTTGGCTCACTGGGTCAACGGGTGAGCCAATGCCTGTTCCGGTAATGAGCTTCGCAGCGGCTTCCGCCATACGTTTCCGATTCGCGGCCCTTGTGTAAACTTGCGCCTGCGAAATTGAGGTTCATCCGAACCATGCCATAAGTTGATGGTCGGTCGCGCCCTGCTTTGCGAGGTATGTCGCCGCCGCCTTGCGCAGTCCATGCGAGGTGCACCGCTTAGGCAGCTTACTCCGGAGCGGATCAGACGCTGGCACCTCATTCAGGACGTGGGCACGTCAAATGAGTGGTGGCTGGAATGGGACTGGTCCCGCCGCTTCGATAATCCGATCACGATGCCTGACGGGTCCGTTATCCGCACCGTTGGCGAGGTCGGCAGAGTATGCCATTAACCTGCCGCGCAGAGTCGGCAACACTACGCTATGGCGGCTCGCCGCGAAGGTGCTGCAGTATCCGTCAAGCACGCAATCCGTCAAGCACGCAGAACGAATTAGCAACAACTGCGTGGTCGAAGACGGTGTTTCCGCCCGCCATTTATAGAGGGCAACCAACCATGGCCAAGTATCGTCACGCATTACCGCAGGCCGCAGGTGGCCTGTTTCTCAGCGACGGCGGAATGGAGACCGCGCTTATCTTCTTGCAAGGCCAGCACCTGCCGCAGTTCGCATCCTTCGTGCTGCTTGAGGACGAGAATGGTCGCGCAGAGCTGATGAAGTATTACGAGCATTTCCTGCCAATCGCCAGAAAGCATGGTCTCGGTTTCGTGCTTGACACCGCCACCTGGCGGGCAAGCCTTGATTGGGGCCGGCTGATCGGCTTCGAGCCCGACAGACTGCGCGCTGTCAACATCGCGGCCGTGGACCTGGTCGCGACCCTGCGCGACCGGTGGGAGACGCGAGCGACGCCGATCGTGCTAAACGGAGCAATTGGACCGCGCGGCGACGGCTACAAGATTGCCCGTATGGAGGCCGCCGAGGCGCAAGACTACCACGCGTTCCAGGTCGACATCTTCGCGGGCACGCAAGCCGACATGGTTTCGGCGATTACTATGAACACGATAAACGAAGCGGTGGGCATCGCACGCGCTGCGAAGGCGGCGGGTATGCCATGCGTCATCTCCTTCACTGTGGAGATAGACGGCAAGCTAATCGACGGCACGACGCTACGGGCGGCGATCGAGGCGACCGATGAGGCGACCAGCGCGTCGCCGGCCTACTACATGGTCAACTGCGCCCACCCGATCCATTTCGAGCAGGCGCTGGAGCGTGATGAGGCTTGGGTGACGCGCATCCACGGCGTACGCGCCAACGCGTCGGCCAGGAGTCACGCCGAACTCGACGAATCCGACACACTCGATATCGGCGATATGGCCGATCTCAGCCGCAGATACAGCGCGCTGATGCGGGCGTTTCCCTCGATGCATATACTTGGCGGGTGTTGCGGAACGGACCACCGGCACCTAGCCGCAATCTGCGAGGTCTGCATGCCGGATTCGGGTATGGCTTGAGACTCCAAGAAGCTCGCAACTCCTTGGAACCATCCAAACCACGACCACTCAACCCCTTTCGAAACGGCCTCTAAAATGGAATGTCGTCGTCCATGTCGCCGCCGGCGGCGGTCGCGGCACGGCGCGGCGCGCTGCCGGACGGATTTCCGGACCCGAAGCCGCTGCCGGCATCGTCAGGTCCGAAATTGCCGCCGCCGCTATTGCGGCCATCGAGCATCGTCAGAGTTGAATTGAAGTTCTGAAGCACCACTTCGGTGGAGTATTTTTCCACGCCGCTCTGGTCCGTCCATTTGCGGGTCTGCAACTGACCTTCGATGTAGACCTTCGAGCCTTTCTTCAAATACTGCTCAGCGATCTTACAGAGGCCTTCGCTGAAGATCACGACGCGATGCCACTCGGTCTTCTCCTTGCGCTCGCCGCTGGTTCTGTCGCGCCAGGTTTCAGAGGTGGCAATCCGCAGGTTGGCGATCGGCCGTCCGTCCTGGGTTCGTTTGATCTCCGGGTCGGCGCCGAGATTGCCGATCAGAATAACCTTGTTCACGCTACCCGCCATCGCCGTTCTCCAATTGTCCCATCCCGATTGCCAGCTCAAACCGGCGATAACCCAAACAGGCGTTCCACTTCAAATCCCTGCCCTCGATCCAGCCGTGGCAGGCGTTCAGGCAGCCTACACTCCCCTCGCCGCGCCGAGAGGCCGCCCGCCGGGTTATCCACGATCGAATGCACCGTATATTATGTTCTTTATTCGTTCTCTACAATAGGAGGGCGGAGATTTGCCCAGGTCCCGCCACCCGCTCGCCCGAATTTTCCGGCCGAGCGCGCAGAAGGCGAGCCGATTTGAGCTGACGTGTTGCATTTGAGAGACGGCATTTTGTCGCGCCGGAGAGTATAAATGATTCACAAAATTCGGGGTGAATGCCAGCGCTCGTGCTTTAGCGGTTGAAATTAAAGCAAAGTCAGGGGGGATCGAAATGAACAAGCTACTGATCGGAGCCGTCAGTGCTCTCGCTATTGGCCTTGGCGCCGCGCCAGCCGCCGCGGCCGACCTTGCCCCGCGCCCCTATACGAAGGCTCCCCCTCCGATGCTGCCCGCGATTTACGACTGGAGCGGATTCTACATCGGTGCGAACGGCGGCTGGGGATCGAGCCGGAACTGCTGGGACTTTACGACGCCCGCGGGTGTCGTGGTGTCGCGTGAGGGGTGCCATGACGCAACCGGCGGCACGGCCGGTGGTCAGATCGGTTACCGCTGGCAGGCGACCAACTGGTTGTTCGGTCTTGAGGCCCAGGGCAACTGGGCTGATCTGAGCGGCCGCAATGTCAGCCTCGCCTTCCCGGCCTTCACCAACACCAGCAGTCTGAACGCATTCGGCCTGTTCACCGGCCAGGTCGGTTACGCCTGGGATGCCACCCTGCTCTACGTGAAGGGCGGCGCCGCCGTGACGTCCAATCGATACCGCAGCCTTGTTACCGCGACCGGCGTTCAGGCAACCGACAGCGTCAACAACAACCGCTGGGGTGCGGTCGTGGGCGTCGGCCTGGAATATGGATTCGCGCCGAACTGGTCGCTCGCCTTCGAGTACGATCACATCTTCATGGGCAACAACAGGCACACCTTTACCAACAATGGCGTTATCGGAGTTCCCGGTGCGCTGTTTACGAATAACATCAGCCAAGACGTGGACATCGTCACCGCGCGCATCAATTACCGCTGGGGTGGCCCCGCCATCGCGCGGTACTGATAGCTCCTGATCCGATTTCCCTGGTAAACTTTTTAAGGTCGGCTTTTGCCGGCCTTTTTTTTGTTTGCACTGGGATCGATACGTATTTTTGCAAGAATCGCGAGAGCGGGCCGCCGTGAAAGCTTTGCCGGGCTACCTTTGCGATGAAATCGTCGAGAGCATTATCGCTTCTGATTGAATCAGAAGCGAAGCTCTATGATCTTGATTTAACGCATTTTCTTCACGCGAACCGGTGTCTGTTTCGCTTGAAAACGCTCCAGGATCGTTGCCACCCTCTGGAAATCTCCCGCTGTTCTATCTACGTTCCACGGACTGCCACAAACGGCGCCACTACCGGGATTTCGCCCGGCGCGGCGCGCCTGAACGCGGCGCGGTTCTTGCGCCCGGAAAAAGCCCTGTCATGGACGAAGTCATAAAGGCCAAGCGGCAACAATCGAGCTCCGCGAGTCGCGCCATCACGATCCGCGGCGCGCGCGAACACAATCTGAAGAACGTCGATCTGGAGATACCGCGCGACAAGCTGGTGGTGTTCACCGGCCTGTCCGGCTCCGGCAAGTCCTCGCTGGCGTTCGACACCATCTATGCCGAGGGTCAGCGCCGCTATGTCGAGTCGCTGTCGGCCTATGCGCGTCAGTTCCTGGAGATGATGCAGAAGCCCGATGTCGATCAGATCGACGGCCTGTCGCCTGCGATCTCCATCGAACAGAAGACGACGTCGAAGAACCCGCGCTCCACCGTGGGGACCGTGACGGAGATCTACGATTACATGCGGCTGTTATGGGCGCGCGTCGGCGTGCCCTATTCGCCCGCCACCGGCCTGCCGATCGAGAGCCAGACGGTGTCGCAGATGGTCGACCGGGTACTGGCGCTGCCCGATGGCACGCGGCTCTATCTGTTGGCGCCGGTCGTCCGCGGCCGAAAGGGCGAGTATCGAAAAGAACTCGCGGAGTATCTCAAGAAGGGCTTTCAGCGCGTCAAGATCGATGGCTCGTTCCACGAGCTCGCCGACGCTCCCGCGCTGGATAAGAAGTTTCCGCACGATATCGATGTGGTGGTTGACCGCATCGTCGTCCGGCCGGACCTGGGCCAGAGGCTGGCTGAGTCGTTCGAGATCGCCTTGAAACTCGCGGAAGGGTTGGCGGTGATCGAATATGCGGATGCCCCTCCTCCGCTCGGAGCGGGCGAAAAGAAAAAGGTCGCGAAGATTCACGACAGGAGCGGGCCTGAACGCATCCTGTTCTCGGAAAAGTTCGCGTGCCCGGTATCGGGCTTCACGCTTCCCGAGATCGAGCCGCGGCTGTTCTCGTTCAATAATCCCTACGGCGCTTGCCCGAAATGCGGTGGTCTCGGTGTCGAGCAGCATGTCGATGAAAATCTTGTCATCCCGAACCGGGATCTGACCCTGCGCAAGGGCGCGATCGCGCCGTGGGCGAAATCGTCGTCACCGTATTACCTGCAGACGCTCACCGCGCTCGGAAAATTCTACAAGTTCGCTCTCGATACCAGATGGAAGGATCTGCCGAAGAAGACGCAGACCGCGCTTTTGCATGGCTCGGGCGACAACGAGATCAGGTTCTCCTACGAGGACGGCGTGCGCTCCTACGAAACCAGGAAACCGTTCGAAGGCATCATCCCCAACATCGAGCGCCGTTATCGCGAGACCGAAAGTGAATGGGCGCGCGAGGAGCTTGGAAAGTATTTCTCCGATGTGCCGTGCGATTCCTGCAAGGGATATCGACTCAAGCCGGAAGCGCTGTGCGTTAAAATCGGGGGCAAGCACATCGGCGAGATCAGCGAGTTGTCGGTTCGCGGCGCCGGCGAATGGTTCGAGGCGGTCCCGACCATGCTCTCGGCGCAGCAGAACGAAATTGCCGGACGCGTCCTCAAGGAGATCCGCGAACGGCTGTCGTTTCTGCTCGACGTCGGCCTTGGCTATCTCACGCTGTCACGCGCTTCCGGCACGCTGTCCGGCGGCGAGAGCCAGCGCATTCGACTTGCTTCTCAGATCGGCTCAGGTCTCACCGGCGTGCTTTACGTGCTGGACGAGCCGTCGATCGGACTGCACCAGCGCGACAATGCCCGCCTGCTTGAAACGCTGAAGCGGCTGCGCAATCTCGGCAATACCGTGATCGTTGTCGAACACGACGAGGATGCCATCCGCCTCGCCGACCATGTGCTTGATATCGGCCCCGGCGCCGGGGTTCACGGCGGCCACATCGTCGCGCAGGGCACGCCGGCCGACATCATGCGCAATTCCAAATCGCTGACCGGCAAATATCTGACAGGCGAACTGTCAGTCGAGATTTCCGAGCGGCGGCCGCCGAACCATCGCCGCACCATCAAGCTGGTCAACGCGCGCGGCAACAATCTAAAGAACGTCACCGCGGAAATTCCGCTTGGCCTGTTCACCTGCGTCACCGGCGTCTCCGGCGGCGGCAAGTCAACGCTGCTGATCGACACGCTTTA
>ENA-UOUJ01001545-UOUJ01001545.1-activated-sludge-metagenome-genome-assembly--contig:-NODE-1545-length-11897-cov-5.276305_pt1 | contig 11897 bp, 8 predicted proteins | sample MGYA00249839_ERZ747224 | MGnify/ENA primary metagenome ERZ747224 (study PRJEB28782, sample SAMN03220277) | activated sludge metagenome | biome: wastewater; feature: sewage sludge; material... | reverse complement strand
ATCCGGGAGGAGTTTGCTCCAGATCAAACTGGTCAATAACGCCATCGCCATCAGAGTCAATCAAAATGGGCGGTGGAATCCTCATCAGATTTGGATTGCGGATTTCGCTGTAAGCATAATTAAGCGGATTCAGCCAGTAAAGCGGTTCCACTCTTTTCTTTTTGGCGCCAAGGTTGAAGTTCAAGCCTACAGTCAAATAATTATACACATCTTTATCAGCAGTTAAAGAGCCGTCATTCGCCCAGCGCTGACCGTCTAACAAATCAGATTTATTATAAGTAAGTTTATCTTCAATGGCGATATTAATTCTTGGATTCACACGAAAAGCCAATCCGAAACCGCCTGTTACTCCGGGAGCAATGGTTCCTGCAAACATGTGAGAATAACGACTGCTGGGATCTCTTTCAATAGGAGTATCATACTCATGATTAATAAGGTCATTTATTTGTTTAAGAATATCCTTACGATCTTTTCTATCAAAGGAATATTTGATTTTTGAAAAATCATAAGCGGCGCTTTCTTCGTCTCCTCTGATCTCACGCATTGCATCCACACGGCCTCTCCAGGTTGTAAGACCCAAACCGCCAATGGCATAAAACGTCAAACTTGTTTGGTCCTTATAAAAACGAATATTGTGAATATTTGCCAAAATTTGCAGACTTAACTCCTGTACAATGGTTTTATAGTTGTAATAAACTGCAGGATATTCTATTGGGTTCCATACACTGCCCTCCGGAAGCACGCTGTTTTTAGTATATCTGTAAAACCAGGGATTGGCGTAACCACCGTATTTATACCCCACCGAAGGCTTCCAGTCCTGACCTTTACCTGTTCCATACAAATACTCTAAACGAAGTGAAACAGTGTGCCCCAATGCCTTTCTTAAATGGGCACCAAAGCCCCATGTGGGAATAATAGGTTTTACATCACCAATAATATTAAATAAACCACCTTTTACTCCAAACTCCCACATATCTCTGGGTTTTGCAGGATAGTCGTAAGTACCTGCCAAAAACTCATTGTGTTGAGGTAATTGTTTGGCATTGTAGTAGTTTAAATCCGTAAGAGGAACTGCTCCATAAATAGAATGAGGTTGGTTTACCTGGGCAAAAGCAGTACTCAAACTAAGAAAAACTGCCACGAATGCCCAAATGATTCTTGAACTTTTCATAACGTATATAATTTAGGTCTATTAAACAAATTCTTTTTGATTCCTATTGAATTTTTTGAACAGCCGGTTCATATTTTGCACATCATAGATTAAAATCTTCAATTCATTTTAATCCAAGAATCCTTGCCCATCACGTGAATAAGACAAAAAACTCAATCCATGAATTCAAAAATACACTCGCAAAGTTAAAGGATAAATATTTATTTAACACAAATTTTTAATTTTATGACAAATCTCATGTATTAGTTTCTGCAATATTTTTTGCTTCGCAAAAAGCGCATGAGCTATAATTTCGAAGTTTTTAATTCCGGTTGTTCCCGATTTGACCATCAAACATTACCTTAGCAATTATGGAAAAAAAATTATTTCTGCTCGATGCTTATGCGTTGGTATTCAGGGCATATTATGCATTAATCCGTAATCCGAGGTTTACCGGCAAAAAGAAAAACACCAATGCCCAGTTTGGGTTTACCAATACTTTGGTAGAACTGATTAATAAACAAAAGCCCACTCATATAGCGGTTTGCTTTGATACTCATGAACTTACAGAACGGCATACCGATTTTGCAGATTATAAAGCCAACCGGCAGGAAACCCCCGAAGACATTCTGATTGCAGTGCCTGATATCAAAAGAATTATCAATGGCTTCAATATCCCTGTAATAGAAGCGCCGGGTTATGAAGCCGATGATATTATTGGCACACTGAGTAAAAAAGCAGAGGCCGAAGGCTATGAAGTTTTTATGGTTACGTCGGATAAAGATTATGGCCAGTTGGTGAGCGAAAACATAAAAATTTATAAACCCGGCTATCAGGGTGGCGATGCGGAGATTTGGGGACCGGCCGAAGTGTGCACCAAGTGGAATATAGAAAAAGTATCGCAGGTAATTGATATTCTGGGGCTTATGGGCGATTCGGTGGACAATATTCCCGGCATACCGGGTGTTGGCGAAAAAACCGCCGCAAAACTGCTGGCTGAATATAAAACACTGGAAAATGTTTTGGACAATGCCGAAAATATAAAAGGCGCGATGGGCAAAAAAGTGCAGGAAGGAAAAGAATCGGCCCTGCTCTCCAAAAAATTAGCCACCATCATAACTGATGTACCGGTAGAATTTCATGAAGAAGATTTCAGACTGAAAGATTGGAACAAAGAAGAACTGCAACAAATTTTTTCGGAACTCGAATTTAGAACCCTCGCACGAAGGCTGCTGGGCGAGGAAATCGCTACTCCTCTACCGTCCGGTCAAAAAGATACCAAAACCAACAGTCCAAAGCCCACAGCAAAAGCGGTACAGATAGATTTATTTGGGAATGTGGTGAATGAGGGGGAGGATGAGGTTGAGATTGAGGCTAAGGTTGAGGTTGAGGGTAAGACTGAGGAGGAGGAGGTTTTGTTGCCTTTGAAAAAAATTGATGAAGTAGAGCATCATTATTCGGCAGTTATTACACAAAGTGATCTGGAGAAATTAATTCATAAACTCTCCAAAGCCGAAGAAATCAGTTTTGATACCGAAACCACAAATATTGATGCGAATCTGGCCGAATTAGTAGGAATGAGCTTTTGCATACAAGCCGGCGAGGCATTTTATGTACCCTGCCCTGCAAATCAGCAGGAAGCGAGAAAAATATTGGAGCAGTTTGAATCTGTTTTTAATGACGAAACTAAAACCTGGATTGGACAAAACATAAAATATGACTTGCTGGTACTGAAATGGTACGGTATTGAACTAAAAGGCAAGCTATTCGATACCATGCTGGCGCACTACGCCATAGAGCCGGAAGGAAAAAGAAACATGGATTTGCTGAGTGAAAAATACCTGCGTTACGAGCCAATCCATATTGACGAACTAATTGGCAAAAAAGTACGCCAGACAAAAAGCACGGGCGAGAGCCAGGGTAATATGCGCGACGTGGAACTGGAAAAAATTACTGATTATGCAGCCGAAGATGCCGATATCACTTTTCAACTGAAAGAAACTTTTACCCCGTTGCTAAAAAAAGAAAAAGTAGAAAAGGTATTTAACGTTATAGACAATCCATTGGTGAAAGTGCTTACCGACATGGAGTTTGAAGGCGTAAGAATTGATGAAGGTTTTTTAAAAAACTATTCGGTTGAGTTGGAAAAAGAAGCTGCCATCAGCGAAAAAAAGGTATTTGAGCTGGCCGGCGTTCATTTCAATCTGGCATCTCCTAAGCAGTTGGGCGAAGTATTGTTTGATAAATTGAAATTGGATTCCAACGCAAAAAAAACCAAAACCGGCCAATACCAAACCGGCGAAGAGGTGTTGCTCAAACTGGCTGCAAAAGGCCATTCCATTGCCGAAGAAATCATTAATTTCAGAGAACTGACAAAACTGAAATCTACATACGTGGATGCCCTGCCCTTGCTGATCAATCCCAAAACAGGAAGGGTTCATACCAACTACGGTCAGGCTGTGGCAGTAACCGGAAGACTGGCGAGCAATAACCCCAATCTGCAAAACATTCCGGTAAGAACTGACAGGGGTAAAGAAATCAGAAAAGCATTTATACCCAGAGATAAAAACCATGTTTTACTTTCAGCAGATTATTCGCAAATCGAATTGCGGATTGTGGCCGCCATCAGCGGAGATAAAAACATGTGCGAAGCCTTTAAAGCAGGGATGGATATACACGCTGCTACCGCTGCAAAAGTGTTTGGCGTGAACATCAAAGAGGTAACAAAGGAAATGCGTTACAAAAGCAAGAGCGTTAATTTTGGCATCATATACGGTCAGGGGGCATTCGGTCTGGCAGATAATCTCGGAATATCAAGAACAGAAGCTAAAGAAATCATTGACAGCTATAAAAAAGAGTTTCCGGGAATTCAAAACTACATGAACAATACCATCAATTTTGCACGTGAGCACGGTTACGTGGAAACGCTGATGGGACGCAAGCGCTGGTTGAAGGATATCAATTCAGCCAACTTCACCGTTCGAGGTTTTGCAGAGCGCAATGCCATCAACTCTCCCATTCAGGGTACTGCAGCAGATATGATAAAACTGGCCATGCAAAAAGTTCATGCAGCAATAAAAAAAGAAAAAATGAAAAGCAAAATGATTCTTCAGGTACATGATGAATTGGTTTTTGATGCCGCAAGAGACGAGGTACACGAACTAAAACCGCTCATTCTGGAAAATATGGAAAAGGCGCTGCCTCTTCCTTCGGGCGTACCTGTAATTGCAGATTGCGGACAGGGCGAAAACTGGTTAGAAGCTCATTAAAATGGAACTTACAATTCTTTCAAAATAAAATAAACTTCAACCGCATTTTGGTTGTCTTGTTGGGCATGGTCTTGAGAAAATTGCGTTAAGAAAATAATATTATGAGCGCGTTGCATTATAGGTGCCTCCTGGTTTCAATAAGTTTTTCGTACCCAATGAGTTGCGCCTTAAAAGCATCCGGCCGGATATTGAGATGATCAATTTTTATTCTTCTATACGACCATTTTTCCAACCGAAACAATAACCACATTATAAATTGCAGAATAAAAAAACTCGCAAACTATGGCGCTGCTTATTTACTTTTACACAAATTAAAACAGCTATGGCATTATTAGAGGTACAAAACCTGAAAAAATATTTTGCTACTCAAAAAGCGGTTGATGACGTGAGTCTCAAAATTGAAAAAGGGCAGATTTTTGGTCTGCTGGGGCCAAACGGCGCCGGTAAGACCACACTCATCAGAATGATTACAGGCATCTTTTATCCCGATTCCGGGTCTATTATATTTGACGGCAAATCATTTGATCCTACAAAGGATGCTTCTAAAATCGGTTATATGCCCGAAGAAAGAGGGTTGTACAAAAAAATGAAAATCGGTGAGCAAACCTTGTATCTGGCGCAACTGAAAGGTCTTACAAAAAGAGAGGCTGTTACCAAAATCAATCAGTGGTTCGACAAGTTTGAAATGAGTACCTGGTGGAACAAAAAGGTAGAAGACCTTTCGAAAGGTATGCAGCAAAAGCTTCAGTTTGTAACCACCGTTTTGCATAATCCCAAACTGATTATTCTTGATGAACCCTTCAGCGGCCTCGACCCTGTGAATACCAATCTGATAAAGGATGAGATATTTGAACTTGCCAAAAACGGAGCCACCGTCATCTTCAGCACACATCGTATGGAGCAGGTGGAAGAAATTTGCGACCACATCGTTTTGGTAAACAAAGGGCAAAAAGTTCTGGATGGCACCATTAAACAGGTGAAGCAGGATTTTAAGGAAAACCTGTTCAGGATATCCTTTTCTCAGCCGGTGTCTGATGAGTTACCTAATGCCGATTTATTCAGTATTAAAAAACAGGAGGACAATTTGCTCATCATTCAACGAAATGAAAACCGCAGCAATAATGAAATTCTGCAATACCTTATCAGTCAGGGGTTGGGGATTGAGTCTTTCAACGAAATACTTCCTTCGCTTAACGATATTTTTATTCGTCAGGTAGAAGGCACCCCATTAGCGCGCAGGTTTCAAAATCTCAATTAGCCATTCATAAATAATTTTTGAGTATGAAGAAGATATTATTGATTATACAAAGAGAGTATTTGGTAAGAGTAAGGAAGAAAAGTTTTATCATTACCACCCTGTTATTTCCGCTATTGTATGTTGGATTGATTTTTGGCACTGCCTACATGAGCGAGAAAGGCACTACCAGGCTGAAAATAGCGGTTGTGGATTCTTCGGGCAAGTTTACCCAAACAAGAATAGACAAAGAAAATGCAATGGACAACTCCAGTACCCTGGTATTGCTGAACGAAAATGTGGACTCGCTCAACAAGCATTTTGAAGACAAAGGATTTGACGGTTATGTAGTAATCCCTTCCAATACGGTTATCGAAAACCGCCCCGACCAGATTGTAATAAAATCCAACCGCACCTTAGGCTTAGTATCGGGAGTGCAAACCAAACTAAACAATATCTGGAACGAAATAAAATATGAAGAATTGGGCATTGACATGGAAAAAAGACAACTGCTCAATGACAGCAAACTGAGTGTGCAGGCCGAAAATATGCAAGACAAAGGCGCCAATGCAGACATAGCCGCTGTAATAGGATATGTTTCAGGATTTTTAATTTATTTCATCCTGATAATTTACGGCTCGCAAATTATGATGGGCGTAATGGAGGAAAAGACAGGGCGCATTGCCGAAATCATGGTTTCTTCCGTGAAGCCTTTTCAAATGATGATGGGCAAAATTATTGGCATTGCATTGGTAGCCCTCACACAGTTCTTTTTGTGGATTGCATTTATTTTCATCATTTATAACGCTACAAAAAGCGGCTCTGTGGCCGGCAACTCCAATGTGTCGCAGCTTGTGGGAGGTGTGCAAACAGTATTTACGAGCGTAAATGTTCCATTGGTAGTAGGTATGTTTGCTTTTTACTTTCTGGGTGGTTTTTTCTTCTACGCTTCTTTGTATGCTGCCATCGGCAGCGCTGTAAACGAGGATATGCGCGAAGCGCAGTCTTTGAGCTTTCCGGTAACAATGATCGTAATCTTTGCCATCTTTATTTTGATGGTGGCAATGAAAGATCCTACCAGACCCTTGGCAGTTTGGGGCAGCATTATTCCCTTCACCTCACCCATTGTAATGATGGCGCGCATTCCTTATGGCGTGCCGGGCACGGTTCCATACTGGCAGTTGGGCCTAAGCATTGTGTTACTCATTGCCACATTTATACTCACTGCCTGGTTTGCCGGAAAAATTTATCGCACAGGTATCCTGATGTATGGCAAAAAGCCTACCTGGAAAGAAATGATTAAATGGGCTATGAGGAAATAACCCGCAATAATTTTATTGATTAATAACATTAGACCAGTATAATTACTCATTTACCGACAATATTAAATTACTCACCGATAAAGCCTTTCCATTTGGAACGGCTTTATTTTATCTTTACACTATCAATTTTAAAGCATGACAAGAATTATAAAACAATACACAGAACCTTTGATCTGGATAGGTGCATTGGTGTTATTGTTTTTTATGAATGTTGAAAATAGTGGCACGTCGTTATGTATTTTAAAAGCATTTGGGTTTAACTGGTGTCCCGGATGCGGATTAGGTCATTCCATACACCATGCGCTGCATCTCGATTTTAAACAATCCTTGCAGGAGCATTGGCTGGGGATTCCGGCGACACTGGTATTATTTTATCAATCAGTAAAATCAATTTATTTAACCAATAAAATTTTTCAATATGGATCAATATAATATATTAACAATGTTCCCCGACATGAGCCCCGAAGAAATGCACCAAATAATGGGGATGATGCAGGGCATGACAGAAACCCAGCAGCAAAATTTTCTACTGAGTTATAAAGGTAGAAGGCGCGATAAAACACTAATGCTGGTACTGGCATTACTGGGCTTCTTTGGTGTGGCCGGCATCCACCGATTTCTTTCGGAGGATTATGGTTTGGGGGTTCTATATGTTTTCACGGCAGGCCTTTGCTTTATAGGTACAATTGTGGACGTAATTAATATTAATGACATTACATTAAAATATAATTTATCGCAAGCCATAGCTACAGCCAATTTTGTTAAAATGATGAGGTAAAATTTATACCCGTTAACTAATTGCGTCCGAAATAATGTCCTTCAAATATTATTTCCCAGTACTGGTTTTGAGAATACTTATTGCAACACCGGCAAAAAAATTTCTACCCGGAGCTGCATTATAAAATCTTCCGCCGGAAGCATTGATGTCATTACCAAGGCTATACCTTTCATCTAATAAATTGTCTGCTCCTGCATATAATTTCAATTTCAGTTTCTGAAACTGCTTTTTATATCCAACCGATACTCCTAACAGATGATACGGATTTGCAGCGGCAGTGTTGGCATCATTCAAATAGATTTTGGAAGCATAATAATAAGATGGCTTAAAATACAAACCATTTACTAATAAAATATCACTCCATAACGAAAGTGAATGTGCCGGAATACTGGGAACTGTCTTCCCGGAGTAATCATTATTTTCTTTCACATAGTTTCCATATCTGAAATGGCTAAAGGCGTAGCCGGTATTGATTAAAAAATAGTCGAAAATCTGCCTCCCTAATGGTAAATAAATATAATCGGCTGTAAGTTCCAGTCCTTTCTGATGAATCTTTCCGGCGTTTGAAAAAAAATCAGCTCCGGCTGCATCACGCTGTAGCACTAATGCATTATTCAGGTTGAAATAGAAACCGGTGGCTTCAATGTTCAACTTTCTTTTCAGAAAACTTTGTTTTGCAGTGAGTTCATAATTCCATCCGTGTTCTGCTTCCAATTCGGTATTTATAATACCTGTAGAAGGCAGAAGTTCGGCTACCGTTGGGGGTGAAAAACCTTTAGAAACAGAAGCCAGAATTGAAAAATCGTTTATCTTCTTTAAAACCGAAACACGTGGCACCAGTTCGTTTTTGTAGGAGAAAAATTGTTTTCTGACGGGGTAGCTTGTCAACCGGCTAAACTCCAGGCTGCTCTTGTTATAACTGACGCCGGCGGTAAGAAACCAGCTTTGGGTTACCGATAAAACCGCCTGGGTGAAAAGGCTGTAAATCATTGTATTGACATCATCATTGGTCATCAGCGTATCGGGACTGCCTCCTTTATTTTTAGACACCATAATATTGAAATACCCCTGCTGAAACTCAATGCCGGAAGACCATTTCAAAGATTTTTGATGATTCCATTCTTTATTTAAAGTCAATACAGTTCTGCCTCCGAAGTGAGGCTCACTTCTTCTTTCATAATTTCTGATGGCAGGATTTTTCACCTCGGCATACGAGCCATAAATGGTTGTAGTGTGTTCGACAGATTGATTCAAATGATTTCGAAACGTAAATCCGGTCAGGAATGTTTTCTGGAAAATTGCAGCTTTTGCATCGGCGGCAGAAGGAAACGTCCCGGCTTTGGGGCGAGCAGCGCGCGGATTTTCCTGAAATTCTTTCAACGTCAATGCGCCAGGAGTTTGATAATACATATCAGTAAACAAAACCGAGGCAGATAATTCTTTTTTTTCATTTAATCTTAAATTAGTTGACCAGGTCAGACTCGTTTTTTCAGATTGAGTATGTTCCCGATAGCCATCACCTTTTTGATGAATCATCGAAACCCCCGTATAATAATTTGAACCTGTAAAATTTCCATCCAACAGAAAATTTTTTGTACTAAAACTGCCTGCATTGAATTCCACATTCAATTGAGTAGGTTTATCAAATTGAGTATTTAACAAAAGCAACCCGCCGCTTCCGGCGCCATACATACTTGAGGCAGGACCTTTAAAAACTTCTGCATAAGAAAAGCTGTTTGCCGCAAACTGATTAAAATAAGTGTTTCCACCCGGATCAGTTACCGGCATGTTGTTCCAATACACTTTTACATTTCGAACTCCAAAGGGTGAGCGTAATGAACTGCCTCTGATGTTCAGGCGATTACTGCCCGGAGAACGTTCCTCCATGCGTACTCCCGCAATAGTGTTGAAAGCGGGCAGCAGCGAAACCGAGTTATCAAACCGGAGCGGAGATACTATTTTTATAACAGCAGTTGCAGATTCATTTCCTTTCTGTTCAAAAGCCCTCACTGTTACATTTTCTAATGGTTTCGAGGAATCCGGTATTTCCTGAGCAACGCCGATATTTATCGTAAAAACAAAAAGCGAAAGTATAACGAGTCCTCTTTTCAGCATATTTTCAAATGTAAGGCATAACTGAATGAAAAAGAGAGCAAAAACGCTTGCTAACCCAATTAATTGGTTTCAATTTTTGAAAAAATGCTTGCCGGTCTAAATCGGATACCAAAGGTGTAAGGCGCTATTTCTAACCCTCTTTTATACATACTCTTTGGAGCATAAGAGCCATAAAAGGTAACAATGCCTAAAGACAACTCCCCAATGTACGACAACTTCCAGGGTCGCAAATCAAAATCATCTCTTGCTTTTTTCTTTCCTTCGTCAGACGTTATTGTTTTATTTCGTGAGGCATAAAGGTACCCCACACTCACTCCTCCGGCCAGCTCAAAAGGATATAGCCGATAAGGAGTGAAACTAAAATTCAACATCAATGGAACGGCGGCATAGCTGGTGGCTAATTTATTCTTACTATAACTACGCCCGGGAGTTTGGTCAAGCGACAAAATAGGCGGATTGAGCGTTGCTCCGGGAGAAGGGTTATACCGGACAGGTTGTTTATAACGGTAATTATTAAACTCCAGCCCTAAGCCATATTGAAGATTCACTACATGTTTCAGCAGATTGACGTGTTGCATCACAAACCATAGATTCACATTCTGAGACTTAAATGGATTTAAAGTCAACCATTCATCATTAATGCCCGGAGCATAAGCCTGAGCGCCGCCACCTACATAGTTAGTATTGTCCACATAATTGGAAATACCCAAATCAATAATAGCCCATTCGGTTTTGAAGTTTTTCGGATTTGTTCTACTATTCAGTTTTTTGAATAGCCCCTTTTTTTCCGGGGCCGTTACTGTATCCGGCTCATTATCTCTGATTACGGTAACGCCGTCAATTACTAAAGTATCAGGCTTAACCTGCGACCACACAGGCAAAGCCATCAATAAGAAAAAAAGTAATAAAATATTTTTATTCATTATTAATTCGTTCTTAAATAGTTGTAAAGATAATCAAACGGTAATAGTATTTTCCTATGAAAAGATACAAGCTTTTGCTAAGTTTATCTTAAAATCATTTGTCGGTCTGCATCCAGCCTGATGAGGATAAACAGTAATATCGAAAAAGTGAGCAATGAAGTGCCGCCATAACTAATCAATGGCAGTGGGATACCAATAACGGGTGCCAGCCCGATGGTCATAGAGACATTTATGGCAATATGAAAAAAGAAAACTGCTGCCACTCCATAAGCATAACACCTGCTGAAGGTGCTTCGTTGCCGCTCCGCTACAATCACAATTCTGAAAAGAAGAATAAGGTAAAGACCCAACACAACCACACACCCCACAAAACCAAACCCTTCGCCAATGGTGTCAAAGATGAAGTCGGTTCTTTGCTCGGGAACAAAACCATACCGGGTTTGCGTGCCGCTAAGTAATCCCTTACCAATCAATCTACCACTGCCTATTGCAATTTTTGATTGTTTTACGTTATAATCGGCGGTATTGGTTTGCTTACCCGTCTTTACATCAATCTTTTCCTCCCCTTTCAGGTATTCGGGCGGAATATCTTTGCCAATGGTACTGTAAATCCTTTCCACCTGATGTTTTCCAAAAACGTCTTTAAACATAAAAGGAACGCCAAACCGCTGAACACCCACACATATAATCCAAATGAGAATAATTTTTAGCAAAAGACCCCGATCTCTTTTTATTTTATTCAGGTTGAAAAAAACAACCAGCCCTGCAATAATGGTAAGAATAATTGCCAACAAATCTTTATCGAGCAAGAGGGTAGCCACCACCAGGGTTGCCGCTGCAAAACCCACAATTATATAAATAGCGGGCAACCCCTCGCGAAACATTACCAGAAAGAATGCAAAAAACACAAGTGCAAGACCGGTTTCTTTTTGCAAAATGGTAAGTATAGCAGGTACCAAGGTGATAGCAGCAGCAATCAATTGCGATTTAGGTTTACTAAAATCAAGGTCGGGGTTTGACAAATACTTGGCCAGCGCAAGCGCTACGGTAATCTTACAAAACTCAGCAGGCTGAAACTGAAAAGCGTTACCTATGCGGATAATGGA
>ENA-UOUJ01001543-UOUJ01001543.1-activated-sludge-metagenome-genome-assembly--contig:-NODE-1543-length-11919-cov-3.980782_pt1 | contig 11919 bp, 12 predicted proteins | sample MGYA00249839_ERZ747224 | MGnify/ENA primary metagenome ERZ747224 (study PRJEB28782, sample SAMN03220277) | activated sludge metagenome | biome: wastewater; feature: sewage sludge; material... | reverse complement strand
CGTCGGGCTCATAACCCGAAGGTCGTAGGTTCAAATCCTGCCCCCGCAACCATTTCCTACAATATACCACCTAAAGACCTTCGCGTTATCACTCAGACCAGCATGGCTGGCGGCGAGGTCTGCTTTTTGTTTTTCTTTGGATTTTCGGAAGGACGCCAAGTCCACAGGTTCGGCACCCGTGGACTCGGACGATTGATTTGATTGGACGGTCAGCAGATTTGCTTGGACCGGATAATAATGAATGTCGATACCGTCAGGACGGAACTCCAAACGGTCTACGACAGCTCGTAGCAGTTTTTTTCTTAATGAGGGGGAAGCTTTATCCCACGCTTTTTGTAAGCTCCTCATATTGAACTCAATAGCATTCTTAAATGCAGCAGGATCGACCACCGATGCTTCAACCTCTTTCATGGCTTCGACGGCCTCTGTATCAGCTTTGCGTTGGTCTTTCATCACTTTGAGTTGGTCCGAATAAAGCTCTCGAAGATCATCATCATCTGTTTGCATTTGGAGTTTAATTAGCCGCGTGAGGTCTTTGTCTGACTGAGCAATCCTTTGCTCAAGGGCGACTCGTTCAGCCACTTTGCCCTTATGGAGAGACTTAAAGTTTTTCTCTAGCTCCTGCGCCAATCCGTCAAGATAACCTTCACGAAGAACAACTCGTAAAAAATGATTCTCAATGGCGGACTCCGCGATCTCGGCCCGAAACCTTTTTACCTCACAAGTAGCAGGTTTCCCCTCAATGGGACGATGAAGGTAATACTGAACTTCGCCGCCGTTCCCATGTCCGGTCGATCCCACCAGAGGTCGACCGCACTCATGGCAATATGCTACTCCCGTCAGAAGAAAGTTTCTCTTTGCGCTCCCATCACGGCGCACTCGTTCCAATTTTTGATTGTCGTCTAGCACTTTCTGAACAGCAAAGAAGGTCGTCTCCGGTACAATCCCAGACCACGCAGCCTTTACGACCTGATACTTTTCATGAGGAGCTAGGTCAGCTTGCGGTTTACTCTTATTCTGCTTATTTACCTCTCGAAGGCCTGCATAGTGATAGCTCCTCAGGACGCTCGCTAAATTTTGGACATTCCAGACCTGATTGCGTTCATTTTTTTCATTATCACTGGGGCGGCAAAGAACCTTTTGCTCTCTCAGCTTCGTGGCAGTCCGGTACAAAGAGCCCTCAATGAGAAAAAGATCAAATATCTGGCGAATGTGACCAGCTTCAGCTTCGTCTATGACCAGCACCGATTTATTGTCGGGATTCACCTTGAATCCTAGTGGCGCGACGCCACCATTTCTCAGACCCCTCAATGCCCTTGAATGGAAGTTTAAGGTCACACGCTCGGAAATTTGGCGGCGCTCGAACTGGGCAAGGTTAATCATATTGAATAACATCATTTCACCAGCAGCAGTGGACGTATCAAATTGTTCTTTCAATGATAGGAACTTGGAAGAAGTCTCCTTGAACAGATCAAGGAGACCACAAAAATCGCGAATGCTCCGCGACAGTCGCGAGAGATCGACTACCAAAACCATGTTGATGGTCCCTTTTCGTAGATCGGTAATCATCTTTTGAAGTGCGGGACGGTTCGTGTCTTTGGCAGAGTGCCCATCATCAACATAGCTCTTAACTAAAACTCCCCAATTAGGTGTCTGCATATTCCGCAGATCAACAAAGTTGGCGAGACGATGCTTCTGACTCTCCAACGAGCCCTCGGTCCTCATAGCCTGTTCTTCGGTGCTGACTCGAATATAAAATCCGATTTTATGCGGCATCTTGATCCTCCTCACATTTTGCAACCGGACGACCTCTCTTCTTGAGGTTGGCAAACATCACGGTCAAAATTTTCCTGGCAAATTCTACGGTTTGAGCGTCCGTGGAATCATTTCTCAGAGCTTCAATTTCTCGAATAACAAGCTGCTTTGGAGTGCGTCTTGCGCTCCAAAATTTATTTCGGGCAGCCATAAAACTCCATAGAATGAGCTTGAACTTATTTTGGTTCATGCTTTTTCAGCTCCTCAATTAAGACCAGCGCTTTCGCTCGGGGATCCTTCGTGAGACAAAGCCTTGCTCCGCCATTGGCTTTCTTCAGTAGAGCGCCAATGTAGAAGTTCAACTTGTTCGAGGTAGCGCGTTCCCAATAACTTTCTTCGACAACGTAATGCTTGAGCGTGCGTGTGGGATCGTTCATATCAACACCGCTCAGAAGGAGATGGAACGAACCGCCTTTATGCAGAAAGAGCTGCATATCATTGACATGGAAAGAGCCGGTTTTAAATTGCTGGCCCTGAACCAACTGAAGCGAACTCATCTTAATACTTTCAGGGTCATTCTGTGAGGCAAACCCAGCGAAGTTTCCAAGCTGGCTATCCACTGTTGGGCAGACTTCACGGTAAGATTTAGTTCCGGGCGAAGTCGACCAAACCATCACTCCGTTTGCAGTCATACCGCTTATGTTGGGAGCGATAACATCACGTAGGAAAACGGCAGAGGCTTTCACGCGATTATCGACCGTTCGTGCTTTGATCTTCAAGAGATCGCCGACAATCATGGTCTGGTCGTCTAGAAACCAGTATCCCGAAATGATTCGGCTCTTATCGCGCTTGTGGGTATAGCCCGTCGCCGTGTAGCTTTCGACTTCTTTTTCCTCATATTGTGCAACGAATTTTCGATCAGAGGTAAGGACAACCCGAACTTCAGCCAGGAGGTCATTTCCTCTTTCTGATTTTCCGACAATGGCATCCTCGATTAGTAGATACTTGAAATAGACGCCGCCTTTTACGCCGCAAGTCCCTTGCTCTGCGTACATCAATTTATTGTAGTCGAACCTTTCCGGCACATAGTCAGGCAAGCGACTGGGAGCGGGAGCAGGATTTCCAGTTCCTGCGGATTGAGATTGGCCGTTTGATTTTTCAGAGCAGGCCACTAGGCTCACGCACAAAAACATCAAGAACGTAACGATTGCTTTTTTCATTTCACACCTCTTTGGGAATTTTGTTTGAGTCACTGCACATCAGTGACTTTCGAGGTGGCTGTATTTCAACAGGTGGGCCAAGATTTATTTTCCTTTTGCAAAACTCTTAAGTTGTGAAAATTGCGAATGAATTAAAATTTGCGCATGAACACCTTCCGAAGCGTCCTAAACGCTCTGCCTACGAATTTCCGTAGAGGAGATCCATTTTCTTAAAGGTTACAGTCGCTTAAATGCTTCCAAATGTTTGCAGGAAACTCTAAATACTTGGAAGGAGACTAGCTTGCGTAGTCTCTAAACTATCTTATTGCGGGAAAAAGAGAACCAAAGCTACTAACCCTGATCCTCTTAGCTGATTTACTGGAAGTTCCACACTCTGAACTCATAGACTTTTAGGAATCGATTGATCTAACTCCTAGCTAAATGGTCATTAACGATTCGGCCTCATATAGCGCTCGCACATCAAATACAGCACAGGCAAAACAATCAAAGTCAGAACCGTTGCGGAAAACAAACCGCCTATGACGACACTCGCAAGTGGGCGCTGAACTTCGGCACCGACGTCCGTGGAAAGCATCATCGGGATAAAACCAAAAATGGCGACCAAAGCAGTCATCAAAACCGGACGAATCCGCAACGAAGTGCCTCGCCGAACAAGCTCTAGGCCACTGAGACCTTGCCGTTGTAAATCATTGAAGCAGTTTACGAGAACCACTCCGTTCAAGACAGAAACTCCTGACAGAGCAATAAACCCAATTCCCGCAGATATACTGAAAGGAAGGCCATTTAATTTAAGGCCCAAGATTCCGCCCACCAATGCAAGCGGAACACCGACGAAAACCAAGATTGTCTGAGCAACACTTCCAAACGCCCAAAAAACCATCGCGAGCACAAGGAAAAGTGCAACGGGCGCAAAGACCATGAGCCTCTTGCGGGCCTCCTGAAGATTCTGAAAGTTTCCGCCCCATTCCGTGTAGTAACCCGGAGGAAGCTTCAATTCTTTATCCACAACTGCTTGGGCGTTTTTAACAAAGGTTTCTGTATCAACGCCCCGAGGGTTAATCATGACGGCAGCTCTGCGCTTTGATTGTTCTCGGTTGATAACTCCGTAAGTCTCATCAAATTGGATGGAAGCCACCTGGCGGAGCGGTATGGTTGAACGGTCGCCAATCTCTACAGGAAGAGTCCGTAACTTAGTCAAATCAGATCGGTCGTCTTCACTGAGACGGACTAAAATTGGAAAACGCCTTACTCCGTCAAAAAGGAAGCCCGCTTCCTCACCACCAAGAGCAATCTGCACCGTTTCCAGAACCTCTCTCTTAGGGACTCCAAGATTCGCGAGCAGGCCCGTGTCCGGACTGATCTTCAGAATGGGCGATGTTCCTTGCATCTCGGCTTCTACATCGCCAGCACCAGGAACTTTTCTGATTGCTTCAGCAAGCTTTTGGGTCAGCTCGGTTAGTATCTCCATATCCTCGCCGAAAACTTTAACCGAGACATCTGCTCTTGTACCTTCAAGCATTTCGTTGAAGCGCATTTGAATCGGCTGGCTGACGAGAACACGCTGACCGGGAACTTCCTCTTCCAATCGCTCCACAATCTCTTGAGTAACTTCGGACCATGTCTTTGGCGCTCCGTTATCGCGAGGCCATAGAGAGCGGTCCTTGAACATCACGAAAGTGTCAGACAGATTAACGCCCATCGGATCAGTCGCCACCTCTCCCGTACCGATTCGACTGAAGACGGATTCAATTTGAGGAAACTCTCCAATGATTTTTTGAGATTTTCGTTGAAGCTCAATAGATTTATCCAGTCCAATGTTGACTGGTCTGACGAATTGAATCGTGCGTGATGCCTCATCCATTTGTGGAACGAACTCTCCTCCAAGGGTGGAAAAAAGTATCCCGGCGATGATAACGGAAAAAAGACCAACACCGACCGTTACAAATTTTTGCTTTAAGAAAAAATCAAGGATGGGACGATAGAATCTTTCAGCTTGTCTCATCAACCAAGGATCTTTTTCTTTTGCACTCCCTCCAAGCCAAAGACTTGCAAGAGCGGGAACGGTGGAAAACGACAACATAAGTGCAGAAAAAACTGCAATAGCAAACGTCGCCGCCATCGGCTTAAACATCTTGCCCTCGATCCCAGCCAGAGCCAGGACCGGAAGGAAAACCACAACAACGATCAGCTCTCCAAACCCAGCAGCCGTCCGAATCTCAACTGTGGCTTCATAAACCGTTGATTGAACTTCTTCCTTGGTGAGACTTCGGTTACGAGACTTCACAGCCTCGTGAATTTTCCGAACGCAGTGATCAAGGACAATGACCGCGCCATCAACGATGATTCCAAAATCCAATGCCCCAAGACTCAATAAGTTTCCAGAAATCCCAAAATATTTCATGGCAATAAAAGTGATGAGAAGTGAAAGCGGAATAAGAAAGGCCGTGATAACGGCGGCACGAATGTTGCCAAGAAGGAGCAACAAAACAATGATGACGAGGCTGGCCCCAAAAAGAAGATTGTGCTCAATCGTTCCGAGAGTCTTATTCACAAGCTCCGAGCGATCATAAAGCACTTTGAGCTCAAGCCCATCCGTTAGGCCTTTTTTAATTTCCTCAAGGCGTGCTGCGACCCTTATTGAAACATCACGACTGTTTTCGCCCATTAACATCAAAACGGTACCAAGAACCGCTTCGTTCGAGCCGACAATGGAAGCGCCGGTTCTCAATTCAGAGGCCAAAGCGACCTTTGCGACATCTTTGATGAGGATGGTCTTTAGCGCGTCAAGGTTCTTGATGGGTGTATTTTCAATCTCTTCTATGTCGGAAAGAAGTCCACTTCCCTGGACAAGAAACTGTTCACTTGTTTGTTGGATGTATCCGCCACCAACATTTTGATTGGTTGCATTGAGAGCTTCAACAATCTCATGAAAGCTGATCCCATAGCGGGCTAGCTTCGCGGGATCGGGCTGAATGTGGTATTGTTTCTCAAATCCGCCAATCGTATTAATTTCGGCAACGCCCGGAACGGTTAAGAGCCTCGGCTTTACATACCACTCTTGGACAGCTCTTTCTTCCATCAGTTGAGCAAGGCGCTTTTCGCCTTTTTCGGGATTTTTTGATTCGATGGAGTAAAAGAAAATTTCTCCAAGTCCCGTGCTAATTGGACCTAGCTTAGGATGTACTCCTTTGGGAAGTTCATTTGAAAGACCTTGGAGGCGCTCGGAAACCATTTGCCTAGCTCGGTAGATGTCGGAATTTTCGTGAAAGACAACCGTTACCACCGAAAGACCAAATCGACTTAACGACCGGACCTGACTGACTCCGGCGATTCCCGCCATTGAATTTTCAACGGGAAAGGTAACATTTCTTTCGACTTCCTCTGCGGAAAGGCCGCCAATAGTTGTAAAGACCTGAACTTGTGTGTCGGTAATATCTGGGACAGCGTCGATTGAAAGGTGGTTAAAGCTATACCAACCGAGCCCCGCCAGAAGTGCGGTCAGAAAAAGAACGACACCGCGATGATAGACTGAAAAGTGAATAATTCGATTTATCATAAATTAATCCGCACAGGCGTCAGCTTCAGGTCCAAAAACATCGAGGTCGATCACTCGTATCAGCCCTGAATTCTTCGTCACGATACGGTCGCCGGGTAAAATATCCTTGGAAGTGAATTGCACATACGATCCGTGAATCGTGGGCTCGATTTCGACCATTTTAAACCAGCCCGCTCTCTCTCGATAAACGGCCGCAAAGTCTTGGAAATGAACGAGCGATGAGGCTGGAACCGCTAGTATGCGTTTGTCAGATATCGTCTGGAACTCCAGCTCAAGGTTCTTGAGTGCTTTTTCTGAAAGCTTGAGGCCCTCTTTTTCGGAAGCTTCAATCACAGCTTTCCCAGGACCAACTCGACTTTTTTTCCCTTCTTCCGCTTCCTCAGTAAAACCTTGGGTTGAGAAAAAAAGGAGACAGGCGATAAGCATCATATATTTCATGGCAGTTCCTTCGGAAACGTCCCTTTGAGATTTTCAACAGTGGACCACGTCAACACCGCTTGAATTTCGTTCCGGTGAATTTCCTCGATAAGCTCGAAAGTGGAGCGGTACATTTCAATAAGAGAAGCTGGCGAAATAAGAGATCGGTCAAAGAGTCGTTCGCTTTCTTTGACGGAACGAATAATCTCTGAAACTGGTTCAGTTTCGCCAAGAATTTTTGTGAGTTCGATATACTGTTTTTGAAGAACGTCGAGCTGGCTCATTTGTTGGCGCGTTGTTGCTTCAAGGGTTGCTTGCGCCGAGTTCATGCGAGCTTTTGCAAGATCTCTCCCGGCACCGTTCAAATTCCACAATGGAATCGTCAAACCAACTTTTACGCCCCAAGATACTTCACTTTGTTCTGGAAGGCGTTCAACACTTGGTCCCAATCGAAAATCCGGCCAGCTTTCACTTTGTGCGGCCTTCACCTCTGATTTAGCAAGCTCCAATTCGGCGATAGAAACCCGTAAGGCTGCCGTTTGTCCATTCATAGTGCCTACATCAAGAGAAGGCCATTTCTTAAAAGACCCAACGGAGATCTGATCGCTCTTGGTTAGTGGTCGTCCGATGGCCGCTTCAACGAATGCATTTGTCTTCTGAAAATCTCTTTCAATGCCTAGCTGTCGGAATCGCAAAGTCTTCTCAAAGGTTGAGAACAAACGAAAGGCGGTTTTTTGTTCAGGCGAAAGGGCCGGACGGCCCTTTAATTTCCGATTAACTCGATCCAGAATGGAAATGCTGTCTTTTACCAGTTCAGCTTCAGCTTTGAGTTGTCGAAGGCGAATCAAGGCGTCGAGCGCTGCATTTGAAGCTTCGATACGTGCCTCAAGATCCTTTGCCGACAAGAGTGAACTTTCTGCTTGTGCTCTCTCTAGCCGAGCCCCACGTTTTCCCCCAATTTCAATCGGTTGAAGAAGGCTCACTTCAAGTTTCTTCTCGCCAGTAAATTCCAAACCCGCATCGAGTTCTGGGTTTGGAATTTGTTTTGCCTTGCCCAACAAAGCTTGAATCTCTTCAGATCGAAAGCGCAGGGCTTGAATGCTTGGGCTCTGCGCCAAGATGCAATGATAGGCCTCAAGGCCTGATTTTAGTGGCTCAGGACAGGCGGCTTGACTTTGGAAGGCGGAGAACAGTGCTAGAATAATGACAAATTTTTTCATACGGATGCATTGCGGGTTGGGCGACGTGTCCGTCGCTCGAAATCAGATCCATCTTTGGTGCAACATTGATTGCTGCGTTTTGCGACTTCATCCTTAAATCGCTTCAAATCTTCGGAAAATGTACGGTCTAGATCGGGAAGTTCTGCGATAAGCCGGTAAAAAGGCTTCACAGCCTTTTCGGAGCTGAGGCGCTGGTACACCCAGCGTCCTTCCTTACGAGCACTTAAAAGCCCAGCGTTCCTTAAAACTTTGAGATGCCTTGAAACATTGGATTCGGGCTCCTGAAGGCTGTCAGTTAAATCACAGAGACAAGCCTCTTCTTTTGGAAGGGTGACAAGAATTCGGAGAATCCGAAGTCTTGTTTTATCCGCAATAGCTTGAAGCAGTGCCGTAGGCTCAACAATAATTGAATGCATACTTGCACGATCATGCAAGTATGATAAAAAGTCAAGAAGCCAAACCTTAATGAAAACCAAAAAAAAGGAGTTCCATTTTGAAAACCGCATTTCTGTTTGCATCACTGTCCCTCATTGTTTCACTTTCATCTTATGCTCAGGACAATTTCGATGTCGCCGCTGCCTGCAAGAAGGATTGCCCAAAGGCCAAAAATAATGAGGAGGCACATAAGTGCGCCGAAAAGAAAGGTCGCCTCAATAAAGAGTTCAGAAAATCTCAATGTTGGGAAGTAAATGAAAAATATGAAGCTGCACAGGCGAAAGAAAAAGGCGAAAGCCAAGAAGCACACTAACTAAGGAGCACGAAGCAGTGAAGCAGACAGTTTTTGATATTCCGAAGATGGATTGTCCCTCTGAAGAAAAACTCGTTCGTATGGCGCTTGAGGGTATTGATTCTGTACGGAGTTTGAAATTTAATCTTTCAACCCGGCAGCTCACAACGACCCATATGGGCGATTCAAACACACTGCTTCAGGCCTTAATACCACTGGGATTCGGTGCGAAGGTTTCAAGCTCTAAGGAATTGTCGGAGACCGAGGAAGTTCTGCTCGCACCTGCCGACATGGATAGCTCCTCGGCTTCTGAATTTAGAGTTTTACGTCAGCTCCTCCTTATTAACGGCTTTATGTTTTTTCTTGAGCTTGCTTTAGGGCTCTACGCCCAGTCAGCGGGCCTAATCGCAGACTCTCTTGATATGTTTGCAGACGCCGCCGTCTATGGCTTGAGTATCTACGCTGTTGGAAAAACCATTCAGCTAAAAAGAAAAGCCGCGCGTCTAAGCGGATACCTTCAGGTTCTTCTTGCGGCAGGTGCGTTGGCAGAGGTTGCCAGAAGATTTATTTTTGGCAGTGAGCCGGAAGAACATCTGATGATGGGAGTTGCAGCATTAGCACTCGGAGCGAACGCACTTTGCCTCTGGCTGCTTTCAAAGCACCGAGAGGGCGAAGTTCACATGAAAGCCAGCTGGATCTTTTCCACTAACGATGTCATTGCAAATTTAGGTGTGATTTTTGCCGGGGCGCTGGTTTGGGCGCTGCAATCCAACTGGCCCGACTTAATCGTGGGCGTGATTATTGCCGTTATTGTTCTAAGGGGAGGAATCCGGATTCTACGGATGTCATCTGAACGATAGGGCCTATTTATGATTTGTCTCTTTTTCGTTTTTGCCGAACGCGATATAAGGAACCACAAGATTTTGAGCACCATTTTACATTCGATCTCCCAATGAAAAATTGTTGGCACTCTGGGTTTTTGCATCTCTTGAGTCCTTCAAGCCATCCCAATGAAGTCATATTTGAAAACATATATGACGCAAAAACATTGGGAGGAGGTTTGTGTGGAATATGAGCGACAAACATTGCTACCAGCTTTTTCCCTAAGGGCATGATGTGGCACTGATGTCCCACGATACTGATGTTTCGGTTCAGTGTGTTTAATAAGGCTGGCGAAGATCCGTTTTTTAAAAACTCATTCATGCACCAATAAATAAATTCATCGTGAGCCGTTTGCGTAGAATCTCGATCCTTTAGCTGCTTAATGTGATTGTTAGCTCCATCAATTAGATAAGAGGCAAATCTCTTGTCGTATCTAATGGGCGGTTTCCCGTCCGTCTTCCCGGTTTTGTCGGTCTTTTGAACGTAAAAACAGTTGTGTAACGCTTTTTCCATAATCTTCCCATCTTGAAGGTGTAACGGGTTCGATGCTTATATCACGTTACATATTTCAAGCAACGAATGAGGGAGGTTTTGCTATGAAGTTTTCGCTAGTTAATGGCGAGCGTCGAGAGGCAGAGAAAGGCCTTTCAGGTATTTGCGTCGGCTGCGGACAGCCGACAATTCCGAAATGCGGCCCCGTGAAGGTGAACCACTGGGCTCATAGGTCGCAATGTAAATGCGATCACTGGTGGGAGAATGAAACTGAGTGGCATCGTAAATGGAAAAATCACTTCGCGGCTGAATGCCAAGAAATCAGACTCAAGGCGGAAAATGGGGAATGGCACTTTGCCGATGTGAAGACGACCCAGGGCTGGGTCCTTGAATTTCAGAATTCACCGATCAGCAGTGAGGAGCGAGATGCACGAAACGCCTTTTATCGAACGATTGTGTGGGTCGTAAACGGCACTCGGTTAAAGAGGGATAAGGCTCAGTTTTTTAAGGCTGTAGAGCGCGGGATAAGTGTTTGCGACAACCCCCAAGTCATAAAATTGTTCTCCTCCGAATCTTCACTGATCGAGAAGTGGTCTACCTGTCGTGCTCCAGTATTCTTCGATTTTGGCGAGGACTCATTTCTCTGGTGTTTGTTTCCTACGAACTCAAATCATTGGCGCTTTATTTCCCCAGTTCGCCGGGAAGATTTCATCGCGTGTCACCAAGGAGCGGAAGATCAGTCACAAAGATTTTTAGGATTTCTGCAAGTCTTCAACCAAGTGATTTTGACTTATGCAGCTCAGATTCAAAGGCATCAGATCAATTTGCAAAGACAGATCTTAGCAAGGCCGCCCACACGGCTCCAAAGACATTTCGCTCGTCAGCGTAGCCGTAGACGCTTTTAGTGCGAGCGAAGAAGGGCCATGTCCCTTCTTGCTCGATGAAGTCTTCGAGAGACTGGATGTTGTAGTAAGTAGAACCGCCATCAAAGGAAATGATATTGCCTTCTGATTCTTCCTGCGATTCGTAGTCAACGAGAGCGCAGCGCCATCCTACGGGATCGTTTTCTTTCATCAGGGTCACGGTGTCGAAAGTCATCCATCCGACTTTGGTTTCTTCAGGATAGCATTCGCGCACAGATTCCTCGAAAGTCTCTTCAAGATCTACGGCTTCGAGTTCAGTTTCAAGAATGTGTTTGATGATCCAGCTAGCGCCGTACTCACAGCCCACTTCGGGCAATAAGCGCATGAGGTCATCGCTGCCGCAAGTTTGGCAGCGGCCAGTGGGAGCCTCGGTGTAGCATCCGTAGCAGAATGGAATAGTGCGGTTCAGGGCAATTTGTTCGAGTTTTTGTTGGATTTCGTTATTCATGGTCGTCTCCTCTTTAGCGTTGTCGTTTCCCCTCGTTGTGAGGGCTTCTTCGCCCTGGCCTTGGAAGCCCGACGAGGGGAAAAGGAAGAGGAGGCAAAGTCCCTCGGCCCGACCAAGCGAATGCGGCAGGACCGAGTGACAGAAGCGCAGCGATGGCGCGAGGGTTGCGGAGGGACGAATCAGGGAATTTGCTGGAGCGACCGCCAGCAATGCTAAAGAAGTCGGGAGATGCCGAACGAATCCGGCAAATCCTCGTTCTTGCCCGTTGCTACTTCTTTA
>ENA-UOUJ01001542-UOUJ01001542.1-activated-sludge-metagenome-genome-assembly--contig:-NODE-1542-length-11920-cov-4.675516_pt1 | contig 11920 bp, 10 predicted proteins | sample MGYA00249839_ERZ747224 | MGnify/ENA primary metagenome ERZ747224 (study PRJEB28782, sample SAMN03220277) | activated sludge metagenome | biome: wastewater; feature: sewage sludge; material... | reverse complement strand
ATTACCACGAGTAGCCGACGCGCCCGTACACGAAGGCGCCGCCGAAGCCGAACGGCGACAGGTTGCTGTACGGGAACTGGCCGTTGGTCGAGTTGCCGAAGATGTTCTCGTCCGGGTACTCGTTGAGCACGTTGTCGGCGCCGAGCGTGAGCGTCCAGCGATCGTCCGGGCGGTAGCTGGCCGACAGGTCGAGCAGCCACTTGGCGCCGTAGGACTGGTCGAGCGCGGGGTTGTTCGGCGTCGTGCGCACGCTGCCGTAGCGCGTGGTGCTGGCGGCGAGCGTCCACGCCTGGCCGGTCCAGGTGCCGCCGAGCAGCAGCTTGTTGCGCGGGAAGCCGTCCTCGATGCGGCCGATCTCGACGCGGTCGATGCGCTCCAGGTTCAAGCCGCTCTGCTCGAGCTCCTCTGGGTTCGGCGCGATCCGGGTGATCTCGGTCTTGGTGTGGTTGTAGCCGGCGGTGAAGTCGAGCGTGCTCGCCGCCAGGTCCAGCCGCCAGGTGCCGACCACGTCGATGCCGCGGGTGCGGGTGTCGATGGCGTTGGTGAAGTAGCGGCCGCCGTTGACCCCGAACACGCCCTGCGATTCGAGCAGCGCACGCACCGCGTCGCCGGTCAGGTTCGACGACAGCGCGATGCGGTCGTCGACGTCGATCTGGTAGGCGTCGGCGGTGATGTACAGGTTGCGCGCCGGCTGCAGCACGACACCGAGGCTGTAGGACAGCGATTCCTCCGGCTGAAGCGCCTCGGCGCCGAAAGCCTGCGCGATCGCGCCGCTGGCGGGGAAGGTGCGGATCTCGAACGGCGTGGTGATGCCCGGCAGGAACACCGTGCTGATGGTCTGGAAGTACTGCTGCGCCAGCGACGGTGCGCGGAATCCGCTGGACATCGTGCCGCGCAGCGCCACCGCGTCGTTGAACGCGTAGCGCGCCGAGATCTTGCCCGAGGCCTGGCTGCCGAAGTCGTCGTAATCCTCGTAGCGCGCGGCGACGCCGCCGGAGAACTTCTCGGTGAAGTCGGCTTCCAGGCCCACGTAGGCCGCGTAGCTGTCGCGGTCATAGGCGCCGGAGACCTCGGGCGCGAAGCCGCCGAAGCCCTGCGCGCCGCCGACCCGGCCGGTGGTCGGGCCGTCGGCGTCGATGTACGAACCCGGTTCGCCCGGCGACTGGTTCCACTTCTCGTTGCGTGCCTCGATGCCGAACGACAGCGTCGCCGGATAGGCCAGGCCCCAGTCGAACTGGCGGCTGACGTCGAGGTTGAGGATGTTCTGGGTGGTCTCCAGCGCGCCGTCGTAGAACGAGGTCGGCGAGCTGTCACCGAGGCTCGCGTTGAGCGTGTTGCGGGTGAAGAACTCGAGGTGGTTGTAGCCGTAGTTGTAGCTCAGGTCCCAGTTCCAGCCGCCGTCGGTGTGGCCCTTGACGCCGGCCACGATCGAGCGGTCCCTGGAGATGTTGTTGATCTCGGGCAGGAAGCCGTCCGGGTAGATCGACGGGACGTTCTGGGTCGGGTTGTTCGGCGCGCGGAAGAACGCGAACGAGGTGATGTCGCGGTTGCTGGCCGTACCGAAGCCGTAGACGCTGATCGTGTCGTTGATCGCGTAGTCGGCGTTGAACGCGACCGCGCCGAAGTCGACCTCGGGTTCGCCGATCACGAAGGCCTTCTGGCCGAGCTCCGGCTGGGTCGGTCCCGGCGTACCGGCGAACGGACGGGCGCGGTTGGTCGAGTCCTGACGCCCGAGCTGCGCCGACAGGTGCAGGAAGCCGCGGTCTTCGCCGAGCGCCAGGCCGGTGTCGCCGGCGATCTGGCCCTGGGCGCCGTCGCCGGCGGAATACTGGCCGACGCTGGTCGACAGGCTGCCGCCCTGGCGGGCGCCCTTGAGCACGACGTTGACCACGCCGGCGATCGCGTCCGAGCCGTACTGGGCGGAGGCGCCGTCGCGCAGCACCTCGACGCGGTCGATGGCCGAGATCGGGATCGTGTTCAGGTCGACCGGCGACGAGCCGCGGCCGATGGTGCCGTTGAGGTTGAGCAGCGACGAGGTGTGGCGGCGCTTGCCGTTGACCAGCACCAGCACCTGGTCGGGGGCGAGGCCGCGCAGCTGCGCAGGACGGATCGCCGAGGTGCCGTCGGTCAGCGCCGGGCGCGGGAAGTTGAGCGAGGGCAGGGCGCGCGCGAGGGCGGTGGCCAGCTCGACGGTGCCGGTGGCCTGCAGCGCCTCGGAGCTGATGATGTCGATCGGCGACTGCGATTCGGCGACCGTGCGGTCGGCGACGCGGGTACCGGTGACGATCAGGGTGTCGAGCGTGCTGGCGCGCTCGGCGGGGGCTTCAGGGGACGTCTGGGCGTGGACTGACGGGATGGCCAGGACAGCCAGGAGGGCAACGGCGAGGGGGTGCCGGGTCATGGGGGGAACTCCTGTGGGGGATATTGCGAAACGGGCTCTTGGGCCTGCCAGAAACGTTAACAATATTGTAACAAGCAACCTAAGCACATCTCCGCAACTGATTGTTCCGAAATGGCATAAGCCGTTTCGAACGACACGATTCCTGCCCGTCATCCCCGTTTGACCAGCCTTCGGCTGTTGAAAAGCGCTTCACGGGAACGACGGGCTTGTCGAGCCAGCCGCACGCGCGCGGCGGGGCCGGAATGCCCGCTCCGGTAGAATCCGCGCCCCATGATCGCCTTCCGAAACTTCGCCCTGCGCCGGGGCGAGCGCCTGCTGCTGTCCGACGTCGACCTGGCCCTGCACGCGGGCTGGCGGGTGGGCGTGGTCGGCCGCAACGGCACCGGCAAGTCGAGCCTGTTCGCGGCGATCCGCGGCGAGGTCGAGGCCGACCGCGGCGACATCGACGTGCCCAACCGGGTGCGCATCGCCAGCGTCGCCCAGGAAACGCCCTCGCTGCCGGACCCTGCCATCGACTTCGTGCTCGGCGGCGACGAGGTGATCGCGAGCGTGCTGAAGGCCGAAGCCGAGGCCACCGCGCGCGAGGACTGGGAAGCGGTCGCCGATGCCCACCACCGGCTCGCCGAACTCAATGGCTACGACGCCGAGGCGCGTGCCGGCCGGCTGCTGCACGGCCTCGGCTTCCCGCCCGAGACCCACCGTCGCCCGGTGTCCTCGTTCTCAGGCGGCTGGCGCGTGCGCTTGAACCTCGCGCGCGCTCTGATGATGCCCAGCGACCTGCTGCTGCTCGACGAGCCCACCAACCACCTCGACCTCGACGCGGTGCTGTGGCTGGAGCAGTGGCTGCTCAAGTACCCGGGCACCCTGCTGCTGATCTCGCACGACCGCGAGTTCCTCGACGGCGTGTCCACCCATACCCTGCACCTCAACGACGGCAAGGCGAAGCTCTACGTCGGCGACTACACCGCGTTCGAGCGCCAGCGCGCCGAGCACCTGCGCCAGCAGCAGATCGCGCACGACAAGGAACAGGCCGAGCGCGCCCACCTGCAGAAGTTCATCGACCGCTTCAAGGCCAAGGCCAGCAAGGCGCGCCAGGCGCAGAGCCGCATGAAGCGCCTGGCCAAGCTCGCCGGCACCGAGGCGGTGCGCGCCGAGCGCGAGTTCCGCATCGAGTTCCCGCAGCCGCTGAAGCTGCCGCATGCGCTGCTGCGGATCAATGATGGCCGTTGCGGCTATGCCGCAACGACCCGGGAATCGGGATTGGGGATTCGGGATTCGGAAGAACCAGGGCCCCGCTCTGCCCAATCCCGAATCCCGAATCCCCAATCCCCTCGCCCGCCTCTCGTTGTGCTCGACAATGTCGGCTTCGGCCTCGAAGCCGGCGACCGCATCGGCCTGCTCGGCCCCAACGGCGCCGGCAAGTCGACCCTGGTCAAGACCCTGGTCGGCGAACTGCCCCTGCTCGACGGCGAGCGCTACGCGCATCCGGACCTGCGCATCGGCTACTTCGCCCAGCACACGGTCGAATCGCTGGTCGCGGGCACTTCGCCCATCGACCACCTGCGCGAGATTTCCCCGGATTCGCCGACCCAGGCCTTCCGCGACTTCCTCGGCAAGTGGTACTTCCCCGGCGACCGCGCGTTCGAGAGCATCGACGGCTTCTCCGGCGGCGAGCGCGCGCGCCTGGCGCTGGCGCTGATTGCGTGGAAGCAGCCGAACGTGCTGCTGCTCGACGAACCCACCAACCACCTCGACCTCGACATGCGCGAGGCGCTGGCCGAGGCGCTGTCCGATTTCGACGGCGCGATCGTGCTGGTCTCGCACGACCGCCACCTGATCGGCCTGGTCAGCGACAGCTTCTGGCGCGTGTCGGACGGCGTGGTCAAGCCCTTCGACGGCGACCTCGACGAATACGCCGCCTGGCTGCGCTCGCGCCCCTCCAGCGAGCAGGCGCGCGCGCCTGCGATGCCGAAGCAGGCCGCGCCGGCAGCGGAGCCGTCCAGGCCCGCACAGAAGGTCAATCCGCACAAGCTCGACAAGGCCGAGGCACGGGTGGCCGAGCTGGAGCAGGCGCTGGCCGACATCGAGATCACGCTCGTCGATCCGGCGGTCTATGCCGATGGCGCGAAGGTGATCGAACTGGGCCAGCGGCAGGCCGAATTGCGCGAGCAGTTGGAAACGGCCGAGGCAGAATTGCTGGCGCTGTATGCCTGAACAGGCGGGCGTAGCGGCGGTCTTCTTCGAGATTGTCATCCCGAGCGCAGCGAGGGATCTGCTTCTTTGCGTGGAACAGTATGCGAAAGCAGATCCCTCGCTGCGCTCGGGATGACAATCGACGCGGACGGGACACTTGGACAATGCGGCTGAACTTGCGACCACCGCCGGCCGCGGTTACGGTGCAGCCATGAACAACACCCTGCGCACACTCTCCATCGCCGCACTGGCCCTGTCCCTGGCCGCCTGCATCCGCATCAACGACACCGACGACGCCGGCAACAATGCCGCCGCGCAGGCCGACGCCGCGGCCGCCGCCATGGCGAACGCGCCACAGGACACGGGCGCGCTGGTGCCCGCCGATGCCTTCCTCGCCGCGCTCGCAACCCACTGCGGACAGGCCTTCGCCGGCCGCATCGTCGCCAACGCACCGGCCTCGCCCGAACCCGACGCCTTCGAGGGCAAGCCGCTGGTGATGCACGTGCGCGGCTGCGCCGATCCCGCGCACGTGCTCGAAGTACCGTTCCACGTCGGCGACGACCACTCGCGCACCTGGGTGCTCACCCGCACCAACACCGGCCTGCGCCTCAAGCACGACCACCGCCACGAGGACGGCAGTCACGACGCGGTGACCATGTACGGCGGCGATACCGCCAGCGCAGGCACCGCCGTGCGCCAGGAATTCCCGGTCGACGCCGAATCGATCGCGATGTTCGAGAAGGAAGGCTTGAATGCCTCGGTGAGCAACACCTGGGCGATGGAGATCGAGCCGGGCCAGCGCTTCCTGTATGAACTCACCCGACCCGGCGGCCGCGAGTTCAAGGTCGAGTTCGACCTCACCCGGCCGGTCGAGCTGCCGCCGACGCCTTGGGGGCACTAGAAAGTCCGCCATGGCTTGAAACCGGCGCCGCAGTCCCCAGACTGTGGCCGGCTTTCCGACCCCCACGCGACCGCGCCATGCCGATCTACGCCTTCGAATGCACTTCCTGTGGCCACGACTTCGACAAGCTGCAGAAGCTGTCCGACCCCGACCCCGCGTCCTGCCCGTCCTGCGCCGAGCCGGCGGTGAAGCGCAAGCTCACCGCGCCGTCGTTCCGCCTGGCCGGCGGCGGCTGGTACGAGACCGATTTCAAGAAGGACGGCGACCGCAAGCGCAACCTGGCCGAAGGCGGCGAGGGCGCGTCGAAGGCCGGCGGCGAGTCGGCGGGCGGTGCCTCGAAGCCGGACGCCGCCGCGAAAGCCGACGCCAAGCCGGCCACCACGGCCGGGGCGCCCGCGGCCAAGGCCGCCGACGCCTGATACCAACTCGCGATCTAAGGAAATGGAATGGTGTAGGAGCGCCCCATGGGCGCGACCGGCGAGTGGCTGCGCCCGGGCTGCGCGGGTCGCGGGCATGGCCCGCTCCTACAACGATCTTTTTGATCGCGAATGGGTATGAGCCTGGTCAGGGCGCGATCGCGCCGCTGACCCCGGTCACGTGGAACACGGCGCGACAGCCGTAGTCCACCCAGACGCTGTCCGCGGCCGAGCCCCAGCTGTGGCCCTCCACGCAGCCTGCGGCCGAGAGCTGCCGCGCCAGCCGCGCCACGCCGCCGCCGGTGGGGCAGGTCGTGCGGCTGCCGTCGCCGCTCTCGCAGACCACGTCACGGCCGTGGCCGACCACGGCGGCGGCCGCGAACTCGGCGGCGCATCCGCTCTGCACGATCACCCGGCCGGGTGAGGCGGCGAAGTTCTGGCCTTCGACGCAGGGTGTGTCCGACAGCTGTCGCACCACCCGTGCCCCGGTCTGCCACGGCACGGCGCAGGCGACCGGTTCGGCGGTGCTCTCGCAGACGACGGTGTCGCTGGCGGCGGGCGTACTTCCGGCCTCCGCCAGCGCGCGCGTGATGTCCTGGCCAATCTGGCCGCGGGTCCAGGTCGAGCGCTGCACGCGATCAAGGTAGAACGCCAGCAGGTCGTCGGGAATGGCCCGTCCGCCGGAGCGCTCCTCATATTCCCGGACGATGATCCGGACCTGCTGCGGGCGCGGCAGCACGTTCAGGTTGTCCGGTTCACCGGTGCCCGCGGCCTGCGCAGGCACTGGAGCAGGCGCGAGCGCAATGCCCGCGGCGATCAGAAGCGGTGCCAGCCAATTGCCCATGCCGATCTCCCCCCGTGCCTGTCCCCGGATCGTACACCCCTGCGCCGGCGCTTCATTGCCCGCAGCCGGCCCAAGCCCCTTAAACTTGCATGTTTGCCGGCCCCGTCGGCCCGATTCCCCCGGAGTCCTTGTTCCATGCGTACCCATTTCTGCGGCCTGGTCGACGAAGCGTTGATCGGGCAGACCGTGACCCTGTGCGGCTGGGCCGACGTCGCCCGCAACCTCGGCGGGGTCTGCTTCATCGACCTGCGCGACCACGAGGGCATCGTCCAGATCGTCGCCGAGCCCTCGGCCACGGCCGGCAATGCCGAGGTCGTCGCCACGGCCGAGAAGGTGGGCTACGAGGACTGCCTGCGCATCACCGGCACCGTACGCCGCCGGCAGTCGGTCAACGCGAAGATCCGCACCGGGCAGGTGGAGGTGGTTGCCGAGCACATCGAGGTGCTGAACAAGGCGCAGCCGCTGCCGTTCCACCACCACGAGAACCCGGGCGAGGAAACGCGCCTGACCTACCGCTACCTCGACCTGCGCCATCCCGAGATGCAGCGGCGCATGCGCACGCGCACCAAGCTGGTCAGCGCGCTGCGCCACTGGCTGGACGCGCGCGGCTTCCAGGACATCGAGACGCCGATCCTGACCAAGGCCACGCCCGAGGGCGCGCGCGACTTCCTGGTGCCGGCGCGCATGCATCCGGGCGAGTTCTACGCGCTGCCGCAGAGCCCGCAGCTGTTCAAGCAGATCCTGATGATGGCCGGCTTCGACCGCTACTACCAGATCGCGCGCTGCTTCCGCGACGAGGCGCTGCGCGCCGACCGCCAGCTCGAGTTCACCCAGCTCGACATGGAGTTCGCCTGGGTGTCCGAGCGCGACGTGCAGGACATGGTCGAGGCGATGATCCGCGACGTGTTCCGCGAGGTGGTCGATGTCGAGCTGGACGCCGAGTTCCCGCGCATGACCTACGCCGAGGCCATGCGCCGCTACGGCTCGGACAAGCCCGACCTGCGCATCGCGCTGGAGCTGGTGGACGTGGCCGAGCTGGTGAAGGACAGCGGCTTCGCCGTGTTCACCGGGCCAGCGAACGAGCCCGGCGGCCGCGTTGCCGCGCTGCGCATCCCCGGCGGTGCGTCGCTGTCGCGCAAGCAGATCGACGAGTATGCGGCGCATGCCGGCAAGTACGGCGCCAAGGGCCTGGCCTACATCAAGATCGCCGATAGCGGCGAGGTGACTTCGCCGATCCAGAAGTTCTTCGACGAGGCCGCATTTGCAGCGCTGGTCGCGCATGTCGGCGCGGGCAAGGGCGACCTCGTGTTCTTCGGCGCCGGCAAGTACGCGACGGTCAGCGACTTCATGGGCGCGGTGCGACTGAAGGCCGGCAGGGATTTCGGGCTGGTCGCCGATGGCTGGGCACCACTGTGGGTCACCGACTTCCCGATGTTCGAATGGGACGAGGATGCGCAGCGTTTCGTGGCCCTGCACCATCCCTTCACCGCGCCGGCGGTCGACGACGAAGCCGAGCTGCGCGCCCATGCCGCGACCGCGGTCTCGCGCGGCTATGACATGGTGCTCAACGGCAACGAGATCGGCGGTGGTTCGATCCGCATCCATCGCTCGTCGATGCAGTCGGCCGTGTTCGACCTGCTCGGCATCGGCAGGGAAGAGGCGGAGCTGAAGTTCGGCTTCCTGCTCGACGCGCTGAAGTACGGCGCGCCGCCGCACGGCGGCATCGCCTTCGGCATCGACCGCATCGCCGCGCTGATGGCCGGCACCGACTCGATCCGCGACGTGATCGCCTTCCCCAAGACCACCTCCGCGCAGTGCCTGATGACCGGCGCGCCGTCGCCGATCCCGGATGCGCAGCTGGCGGAAGTGCACGTGCAGGTGCGCCCGAAAGGGTGAAGCCGGGTTCGTGGTTGGTGATTGGTAGTTCGTGCTGCCGCTGATCCACCACCAACCACCAACGACCAACTACCAACCGCCCCATGCCTTTCGCTCTCCGCCGCGCGACCGCCGAAGACGCCGACACCGTCGCCGCGCTCGCCGCGCGCACCTTCGTCGAAACCTTCGGGCACCAGTACCCGCCGGACGATCTCGCTTCCTTCCTGCGCGATGCGTACTCGGCCGACAGGCAGCGCACGATCCTGTCGCATCCGGACTACGCGATCTGGCTGCTGGAGGACGAGGGCGAGGCAATCGGCCACGTCGCCGCCGGCCCCTGCGGGCTGCCGCACCCGGACGTGGCGACCGGCGATGGCGAGATCAAGCGCCTGTACCTGCGCCAGGGCTGGCAGAGCGGCGGGCACGGCGCGCGGCTGATGGACGCGGCGATGGACTGGCTGCTGCAGGGCGGCCCGCGCACGCTGTGGGTCGGCGTGTGGTCGGAAAACTTCGGCGCGCAGCGGTTCTACGAGCGCCGCGGCTTCCGCAAGGCCGGCGAATACCTGTTCGAGGTCGGCGGCACGCGCGACCGCGAGTTCATCCTGCGTCGACCGGCGGGCCAGGGCGGCCAACGCAACTGACCTTGTCATCCCGGGCCCTTCGGCTTCGCGCAGGGCAGGCTCCGCGAGGGATCTTCCATCCGTTGGACCCGAGAGCGGACAAGCAGATCTCTCACTGCGTTCGAGATGACAAATTTGAGGTTCGTCTGTTGAGGCGCCGGGAATCGCGAAGACCCAACGATTTGTCATCCCGAACGCAGTGAGGGATCTGCTCTTGCCTGGACGAAAAGCAGTTCCGTCGCGGAGCCTGCCCTGCGCGAAGCCGAAGGGCTCGGGATGACATTCTGTCAGGCGTTCCTGGGGCGATGACACTCGCGCCCGCACTTGCGCCACGACGCATTCCCACGGCCCAATGCCCGCATGGCCCCATCCCGAACGCCCGCCGCCGATCCTCACGCCGATCCGCGCCCGGTCCTGCTCATCCATGGCATCTGGAACGCGAAGCTGTGGCTGGCGCCGCTGGCGGCTAAGCTGCGCGCGGCCGGATTCGATCCGGAAACCTGGGGCTACCCCAGCGTGGTCGGCGGCCCCGAGCAAGCGCTGCCGGCGCTGGTGGAGCGGCTGCGGCGGGAGCCGGGCCTCGACATCGTCGGCCACAGCCTCGGCGGGCTGATGGCGCTGGAGGCGCTGCGGCGCGAGCCGGGGCTGCCGGTCGGGCGCATCGTCTGCCTCGGTTCGCCGCTGCGCGGCAGTGAAACGGCGCGGGTGCTCGGTGCGCACCGCTGGTCGGCGCCGGTGCTCGGGCGCAGCGCCGGCCTGCTGGTGCGCGGGGTCGAACGCTGGGACGGCAAGGCCGAGGTCGGGATGATCGCCGGCGACGTGCCGCATGGGGTGGGGCGGCTGCTGGGGGCGGTGGACAGGGACTCGGACGGCACTGTCGCCGTGGCCGAAACGCGCCTGCCCGGCCTGTGCGACCACTGCCTGGTGGCGTCCAGCCACAGCGGCCTGGTGCTGTCGCCGGAGGCCGCGCGGCAGACGGTGGCGTTCCTGCGCCACGGCCACTTCGAGCCGTCGCCGCGTGCGGCGAACGTATAATCGGCGGCTTCCGGTAGCAAGCAACGACATCACCATGGGACGCGGCCCTTCCATCGAAGCACGCAAGAACGCCGTCGACGCGCAGCGCGGCAAGATCTTCACCAAGATCATCCGCGAGATCGGCGTCGCCGCCCGCGCCGGCGGTGGCGATCCCGGCGGCAACCCGCGCCTGCGCGCGGCGATCGACAAGGGTCTGTCGGTCAACATGTCCAAGGACGTGATCGAGCGCGCGATCAAGAAGGCCACCGGCGAGCTGGAAGGCGTCGAGTACGAGGAGATCCGCTACGAGGGCTATGCGCCCGGCGGCGTGGCGGTGATCGTCGACTGCCTGACCGACAACCGCGTGCGCACCGTGGCCGACGTGCGCCACGCCTTCGGCAAGTTCGGCGGCAACCTCGGCACCGAGGGCTCGGTCGCTTTCATGTTCAAAAAGCTGGGCGTGCTGTCGTACGGTGCGGGCGCGGACGAGGACAGGATCACCGACGCCGCGATCGAAGGCGGTGCCGACGACGTGGCGGTCTACGACGACGGTGCGATCGACGTGGTCACGATGCCCGACGCCTTCGCAGACGTGAAGCAGGCGATGGAAGCCGCCGGCCTCGCCCCGGACCTGGCCGAAGTCACCATGCGCGCCGACAACGACATCGCCGTCGATGGCGAGACCGCGCAGCAGGTGGTCAAGCTGCTGCGCTGGCTCGAGGACATGGACGACGTGCAGAGCGTCTACTCGAACGCCGAGCTGGGTGACGAGGCGTATGGCTGAGGGCCGGGATTTGGAATCGGGGATTCGGGATTCGGAACAGCACAGGCCGTTCCCCGCCGTTCCGAATCCCGTATCCCCAATCCCGAATCCCCTCGCATGATCCGCATCCTCGGCATCGATCCCGGCTCGCAGCGCACCGGCGTCGGCATCATCGATGTCGACGAGGCGGGGCGGGCGACGCATGTATTCAACACCGCGCTGGTGCTGCTGGGCGAGGGCGACTTCTCCGTGCGGCTCAAGCGGCTGCTGGTGGGATTGTCCGGCGTGATCGAGGAGTGGCGGCCGCAGGAGGTCGCGATCGAGCGGGTGTTCCTCGCGCGCAACCCCGATTCGGCGCTGAAGCTTGGCCAGGCGCGCGGCGCCGCGATCAGTGCGGTGGTGCTGCGCGACCTCCCGGTGCACGAGTACGCGGCGAAGGAAGTGAAGCTGGCCCTGGTCGGCAAGGGCGCGGCGGAGAAGGCGCAGATCCAGCACATGGTCGGGCTGATGCTCAACCTGCACGGCAAACTGCAGGCGGACGCGGCCGACGCGCTTGCCATCGCCATCACCCACGCGCATGTGCGCGCGACGGCGAAGCGGTTGGGCGTGAGTACGCAGCAGGCGTGGAGTCGGAAATGAATCGTCAGGAATGGCCGTTGGCCCGCGAAGTCGTCATCCCAGCGAAAGCTGTGATCAATGTTGACCTCGCCTCTGTCACCTCAAGAGCACATTGGATCCCAGCTTTCGCTGGGATGACGGCAATGGTGACGGGCACGGTAGGGGCACGCGGATGATTGGTCGTCTGAGAGGCACGTTGGTCCACAAGCAGCCACCGTGGCTGGTGGTGGACGTCCACGGCGTCGGCTACGAGCTGGAGGCGCCGATGAGCACCT
>ENA-UOUJ01001541-UOUJ01001541.1-activated-sludge-metagenome-genome-assembly--contig:-NODE-1541-length-11922-cov-7.955507_pt1 | contig 11922 bp, 12 predicted proteins | sample MGYA00249839_ERZ747224 | MGnify/ENA primary metagenome ERZ747224 (study PRJEB28782, sample SAMN03220277) | activated sludge metagenome | biome: wastewater; feature: sewage sludge; material... | reverse complement strand
GCCGGCAATCCGGTGGCGGCCAAGATCTATCCGGGCGTCGGCCACTTCATCCACACGGACGTGCCGTTCGAGTTCGCCGCCGATACGGTCTCCTTCATCAAGACCAGTGCGGTCGATGCCGTCTCGCCCGATGTCATCGACGCGCTCGTCAACGGAATGGCAGCGCCGGCGGCGGCGGCGGGCGGCGGGGGCGGGGGTGCGCCCGAGCGTCCGTCCGGATTCTCGAAGTGATGCGGCGGGGAGGGACCGAGATGTTCAGCAAGCTCATGCTAAGGTTTCTCGTGGCGACGTCGCTGCTGGCCATGGCCGGGGCGCCGGCGACGGCCGACCTCCTTTCGACCAGTGCCGCGCCGCCGCCCAACGAGGCGTTCACGCCGGCGTCGAGCACGCCGACGCTCTCCTCGCTCAAGAAGTTCTACGATATCCCGAACTTCCGGATCGGCGGGACATACGATCTCACTGCCGATCCGGAGACCTGGCGCGACGGCGGCGTGGGGGGAACGACCCTCGAGAGCCTCGGCTACGGGCCGCTCAAGACCGCCTACATCGACGTCGGCACGCCCATCCGCAACGAGGCCGGGGAGATCATCAACGCGGTGATCGTGAGCCCGCACTACTCGGGCGACTCGACCGCGAGCTACAGCTACTGGATGCCGATGGCGGCAAACCCGCTGGCCGGCGGCGAGCCGGTGGTCGGTCCGGGGCTGGTGATCGACACCAACAAGTACTACGTGGTCTTCCTCGACTCCCTTGGCCTCTGGGGGACGTCGAAGCCGTCGGAGGGGCTGGGGCGGAACTTCCCGGAATACAACTACTTCGACATGGTGCAGGCGAACTACCAGCTCCTGCGCGATCACCTGAACGTGGCGAACGTTCATCTGGCCTTCGGCGCGTCGATGGGGGCGACCCAGACCTGGGTCTGGGGGGCGATGTATTCGCCCTCGGGCTTCGTGGACGCGATCATGCCGCTCGGCGGCGCGACCGCATCGGACGGCTCCGACCCGGTCGGGCAGTGGACCTTCCGCCTCGCCACGGCCGCGATCGAGAGCGACCCGCTCTATCGCGAGACCGGGGGCAACTTCTACGACCTGCCGAAAGCCGAGCATCCGAAGCAAGGCCTGCAGTTCCTGTGGTCGATCCTGCAGCAGACCGGCTACAGCTTCCCCTACCGCTCGGCTCAACCCTGGTCGGCCGTCGAGCGTGAGGTCTTCTACTGGGAGCCGACGGGCAACCAGACGGCGGCGTGGCTCGCCCGGACGGTCAACGAGGACCCGAACGACTACTGGTACCGCAACAACGCGGGCTGGAACTACAACATCAACGACTATCTCGAGCGGATCACGGCCCGCACGCTGGTCATTCACATAGAGAACGACAACTGGCTGATGGTGGCGAACGCGCGCGCCGCCGCGGAGAAGGTGCCGGGAGCGAGCTTCCTCTCCTTCCCGGACCCGACGGCGCACTATGCGGTCTTCAAGGCCCCGAACGTGCTCCGCGACCAGGTGAAGTCCTTCGTCGACAACGTGAACCTGCCGATCGTGCAGGGCGGTGGCGGTGGCGGTGCGGCGGCGGCGGCGCCGGAGCGCCCGTCTGGTTTCTCCAAGTGAGCGCCGGGAAGGTCGAGGTCGGCGGGGGCGTGCGCCTTGCGTACCGGGAGTGGGGCGACGGTCCCATCCCGGTGCTCTTCATCCACGGCAACCTCGCCAGCAAGGACTGGATCGAGCTTTCGGCGCGCTGGTTCCCCAAGGACCTGCGGGTGATCGGCATCGACTGGCGCGGTTGTGGCGACAGCGATCGCCCGCCTGCCGCGCCGGACTATGCCAACTACTCGATGCAGCAGCATGCCGACGACATGCTGGCGGCGCTCGACGCGCTCGGGATCGCCCGCTGCCACCTCGCCACGCACTCGACCGGCGGAATCATCGCCGCCCGGATGATGCTCGCGCAGCCGGAGCGGTTCGGCCGCTGCCTCGCGCTCGACCCGGTCACGCCGCTCGGCCTGAAGTTCGACGATGCGGGCATCGCCGTCTTCAGGGCGATGCAGGCGAGCAAGGAGGTGACCCGCGCCGGGATGGCCACTGCCGCGGCGTCGCTGTTCCTGGCCGACAGCCTGAAGCCCGGGTCGATGCCGAGGTTCAGAGAGGGTGTGGACGAGCTGCAGAAGTTTTTCGACCGGATCATCGACCAGACCTTCGGCGTCGCGGAAGGCATCTGGTTCGGCACGCCGCACAACCTGAACGTCGAGTATGTCAGCGGGGAACTTGCGAAGAGGATGCCTTCCCTCGAGAACGAGCATCTCGTGCTTTGGGGCGAGATGGACGGCTGGATTCCGGCGGCCGACGTGAAGCGGATGGCCGCGGAGATGCCGCATTGCCGCCTCGTCACCGTGCCCGGCATCGGGCACTCGATGAACCTGGAGCAACCCGCGCTCTATGCAGGCTATGTCGGGGGGTTCCTGGGCGGGGTTGAGCCCTGACCGGGGTCGTTCGGCGGCAAGGGTTTACGGAGATTCGTTCGATCTGGGACGCATGTGGAATCGGTATGGAATGCGTATTGCACCTGAAAGAGTCGTGTTTGATTCGTTGACGGGCGCGCGCGGCGCTCGGCGCCGGGAAAGGCCCCTGTTCCGCCATCGCGGTGTTCGGTAGAGTTGCAGCCGGCGACCTGGCCAGCGTGGTGCAAGGTCGAGACAGGAGCAGGACGCAGATGCCTTCGCACCGATTGCGCGCTCTTCGTGCCCTTCACTCGAGCCGGCGCCGCGCGGTTCGCGGTCTCGCCGCGGCACTCCTCGCCGGTTCCGGCCTGTCTCCCGCCGCGGCCCAGATGCTGGTCGGCGACGGGTCGCTGGCTTGCGGGTCCCCTTACGTCGTGGCGAGCGGCGACACGCTCAGCGTGCTGGCCGAACGCGCCTATGGCGATCCGTTGCTCTACGGCTTCATAGCCGACGCGAACTGGGACGCGCTCGGCGGAAATCCCGAAAGCGTCGCCGTCGGCATGGAACTGACGATTCCCTGCGTCGATGCGAGCGGCGCGGTCCTGACGCCCGAGCAGGCGGCCGAGGCGGCGGCCTCGCTCAAGGCCGCGGTCGCGGCCGAGGGTCCGCTCGAGGCGGCCGAGCTCGAGACGCTGCTCGGCCCGGTGGCGCTCTTCCCCGACCAGGTGCTCACGACCGTTCTGGTGGCGTCGACCTTTCCGCTCGACGTGGTCAAGGCGGCGCGCTTCGTCGAGGAGTCGGGGGACACCCCGGACCGGGAGCGCGCGACGCAGGCCGCCGGCCAGCCATGGGACGACAGTGTCCGCGAGCTCGCCGCCGGCTTCCCGGACGTGGTGACCCGGATGAGCGACAACATCGACTGGACCGAGCAGGCCGGCGAGGCCGTGGTCGCCCAGACCGACGAGGTGCTCGCGGCGATCCAGCGGCTCAGGGTCCGGGCGCAGGAGAACGGCTACCTCGTCGACAACGAGGTGCAGCAGGTCGAGGAGGTGAACGACAAGATCGTCATCGCCCCGGCCGACCCCAACGTCGTCTACGTTCCGACCTACGACAGCCAGGTCGTCTATACCACGCCGGTCGCCGGCCCGCCGGTCTATCATTACGGTTACGGCTACGACGACGACTGGGACGACTGGGGCGACGCGCTCGTGGCGGGCGGCATCATCCTCGGCGGCGCGGTCATCCTCGACGAGATATTCGACGATGACGACTGGGATGGCTGGGACAGCGACGACGACATCGACTGGGACCGCGGCGACATCACCATCGACCGCGACGATATCGACATCGATGTCGATCGCGACGACATCGACGTCGATCGCGGTGACATCGGCATCGGCGACGGGGATCGACCGCAGATAGGGGACGGCGACCGGGTCAGCATCGGCGACAGCGACCGGACGCAGATCGACCGCGGCGAGATCGCCGGCATCGGCGACCGCGCCGGCGCGGGTGACCGGGCGGGCGACCGGGCGGGCGCCGGCAACCGGACACCGATCTCCAGCGGGGCCAGCCGCGAGGTCGCCCGCCAGAAGATCGAGGCGCGGAAGTCGGTCGGCACCCAGCCCGCGAGCCTCAGGCCGTCGCGCCAGGCCACGCGCCCGGAAGCGTCCGTCCAGCGCGGCGCGGCGCAGCAGCGGCCGACGACGGCCCGGCCGGCGAACATCTCGCGTCCCTCGGCGAACCGCGCCCCCTCGGCAAGGGCGCCCAGCCGTTCGAGCAGCGCCTTCGACAGGCCGTCCGGCCCTCGCGCCTCGGCGGCCAGCAATCGCGGCCGGGCCAGCATCAGCAGGGGTGGGGGTCGCAGCGGTGGCGGTGGCGGCAGGAGGCGTTGAGATGACGCATCGGGTGCGGGTCTGCCTGTCACTGGTCCTGATCGCGTCGGCCGGACCGGCCGCGGCGGAGCCCGCGCGGTTCGAGACGCCCGAGGCGGCCGTGTCGGCCCTGGTCGCGGCGCTGGAGACCGGCGACAAGGCCGAGGTGCTGCGCATCTTCGGCCCCGAGAATGAGGACGTCGTCTCGACCGGCGATGCGCAGGAGGATCGCGAGCTCTGGGGCGGCTTCCTGAGCGACGTGCGGGCGGTCAGCCGGCTCGAGATGGAGGCCGACGGCCGCGCCGTCCTCTACGCCGGCCGCGACGTATGGCCGTTCCCGGCCCCGCTCGTCTCGCGCGACGGCGCCTGGAGCTTTGACGCCGACAGCGCGCGCGAGGAGGTGCTGGCGCGCCGAATCGGCCGGAATGAGCTGGCGGTGATCGGCATCATGCGCCGCGCGGGCGAGATCCAGGCGGCCTACCGCCGGACCGACCACGACGGCGACGGCGTGCTGGAGTTCGCGGCGTCGATCCTGTCGAGCCCCGGCGCCCGCGACGGCCTCTACTGGCCGGAAGAGCCCGGAGCGGCTCCGAGCCCGTTCGACGACACGATCGCGCGCGCCAGCTTCACCGGCTACAGCCTCGACGGCGAGGACCGGGATCCCGAGCCGTTCGAGGGCTACTATTTCCGCGTCCTGCAGGGGCAGGGAGAGTCCGCGCCCGGCGGCGCCTACAGCTACATGGTCGCGGGGAACATGGTCGCAGGGCACGCTCTGGTCGCCTGTCCGGCGGTCTATGGCGACACCGGGATCATGAGCTTCATGGTCGGCGAGGGCGGCGTCGTCTACGAGGCCGATCTCGGCGAGGATACGCTGTCGAGGGCGATCGAGATCGATCTGTTCGACCCCGGGGAGGAATGGTCGCCCGTCGAGTGACGGGGAGGGAAGCCGGGAACGGCGGGCGGCGTGCCTCGAGGAGCGGGGCCGGGTGGGGTGCGGCAGGCCCAGCTGGTCCTCGCCCCAGGCATGCGCTTGGTGGGGGCGTCAGCGGACGGCGCCGACCTCGTCGAGGGGGATCTGCGTTCCGCCGGCCACCACCAGCCGCGGGGCGCCGTCGACCAGGCGCACTTCGTCCACGCGCCGGAATATCTTGCCGGCGGTCGTCCCGAGCAGGTTGTCGCCGGCGTAGCTCTCGAGGGTGAAGGTGTAGCTGCCGTGGGGGGCGGACGTGCCCATCGCGTCCTTGCCGTCCCAGACAACGTCGCGGGCGTCGGCGGCGACGGGGAGGCGCGCCACCTCGTTGCCGAAGTCGTTGGTCACCACGAGCACGCCGCGCTCGGCTCCGTCGGCCGGCTCCACGGCGACCTCGAGCGGGGTCCCGGCGTAGTCCGCCGCGGCGGCGACCTGGACCTCGCGGCCGATCCACTCGGCAAGGCCGGCCGGGCTTCCGACCGACAGCACGTCGAGGATGCTCTGCAGCCGGTCGTTGGTGCGGACCTGCTGCTCAACGGCCGAGAAGCTCGCGAGCTGCGCGACGAACTCCGTCGAGTCCATGGGCTTGAGCGGGTCCTGGTTGCGCATCTGCGTGGTGAGAAGCGTGAGGAACGTCTGGAAGTCGCCGCCGATCGCGCCGGCGACGCCCGTGCCGCCGTCCGTGCCGCCGTCCGTGGTGCCGCGCGCGCTCGATTGCGTGCCGGTGGCGGCAGATGTGGTCTGATTGATCTCCATCCGTGCGTCCTTTTCCGAGATCAGAGGCGGATGTCGAGCCCGCCGGCGAAGCTTCCCCGCGCTTCGTCCCGAAGCGTGACCGCGACCGGTTCCGGGACGGCGGCCGGTGGGGCGGGCGTCTGGGCCCAGTCGTCGCTCGGGGGGGGTGCGCGTTCCGGCTGCGCGTCCGGCCGAGGAAAGTCGAGGCTGACGCCTTCGTAGCCCGCTGCGTCCAGCTCGCTGGCCAACAGGTCGGAATGGCGGCGCAGGAGGTCCTGGGTTTCGGGGCGATCGGCCAGCACCACCGCCTGCACGGCGCCATCGTGCCGCGTCAGATGGATCTGCACCCGCCCCAGCTCGGGCGGATCCAGACGGATCTCGAGTCGCTGGTCGTCGGGGGCCTCGCCGATCGCCACGGCGACCTGCGCGACCACCTGCCGCGGCGCGGGCGAAGCCGGCGCCGCCGCCAGCGGATGGACGGTCGCCTCGGCGCGGGCCGGTCGCGCGGTGGCCTCGGTGAGCTGCCATGCCGGCTCGGGCGCGTCCAGCAGGCGGACGTCCTGTCCGCTGGCCGGGTCGTCGCCCGAGCGGGCGGGCGGGGCGAGGAGGGCCGTCGGCATCGGCTGGGCGCCCTCGGCCGGGGCATCGGCCCGCCGGAGTGCCACGGGGGCGATCGGGCCGTCCGGAGCGGGGGCTTCGGCGTCCGCCCTTGGCGCGCTCCCCGGCGCGGTGACGGGGAGCATCCCGCTCGGGCGGATGTTTTGGCGCGGCGTTGGTCCCTGCGCGGCGACCGGCATGTCGCCATCGGCGGCCGGGGCGCTGCTGTCCTCGATCGGGGTGGGTGGCGGCGGCGTGAGCTCGGCCGCCGGAAGGGTGGCGGTCGGGGAAGGAAGATCGGGGGCGACGGCAGCGGCGTCGGCCGGCGGGAGGTCCACCGCGTCCGTCGGCGGTGGGGCGGGCATCGCGACGATGGCCACCAGGATGTCGGCTGCGGCGGGATCGGCGGCGGGATCGGCGCCGGCATCGGCCAGCTCGATCGCGGGGAGCTGCTGGGGGTCCTGCAACACCGATCCGAAGTCCTCGCCCTTTCCGCGTTCGCGGTCGGCCGGGTGCGTCGCCTCGCGTGGGGCGGCGGTGGACCGGGGCCTGGCGGCAGCCGTGTCGGGAACCGGGAAGGATATGTCCATGCGCCTCCTTTGCCCGCAAACCCTTACGGTTTCTTTACCGCCCGGGCTGCATAGGTCGGCAGGGACGCGAGCCCGCGAAGGGAGCCGGAGATGCAGTCATTCCCGATCGGATCGCCGGTGGCGCCTCCAAGGCCCGGCGCGACCAGGCCAACCGACACGGCGGCGAGCGAGGCGGCGCAGGCGTTCGAGGCGGCCTTTCTGGCGGAGATGCTCCGGCATTCCGGGCTCAATGCCCCCTCGGAGAGCTTCGGGGGCGGGGCGGGCGAGGAGGCCTTCGCCAGCCTTCTCACCGACGAATACGCCAGGCTCCTGGCGCAGCGCGGCGGCATCGGGCTCGCCGAGCGGATCTTCGAACTCCTCAAGCAGGAACGGTGAGCAGATGATCGCGCATATTCTCACGTCGGCACGCTACGCACGCATCCTGAGACTTCTCGATCTCGAGCGGAAGGTGATCCTGAACGGCCCCCTTTCGAACCTCTGCACGCTGGTCGAGCGGCGCGAGGCGGCGGTGGCGGAGCTGCTCGAAGGCGAGGCTGGGGTGCCCGAGGACTTCCTCACGGCGCTCAAGGACCGCGCCGAGCGCAACAGCCGTCTCCTCCTGGCGAGCCTCGCCGGGGTCCGAGCGGGGGCGGCACAGGTCGAGGAGATCCGCGCCGCCCGCTCGCAGCTCCGCACCTACAGTTCCGCCGGAACGCCGGTCGAGGTGCGGGAGCCGACGATCACCCGCGATCAGCGCGCGTAAGCCGCGCGGATGACAAAAGGCCGCACCCTCGGGGCGCGACCTTCCTTTCCAAGTCGTGTGCGGCTCAGGCCGCGGCGACCTGGCTCTCGATCGCCTTGCCGCGCGAGATCTCGATCTTGCGGGGCTTCAGCGCCTCGGGAACCTCGCGGACCAGGTCGATGTGCAGGAGACCGTTCTCGGTCACCGCGTCGACGACGCGGACATGATCGGCGAGCTGGAAGCGGCGCTCGAAGGCGCGGGTCGCGATGCCGCGGTGCAGGACGGTCGCCTTGTCCTCGATCTCGGCCTTGCGGCCGGTCACGACGAGCTGACCCTCACGGGCCTCGATGCTGAGCTCGTCCTCGGAGAAGCCCGCCACGGCGAGCGTGATGCGGTAGGCATCCTCGCCGGTCTTCTCGATGTTGTACGGGGGGTAGCTGTTCTGGCTCACGTCCGCGCTCATCACCTGGTCCAGAATGCTGGCCAGACGGTCGAAGCCGACGGTGGAGCGATAGAGGGGGGTGAGATCAAAGGTTCGCATGGTTGCATCCTTCTCGAAGCGACACATCTTCGGGCCTTCCCTCGGGGACAGGCCCTCATCTCTGGAGTCCGACCCGCAGAGCGGCGCCGGACGGGAAGGATCTGGGTACCGGGCAGCGGCGTTTCAAGGGGAGGGCGGGGCAGGGAAAGGTGAGTTTCCATCAAGGGGATAGACGAGCGGGCTGCCTGGACTTCCCAGGCGGCGGCCGATCGGCTATGCGGGAACCATGGGGCTGACCGTCACTGACCTATCCTGTACCCGGGGCGGCCGCCTCATTCTCCGCGGGCTTTCGTTCGCGCTCGGCTCCGGCGAGACGCTGATCCTGCGCGGCCCGAACGGTTCCGGCAAATCGACCCTGCTCCGGGCACTCGCCGGCCTCTTGCCCGCCTCGGGCCGCATGGAGATCGACGGCCGTGCCGTCGGCGGCGAGGGCCGCGCCGACGCCGTCGCCTATGCCGGCCATCTCGATGCGATCAAGCCGCAGCTCACCGTCGCCGAGAACCTGCGCTTCTGGGCGCGCCTTTTCGGCGGGGATCCGGGAGCGGCGCTCGCCGCCTTCGACCTGGGGCCGCTGGCCGAACGGCCCGCGCACCTCTGCTCGGCCGGGCAGAAGCGGCGCATCTGCCTCGCCCGCCTCCTGGTCGCGCCGCGCCGGCTCTGGCTGCTCGACGAGCCTACCGTCGCGCTCGACGCCGATGCGACGGGCCGCCTGCTTCGGGTTCTGCGCGAGCACGCGGCCGGCGGCGGGCTCGCGATCGTCGCGACGCACGTTCCGCTTGATCTCGCGCCCGCGCGTGAGCTGGTGCTGGCGGCGGAAGCGCAGACGGCGTCGGCCGCCGGCGATCCGTTCCTCCAGGGCGCCTGGACGTGAGTGCGGCCGGGGCGGTCCTCGCGCGCGAGCTGACGCTCGCCTTTCGCTCCGGCGGCGGCGCTGGCCTCGGCCTGGCCTTCTTCCTGATCGCGGTGCTGCTCGTTCCGCTCGGGGTCGGGCCGGAGCCGGAGCGACTGGCCGGTCTCGCCGCAGGGACCCTCTGGATCGGCGCGCTCCTCGCCTGCCTGCTGTCGCTCGACCGGATCTTCCAGGCCGATCAGGAGGACGGGAGCCTCGACATTCTCGCTCTCTCTCCCCTGCCCCTCGAGGCTCTCGTCGCGCTCAAGGCGGTGGCGCACTGGCTGACGACGGGTCTGCCCCTCGTCGCGGCCGCGCCGCTCCTCGCGCTCACCCTGCATCTGCCGGCGCCGGCCTATCCGTGGCTGGTCGCGAGCCTTGCCGTCGGCACGCCGGCGCTCAGCTTTCTCGGCGCCATCGGGGCGGCGGTAACCGTCGGCATCCGCCGCGGCGGGCTGCTGCTCTCGATCCTGGTCCTGCCGCTCTATCTGCCGTCGCTGATCTTCGGCGCCCGTGCCGCTGCGTCGGCAGCCGAGGGCGCCGACCCGTGGCCGGCATTCATGCTTCTCGGCGGCCTCACCCTCTTCGTCCTCGCCCTCGCGCCGCCGGCCGCGGCGGCGGCGCTTCGCGCCAATCTCCGGTAGGCGACCCCTTCTCCCGGGATCGGCCCCATGCTCGCGCGGCGCCGGCTCCATGACGTTCGGTCCGGGTGGACCTACGGCCTCGTCTCCTTTGGCGGCAGGTTGGCGGTGAGGGATTGCGACCGAGGCTCCCCGCGGAGGACAGGACGATGGGACCCAGGCAGCCAGCGCGCAGGGCATGGACGAAGGTCGCGGCGTTGCTCGCCGCCTTCCTTCTCGTGCAGGCGCCCGCCTCGGCCGAGGTGCCGCAGGAACTCTACGATGCGCTCGGCATCACCCCGGACGCCCCGCCGAACGTGCTCTACGATGCGGTTGCGGCCCGCTATCGCGACGCGGCGCAGGGCGCGGGCAAGGGCAAGTTCGCCGATCTCTGGGAGCCGATTCCCATGTCGGCCTATCTCGATCCCACGCTCTTCTATACCGGGCGCGACGAGCTCGATTTCGACGTCGAGGCGGCGGACTGCGTCACCTGCCACGAGTCGATCACCCCGCGCTGGGTGCATGGCTGGCAGAAGAGCGTGCACGGCGACCTGAACGCGATCCGAGCGCTGCCCGACGACGATTCCCGCGCCTACAAGAAGGCGATGATCGAGGAGGTGGAAGGCAACCTGCGGTCGATGGGGCTGCTGCCCGAGGGGCAGAGCCTCGAGCAGGTGGGCTGCGCCGATTGCCACATGGGCGTCGGGAGCGCGGGCGGCAATCACAAGACCGACCTGCGGCTGCCCGACTCCGCGGCCTGCGGCCAGTGCCACGTGCAGCAGTTCGCCGAGCGGGAGTCCGAGCGCGACACGCTGACCTGGCCGCAGGAGCAGTGGCCCGCCGGGCGGCCGAGCCATGCTCTGTCGATGCTGGCCAACTACGAGACCGCGATCTGGGCGGGGATGGCCGAGCGCGAGATCGCCGAGGGCTGCACCATGTGCCACACGACGCAGGCGACCTGCAACCAGTGCCACACGCGGCACGAGTTCTCGGCCGCCCAGGCGCGCAAGCCGGAGGTCTGCTCGAACTGCCACAACGGCGTCGACCACAACGAGTTCGAGGCCTTCATGCTCTCGCGGCACGGCATCATCTACCAGACCGGCGGCGCCGAGTGGGACTGGGATGCGCCGCTGTCGGAGGCCTTCGCCTCGGCCGGCTATACGGCGCCGACCTGCCAGACCTGCCACATGGAGGCGAACGGGACCTACAGCCACAACCTGGTGCAGAAGGTCCGCTGGGGCTTCTCGCCGATGCCGTCGATCGCCGACAACCTCGATCATCCCTGGTTCGAGGAGCGCAAGGATCTGTGGATCGCGACCTGCTCGCAGTGCCATGCGCCGAGCTTCGCGCAGAGCTACTTCGAGATGATCGACAAGGGGACGGCGCAGGGGGTCGGGCTGGTGCAGCAGGCCGAGGCGGTCGTCAAGGGGCTTTACGAGGACGGGCTGCTGGTCGGGCAGGCGACCAATCGGCCGGCGCCGCCGGAGCCGGAGGCGGACGTGCCGGGCGGGTTCTTCGGGCTCTTCTGGACCGAGGGGAACAACCCGAGCGCGGCGGAGTACGAATACGCCCAGATGTGGGAGCAGGAGATCATGCGCCACTTCAAGGGCCTGGCGCATGCCAACCCCGGCGGCTTCACCTATACCTACGGCTGGTCGGAGCTGATCGGCTCGCTCGCCCGGATCCGTGACGAGGACACCCGGCTGCGGGAGCGCGCGGCGCTCGAGGCCCGGATCGAGGCGCTCGAGGGTGGGGCCCAGTGATGCACGATCCATGCACGAAGCAGGCGCCGCGGCGGCGATGACGGGCGGCGTGGCGCGGCCCGGGCGCCGGGCGATCGGGCTCCTGCTTGCCGCGGCGGTCATCGCCCTCGGGGCGGCCGTCGCCCTCTCGCACCGTCGGGGCCGCGTCCGGAGGGTGCGGCACCGCCTTACGTCTACGAGGTGCAGGC
>ENA-UOUJ01001540-UOUJ01001540.1-activated-sludge-metagenome-genome-assembly--contig:-NODE-1540-length-11926-cov-2.839778_pt1 | contig 11926 bp, 11 predicted proteins | sample MGYA00249839_ERZ747224 | MGnify/ENA primary metagenome ERZ747224 (study PRJEB28782, sample SAMN03220277) | activated sludge metagenome | biome: wastewater; feature: sewage sludge; material... | reverse complement strand
AGATCGCCGTCGCCATGTCGACGGCGACCGCCGCGACGATCGACCAGGGAAAGCACGCGGCCGAAGCTCTGGGCGAAAAATCGGCAGAGCTGGAAAGCCTCAAATCGAAGCTCGAGGAATACAAGCGGCTGGCCGATACGGACCCCTTGACCCATATCTGGAACCGCCGCGCCTTCGACAAGAAGATTGCCGAACTCTATGACAGCCAGCGCTCGATCCTTTTCAACGGACTGATCCTGGCCGACATAGACTGGTTCAAGGAGATCAACGACCGCCACGGCCATCCGGCCGGCGACAAGATCCTCCAGATGCTGGCCGACATCTTCCGCAGCAGCACGCGCGAGGACATGTTCGTCGCCAGGACCGGCGGAGAGGAATTCGCCATCATCGTGGAAGGCTCGACCGAACAATCGGCCTTCGAGCTTGCCGACAATATTCGCTTGCTGATCGAGCAGACGCGGTTCTCAGGCGGCCAATCGGGGGTGGATTGCGGCCCGGTGACGGTATCGATGGGCATTTGCATGGCTGCTGAGGCAAACAGCGCCGACGACCTCTATGCGAAGGCCGATCGCGCGCTCTACCGCTCGAAGCTCGATGGCCGCAATCGCGTCACCAGGTTTTCCAGCCTGCGGGAAGTCAGCGGCAAGAATTGGCAGCTCTACCGGAAGGACTGACGGGAGCGCGATGCAAAAAGGGCGCCGACATTGCGGCGCCCCCTGCACTGTCTCAGGCGGTTGCCGCCTTCTTCTCGGTCACCCCGGTGGTGGTCTTGAGCAATTCCGACACCAGGAAAGCCAGTTCGATCGCCTGATCGGCATTGAGCCGCGGATCGCAATGCGTGTGGTAGCGGTTCTGCAGATCTTCATCGCGAACGGCACGGGCGCCGCCGGTGCATTCGGTGACGTTCTTGCCGGTCATCTCGATATGGATGCCGCCGGGATGCGTGCCTTCGGCGCGGTGAATATCGAAGAAGCCCTGCACTTCGCGCAGGATCCGGTCGAAAGGCCGCGTCTTGTAGCCCGCCGCGGTGACAGTGTTGCCATGCATCGGGTCGCAGGACCAGACGACATTGCGCCCTTCCCGCTTCACCGCCTGCACCAGGCGCGGCAGATGCTCGCCCACCTTGTCGGCCCCGAAACGCGCGATCAGCGTCAACCGCCCCGGCTCGTTCTCCGGATTGAGCAGGTCGATCAGTTCCAGCAGGCCGTCGGCGGTAAGCGAGGGACCGCATTTCAGGCCGAGCGGGTTCTTGATGCCGCGGCAATATTCGATATGGGCCTGGTCGGGCTGGCGGGTACGGTCGCCGATCCAGATCATGTGGCCCGAAGTGGCATACCAGTCGCCCGAAGTGGAATCGACCCGCGTCAGCGCCTCCTCATAGCCCAGAAGCAGCGCTTCATGGCTGGTGTAGAAGTCGGTTTCGCGCAGCGAGTAGTTGGTTTCCGAGGAGATGCCGATCGCCCGCATGAAATTCATGGTCTCGGTGATGCGGCTCGCGAGCGCGGCATAGCGCTCGCCCTGCGGGCTGTCGGACACGAAACCGAGCATCCAGCTGTGGACGTTCTCCAGGCTGGCATAGCCGCCCTGCGCGAAGGCGCGCAGCAGATTGAGCGTGGCGGCTGACTGGCGATAGGCCATTGTCTGCCGAGCCGGATCGGGGATGCGCGAAGCGGCGTCGAACTCGATGCCATTGATGATGTCGCCGCGATAGCTGGGCAGCGTGACGCCGTCCCGCGTCTCGTTGTCCGAGGAGCGCGGCTTGGCGAACTGGCCGGCGATGCGGCCGACCTTCACCACGGGCTGTGAGCCGGCGAATGTCAGCACCACCGACATCTGCAGGAACACGCGGAAGAAGTCGCGGATATTGTCCGCGCCATGCTCGGCAAAGCTCTCGGCACAGTCGCCGCCCTGCAGCAGGAAGGCCTCGCCCGCGGCAACCTGGGCGAGTTGCTTCTTCAGCTTGCGCGCCTCACCTGCAAAAACCAGCGGCGGAAAAGTCGCCAGACGCGCCTCGGTCTCCTGCAGGGCAGTCTGGTCCGGATAGGCCGGAACCTGGCTGATCGGCATGCTTCTCCACGAGTTGGGCGACCATTTAGTCATCTTCGTACCTAACGTCCTTCATGCGGGCACATATGCCCGGCAGTCTTTGCCATTTGGCGGGAATTGCGGCTCTAATACAGGAAGCGGCGTCGCTATTCTACCCCGCCTTTGGGCAGTGCGGAAAGCGCGAAATTGTCACCGCCCCTATTCGACCCTTTTGCCATTCTCGACCCGGTAGGTCGGATCGTACATCGTCACCAATTCTTCGGCCGCGGTGGGGTGAACGGCCATGGTGCGGTCGAAATCGCCCTTGGTGAGCCCGGCCTTGACGGAGATGCCGAGAAGCTGCGCCATTTCGCCGGCATCGGGACCCAATATGTGGGCTCCCACGACCCTGCGGCTCTCCGCATCGACCACCAGTTTCATCAGCATCTTTTCCGACCGGCCGGAAAGGGTGTGACGCATCGGGCGGAACGAGGTGCGATAGATTTCGAGCCTTGCATAGCGCCCGGACGCATCGTCTTCCGACAGGCCCACCGTGCCGATTTCCGGCTGTGAAAACACCGCGGTCGCCACGCAATCATGGTCGGGTCGCGCCGGGTTGTCCTTGAAGGCGGTTTCCACGAAGCACATCGCCTCATGGATGGCCACCGGTGTCAGCTGGACGCGATTGGTCACGTCGCCGATCGCCCAGATATTGTCGACATTGGTCCGGGAGAAAGCGTCGACGATGATCTCGCCGCTCTTGCCGCGCTCCACGCCGGCGGCCTCCAGGCCGAGGTCTTCCGTATTGGCAACGCGGCCGAGCGCCAGCATGACCTGGTCGACGGTCAGCACCTCTCCACCCTGGAGATGCGCGTCCAGCCTGCCGTCGGGCCGCTTTTCGACCGCGGTGAACACTTCCTGGCACAGGATACGAATGCCCTTGGCCTCCATCGTCTCATGCAGCATGCGCCGCAGATCCATGTCGAAGCGGCTCAGGATTTCCTTGCCGCGATAGATCAGCGTCGTGTGTACGCCCAGGCCATGGAAGATATTGGCGAACTCCACGGCGATGTAGCCGCCGCCGGCAATCACGATCGACTTGGGCAGTTCGGCAAGGTCGAATGCTTCGTTGGAGGAGATGCAATATTCGTGGCCGGGCAGCGCGACATGCGGATTGGGCCGCCCGCCGGTGGCGATGAGGATCTGGTCCGCAGTAACGGTACGATCCTCGTTCACCAGCCGTATCGTGTGACGGTCGACCAGCGTCGCCCGGGTCTGGAAGATCTCTCCGCCAGCCTTCTCCACATTCCTGCTGTAGATTTCCTCGAGCCGCGCGATCTCCCGGTCCTTGTTGGCGACGAGCTTGCGCCAATCGAACCGCGCAGGCTCCGGGCTCCAGCCGTAACCGGCCGCATCCTCGAAATGTTCAGGAAACTGCGAGGCGTAGACATAGAGCTTCTTCGGCACGCAGCCCCGGATGACGCAGGTGCCGCCGAATCGATATTCCTCGGCGATCGCGACGCGCTTGCCCAGCGAAGCTGCGACGCGGGCCGCACGCACCCCGCCGGAACCTCCGCCGATGACGAAAAGGTCGTAGTCGTATGCAGTCATGTCTGTCTCCGGCAAGTGGCGTCAGACTCACTTAGAGCAAGATGGCGACGCAAGGAAAAGTCGCCTTCCATCTAGGCGTCGGGCGCCCAAATAAAAAGCCCGGCACGAGCCGGGCTCTCATCCAGCTTGCCGCCGGCCTCAATTGGCGGGCGCAGGCGCGGCCGGATTGTCAGGAACCGGCGCCGACTTGCCTTTCAATTCCTCGTCGATCGCCTTGCCGGTTTCCTCGGCCAGGTCGCGCGCGATGCCGCGCTGCCAGATCTCGGCCGCCTTGCTTACTTCACGCGAAACGATCGGCCCATCGGCCAGCAATTTCTTGCCCGGGGCGGAGGTATAGAAGGCAGCGATGCCGTTCAGGTCATCGATCGAGAATACGCGCGCATAGGCCATGGCCGCCTCTTTCTCCAGATCTGCCCGGCGGCCGGCAAGCTTCAGCGTGGTCGCATCGACGGTACTGGTGATCACGGTCTCGAGATCCGGATTTTTCTGGATGAGCTCCGCCTTCAGTGCAGCGGCGGCATTGGGCAGGATATTGTCATACAGGTCGGTTGCATTGATCGCGTCGACCGCCGCGCGCGCTGCCTTGAGATGCTCATCGGATATATCCTGGGCAAAGGAAGGCGCGGAGAAGGCGGCAATAGCGGATGCTGCCAGGACAATGGAAAGGCGGCGGGCGCGAGTAGCCAATGTCATGATGGATAGATCTCCTGTTTATCGGGTCGCATGGACCGTTTTGACGCCGTCCGCGCCGGCAACGATGGCGGTTTTCGCCAACCCCAGGAAAAGACCGTGCTCGACGACCCCCGGAATGGCGTGAAGACCATTGGACAGCGCTCTTGGATCGGGAATACGGCCAAAAGATGCATCGAGAATGAAATGTCCACCGTCTGTAACAAAAGGGGCGTCCTGCGTCATCCTCAATGTAAGCGGACCCTCAAGGCCCAGACTGCCGGCAACGCGGGCGATGGCAAGTTCGGTTGCCTTCAGGCCGAAGGGGTTGACCTCGATCGGCAGTGGAAAGCGGCCAAGCGTCTCGACCATCTTGGTTTCGTCGGCAATGACGACCATGGCCGCCGACGCCGAGGCCACGATTTTCTCGCGCAACAGCGCCCCGCCGCTGCCCTTGACCAGCGCCAGTTCGGGACCGATCTCGTCGGCACCGTCGATCGTCAGGTCGAGTTCGGGCGTATCGTCGAGCGTGGAGAGCGGAACGCCGAGTTCGCGGCAAAGCGCTGCCGTGCGCTCGGATGTGGGCACGCCGATGATATTCATGCCGGCCGCCACCTTTTGCGCAAGCAGGCGGACGAATTCTTCCGCCGTCGACCCGGTGCCTATGCCCAGCCGCATGCCGTCGGCGACATGCTCCAGCGCCACCCGGGCCGCCTCGATCTTCAAACTCCGTGCGTCCATGCGCTTGCCTCGTCCTGTTCCGGTTCGCGCTCCTATCATTTCTGGACGGCACGGCAAAGGCTTTCTGCCCGACGGCGCCGCCGGGCGATCAACTTGCAAGATGTGGATGCGCGGGCTATGCGCGGTCATATGCTGGTTAAAGCCGCCTACGGGTGCGACACACAACAGGATTGGCCATGACACGTCCCATCATCGTTTTCGATCTCGACGGAACCCTGGTGGATACGGCGCCCGACCTGATGGACAGCCTCAACCATTGCCTCGGCGTCGGCGGCCTGACGCATACCGATACGGTGGGCTTCCGTTCCTATGTCGGCTTCGGCGGCCGGGTGATGATCGAGCGGGCCTATGCCGCACAGCAGCGCGACCTGGCGCCGGACGAGCATGACCGGCTCTATTCGCTCTTCCTCGATCACTACGGCCTGAACATTCCCGGCAAGTCGCAGCCCTATCCCGGCGTGGTCAAGGCGCTGGACCGTTTCATCGGCGCCGGCTTCCTGCTGGCCATCTGCACCAACAAGACCGAGGGCTTTTCCCGCAAGCTGATCCTGGAGCTCGGTCTCGACAGCTATTTCTCGGCGATCTGCGGCCAGGACACCTTCGCCTTCCGCAAACCCGATCCGCGCCATCTGACCGAAACCATCGCCCTGGCTGGCGGCGATGCGACGCGAGCGGTGATGATCGGCGATTCACAGACCGACATCGATACGGCCAAGGCGGCCGGCATTCCGGTCGTGGCTGTGGATTTCGGCTATACGGAAAGGCATGTGAGCGAGTTCGAGCCGTCGAAAGTCATCTCGCATTTCGACGAATTGACGCTGAATCTGGCCGATCGCCTGATTGCGGCAGGACAAGCCTGATCAGTCCTTGACTTCGGCCCTGCCCGCAGCCTATATCGCGGCTCGCTTGGCCGTGCAGCGCATCCAGCTGCAACCTTTCGAACTGAGGCATGATCCTTCCGATTTCGGATCATGCCCATGGCAAGCGGGCGATTAGCTCAGCGGGAGAGCACACCCTTCACACGGGTGGGGTCACTGGTTCAATCCCAGTATCGCCCACCATTGCCTTGCCGGGAACTCTCAAGGGGGCGCGGCATGCAGGCCCCTACCTCGAAAAGCCGAAGCCGTAATGATTTCTGCGATATTCGCAGGAAACCTCCGTTTCCGTAGAGTCCTGCCATGTTGCGGCAAGGTTCAAGAGAGGCCCGGAGGGCTCGATGCTGCTTTGTACAGCCTATCTGACCGGCACGTTGATCGCGCTTGGCCTGCCAGCCAACCCCGACAAGATCGAGCCCTGGAAGGAACTGAGGTTCTGTCCGCTTGTCGACGCTCCGTTGGTCACCGCCTCGCTGCCGCAAGCGCAGGCCGGTTTGCGCCGCATTGCCGCCACTGTCGAGCAGCGGGTCCGGGCGGCGGTCATTTCCGCTACAGCCTGCCCCGATGCCGAAAGTTGCGCGGCGCAAGCGGCTCCAGGCGACTCGAAGTGAGGTTGCGGTTTCTCCTGCAGCCGGACAGGCCGATCATCGCCACCAGTCCGCGCCGGATTTGTATCCTGTTATCTTGAAGCTGCCGCCATTTGCAGGATTCGTGCCGAAGATCGCCAGCGGCACGCCGATGGTGCTCACTGTTTCCCCATTCGTGTCCTGCGCTGTCCGGCACCCTATCGACGGGCAGGATTCATAAAGCGCGATATTGTAGCGATAGGTGTTGAATATCCGCTCCATCGCCTTTGTCCCGCCCAGGCATTGCTCATAGGCCTCGGAAGCGAGCCCGGCCATAAGCGCGAATTTGCGGAGATCCTCCTGGGATTTCGGCTGGTCGCGATGAAGATGCCCGAATGCAGCAGGGAAGGTCGAGGGAGAGTGATCGTAGAGGCAATGCAGGAGGACATTGGCCGAATCCTTCAGCAGGGTGCCGGTCGGGAAGCGGACCACCACTCGAAGGTCCCTCGCCCCGGGCTTTGCCAGGCTGGCGATGAAATCGCCGCTGCCGACGCAATGGGCGCATTCATAGTCGAGGAACACCACCGCGATCCCCGGCGCGGTCGGATTGCCGAACTCGATCTCCTCGCCCAGTTGCACTTCATCCACCGGCGGCGAGGACTGCGGCTGCAATCGAGCCAGTCTGAGGACATTGCTATGGAGCTGGTAGAGTTTGATAAATTCGGCCGTCGACTGCACCGTCTTGGAAAGTTCCGCGAGGGATTTCGCCATTTCTTCGCGTGTTTGGCCAACAGCCGGGGCGGCAAGCAGGAGCGATGCGGCGGCGACTGTGGAAAGCAAGGCCCCGGCCTTGCACCTTGCATATGTCCCGAGCCCGGCAAGTGCAGATGCAGCCTTCATGGCCGGAGATCCTGGCTATTCGAGGCGAAGCGTGAAATTCACGAGACCTCGGCTGTAGAGATAGAGATTGAATACCTGCCGGTAATAATCCTGCGGACAGCGTTCGTGGGCTTCCAGCGACTGTTCCGGGCGCCGGAAACCTGCGCGCGATACGCAAAAAACGCGCTCAGCTCCCGATGACAGGCTGCTGCCGCTGAAATTGGATGGAATGTCCTCGATCGCGTAGCTGGCGAGGCGGGGGCCCTCCTTGGTGATGCGACGCACAGACAGGAAGGCTTCCCTTTGCCCGTCGCCCCAGGCGATGCTCTGGCATTCGCCGACCTTCATCATGTACCAGCCATGCGCGGTCCATTCGGGGTTGCCGAAATTGATGAGGCTCGTCGTCGCGACAACGGCATAGGAAAGATCCTCTTCGCCATTGTTGCAGACCGATATCTGCTGCGCGGCGGCCGGCCCCCAGGCCATGACGGCAAGAATGCCGGCGACGATCCTCCACATGATCCCTCTCATTGCGGCCAATCCGATTGCTCGGCGAGGGTGCCGTCGGCAAAATACCAGCCCTGCGAGCGCCGAAGCCGCAGCAATGCCTTGCCGTTCCTGTTGAGCTTGCAGCGATCGCCGACATCCAGACAGATGATTTCCTGATTGAGCTTGTCGATATCGTTGTCCAGCTTGTTGATTTCCTGGTCCAGGAAGTCGGTGGCGAGCTTCCTCATCCTCTCAAACTCCGCGTCCGAAGAGGATGGCTTCTTGTCCGGCGAAGATGGCCGCTTCAACTGCTCTGCGGCCTCGGTCGAGCCGTTGGCGGCGGCCTTTTCCAGCCACGCCCTGCCTTCCGATTCATTTTCCGCCACGCCGCGCCCGCTTAGCAGGCGGTCGCCCAATTGCCATTGGGCCCAGGCATTCCCGAGCCTCGCTGCCGTCCGGTACTGTACGACGGCAAGCGCATCATTGGCGGAAGTGCCCTGCCCTTTCTCATACATGCGACCGAGTTCGACCAAGGCATCGGGGTGGAACAGCTGGGCGGCAACGGACATGGCCTTGAAGGCGTCCGTCTCGGACTTCTGGGTACCGACGCCATCGCGAAGGCGAAGTGCCACCATATAGAGCGCGTTCACCTCGCCTGCGGCGGCTGCCCGCTCCTGCCAGGAATAGCCCTTCTTCTCGTCATGCCTCGGATCCTTCGGGTCAAGATGCATGACGGCCAGATTGGTCATGGCGGTGCCGTCACCGGCATTGGCCGCATCGGTCAGGAGCTGGAAGGCGCGGTCCTGGTCGGCCGCAGTCGGATTTTCTCCATTGCGCAAGATGTAGCCGAGAATGAGCTTCGCGCGCTCATTGCCCTGCCTGACCGCCTGTTCCGCGTAGCTCTTGGACTTTGCCCAATCAAGCGGCACGCCGACGCCGTTGCCGTATATGCGGGCGAGGAAGTAGCTTCCCCACGGATCGCCTGCCTGTGCGAGTTTTTCCATGAACCGACGCATCAGCTGCTGATGACCCGGCTCTGCCGCCCGCAGCAGGATAGGAAAGGCGCCGCTCAAGGTCTCGAACGCTTTCCGGCGCCCTTGAACGGCGATGCCGCCCGGCAGATCAGGCATGGAGACATAGTCGAGCTTTACCCCTGGTTTGGGGGCGTCGCCACGCTCGATATGGGCGGCCGCATCGCCGAACATCGCCTTTAACGCCGCGGGTGAAAGCTGCCCCCCGAATGTGCCCGCATTGCCCATCGTCGGGTCGGTCAGCGTGATGCCGTGTCGTGCGGCGATGGCAGACATCGCCTTGTGCTCAAGCGGCGAATAGACGCTGAAGCCGCCGCTGTCCCAGCGCGTCAGCATATAGATGCGCTGGCTGCTGCCGATGCGATCGCCAAGTTCCAGGACGCGCCAGTTCGGGGCCACCTCTACCAGTCGACCAATGAAAAGCGCGGCATCCAGCTTGCCATCCTTGCCGCTGGTGTAGGACTCGACCATGAAATCCTTGCCGTCGACGGCGGTGAAGCGGAAGGACAGCCCTTCCGTTCCGCCATTATTGCCTGCGGCGCCGCCGGGCGAGGATGGCCTGGCCATGTAGAACGCGTCACGTTCGAAAGGAACGACGTCTCCGTCGGAAAATACCGCCTCGTCGGTCTTGGGAAAGCAGGCACTCAGCAGGCTCGCAAGGGCGACAATGCCCAGCAGCCTGACCCAGGCGGGATAGGCATTCTTGCCCTGAAGGAACTGCATGACCCCCAACCTTCGACGAGTTCCAGCCGACTAAAGCCCCGGACGGAGGAATGAGACTGGTGAAATGCTTTCTGCGCGAACCTGATCTGCCAAGGTGTTTCGTAAGTAGAGCAGTGTGATTGAGGGGTCCGCAAACCGTCAACACCGTCAAATGACTGGGGCGCATACGCTCTTCCAGTGAGGGCTACTCCCACGCATACCGATGAACTGACGATTTTTCCTGCCGCGCGGCAGCCTGCGCCCGCCTCGGCGGAACAAAGTCCGCGTCAAGTCGGTTGAGGTTGAGCCTGATGTGGAACCTACAGAGGAAGCGAACCGATGAGAAATCTCATTCTTGCCGTGGCGGCGGTGGCCGCCCTTGCCGGTTGCAGCCAGACGGAAAAAGGCGCGGTCATTGGCGGCCTCGGCGGTGCCGCTGTCGGCGGCGCTGTCTCCGGTGATGTGGAAGGGGCGCTGATCGGCGGTGCAGTGGGCGCGGCTGCGGGCGCGCTCATCGGCCGCGCCAACGAACCCGGCAGATGCTACTATCGCGACTCCAGGGGCAGGCGCTATATCGCCCGCTGCCCGGCGGGCTATTGAGCGTGAGCCCGGGCACTATGCGATAAAAGAAAAGCCGGTCGAGCCGGCTTTTCACTCTTAACGACGATCAATATCAGTTCACGGCGTCCTTGAGGCCCTTGCCCGCCGAGAACTTGGGAACCGTGCGGGCAGGAATCTGCACTTCCGCGCCGGTCTGCGGATTGCGGCCGGTCGAGGCGGCGCGCTTGGAAACGGAGAAGTTTCCGAAGCCGACCAGACGAACGTCCCCACCCTTCTTCAGCTCGCCAGTGATGACCGAAAACACGGCTTCGACAGCAGCCTGTGCCTTGTTCTTTTCCAGACCCGCCTCTTCGGCGACGGCAGACACTAGTTCGTTCTTGTTCATAAAGACTTCCTTCCATGAGAGGACCGGGACAAACGACTCATCCGGCAGGAAACGGACTTTAGGAAGAACCGTTCCCGCAACCAAGCGGAAACCCACCTTTTCCGGGGTTTTTCAACGAAAAAGCCGGGCTTTCGCCCGGCTTTTGTCGTGAAAGGGAGGCGTGACCACGCCGATTGCTCAATGAGCCAGCGTTTTGCCCGCATCCGCGCCGGCTTCCGCCTTGGAAGCGGCCGCCTCGACGGGCTCCACCCATTCGATGGGCTCGGGCATGCGAACGAGCGCATGGCGCAGCACCTCGCCGACACGAGCCACCGGAATGATTTCCATTCCGCTTTTCACATTGTCCGGAATCTCCGCCAGATCCTTGGCGTTTTCTTCCGGGATCAGCACCTTCTTGATGCCGCCGCGAAGGGCCGCAAGCAGCTTTTCCTTCAGGCCGCCGATCGGCAGAACCCTGCCGCGCAGCGTGATCTCGCCGGTCATGGCGACATCGGCCCGCACCGGAATGCCGGTCAGCACCGAGACGATCGCCGTTACCATGGCGACGCCGGCGGAGGGACCATCCTTGGGCGTCGCACCTTCCGGCACGTGCACATGGATGTCGCGCTTGTCGAAGAGCGGCGGCTCGATGCCGAAATCGATCGCGCGGGAATGGACATAAGATGCCGCCGCCGAGATCGATTCCTTCATCACGTCCTTGAGGTTGCCGGTCACCGTCATCTTGCCCTTGCCGGGCATCATGACGCCTTCGATCGTCAACAACTCGCCGCCGACCTCGGTCCAGGCCAGTCCGGTGACGACGCCGACCTGATCGTCCGCCTCGACCTGGCCGAAACGGAAGCGCTGGACGCCGAGATAGTCCGACAGATTGGCCGGCGTGATCTTTACCGACTTCTTCTTGGTCTTGATGATCTCGGTCACCGCCTTGCGCCCGAGCTTCATCAGCTCGCGCTCAAGGCTGCGCACGCCCGCTTCGCGGGTATAGGTCTGGATGATCGCGCGGATCGCATCGTCCGAAATGGAGAACTCCTTCGGCTGCAGCGCGTGGTCGCGCACCACCTTGGGCAGCAGGTGCCGCTTGGCGATCTCGACCTTCTCGTCCTCGGTGTAGCCGGCGATCCGGATGATCTCCATGCGGTCCATGAGAGGTGCCGGGATGTTCAGCGTATTCGCCGTCGTCACGAACATCACGCTCGACAGGTCGTATTCGACCTCGAGGTAATGGTCCATGAAGGTCGAGTTCTGCTCCGGATCGAGCACCTCCAGCAGCGCCGAAGACGGATCGCCACGGAAATCCTGGCCCATCTTGTCGATCTCGTCGAGCAGGAAGAGCGGATTGGACTTCTTGGCCTTCTTCATCGACTGGATGACCTTTCCGGGCATCGAGCCGAT
>ENA-UOUJ01001538-UOUJ01001538.1-activated-sludge-metagenome-genome-assembly--contig:-NODE-1538-length-11948-cov-5.510889_pt1 | contig 11948 bp, 11 predicted proteins | sample MGYA00249839_ERZ747224 | MGnify/ENA primary metagenome ERZ747224 (study PRJEB28782, sample SAMN03220277) | activated sludge metagenome | biome: wastewater; feature: sewage sludge; material... | reverse complement strand
CACAACCACGCGGTCGCCCAGCTTTAGGCCGGAGCGAATCTCCGTCATTCCGTCGAACGAGAGCCCGATCTCCACACGGCGCTCCCGAACCAAGTGGCCGTCTCCGTTCGGCTCGACAACCCACGCCGTGATGCGCCCATCCGGCTGGCGTAGCAGAGCGTCGCGGCTGACCACGAGCCCTTCCGCACCGGTGCGCAGGCTGATGGTCGCGCGCGCCGACATGCCGGGCGCGATCTCGATGCCGGCGTTGAGAGGCACGACCCGAAGAGTGAATGTGCGGGCGTTAGGGTCGCTCACGGGTACGATGGCATCGACGCGTGCCGGGAACGTGGCTTCCGGGAGGGCATCGAAGGCAAGCGAGATGTCGACGCCCTCCTTGATCCGCGTGTAATACTGCTGCGGCACCGGCAGATCGATGCGAAGCCCTTCAAGCTCTACAAGCTCAGCGACCGAGGTGCCGGGCACTACCCACTGGCCGACCTCGGTCAGCTTTCTGGAGATTGCACCGGAAAACGGTGCCTTGATCTGGTGACGAATGAGGCGCTCCTCGGAAGCGAGGCGCTCGGCCTTAAGCCTCTCCACGGCGGCCCGTCGGACTGCGATCTCTGTTTTGATGGTGTCGACAGCGTTTTGGGGTCCGTGCGACCGCTTGGCCAGATCCTCCGCAATTCCGAGGCGCCGATGGGCGTCCGCGAGTTGCGCCTCGGCATCCGCGATCTGCGCAACTGTCTGCTCGCGGGCGATCTCCTCGAGCCTGCGATCGAGCTCAACCAGCACATCACCAGCCGCAACTTCAGCGCCCGCGTCATGGTGAACGGCCGCGACCGATCCCGGCACCTCGGCCGATAACTGCGAAAGGCGGCGCGCCGTGACCGTCCCGGAGAGCTCGAGCCGGGAGAGGAGAGGCATCTGCCGGACGACCTCGACGGCGACCCGAGGCTCCTGGGCAGCGTGACCGGCTTGCCAAGCGGCGAGCGTCGCCAGCCACACCACCAACACACCGAGGGATTTTCCCCTCTCGAACAGAGCGGGCGCTTGCACGATCCTCCACACCTTCACCGATTTGCCCTCGATCCTTTCCGCCACCCAAGATGCGCCGTCTGTCGCGCAAGAAAAATTGCGCGGTCGCCATTTCCCAATGAACCTAACGATATAGCAGATCGTACGGGATACGCACGAGCCTGCTTCCGCGCGCAGAACCGTCATCACATACGGATGGCGAAGTCTCTCAGTTGCCCGTCATGGACAAAGCGTACCTGGACGCACTCAAAGTGGCTGCTCGCGAGGCGTGAGACCTCTGAGGCTCGTGTGGGGTCGTTCTCCGTTGTAGTCCGCCAGCCAACCGGCGAGCACTTCCCGGGAGTGCGACGGGTCACCCAACGACGTCCGCAAGAAAACGATCCTTATACACATCACTTCGAAAGTGAAATCTCGGCAGCTCGCTCGCGAACCGGGGCGAAACGCGCTCAAAACCGCGCGGAAAATGATCAACACGCCATTTTTTTTGAACACTTCGCCGTGATGGGCGTTGCGAATGAAAGGAGATCCCATCATGCGCGCGTTATTGCAGTCAGCCATCCTTGCGCCCGTACGAGCACTTTCCGCGCGCGCAGGTGAATCTCCACCGGTTGAAGCGTCCTATGGCGCCAATCCGACGCTGTTGGAGCCAGAGCGTCCATGGATATCCATTCCCCACATCAACGAGATGAAAGCCGTGGGCTGGAGCAAGAACGGCGCACCGGTCGCGGCCAACGGGCTTGAGGTTACGCGATTTGCCGATGGGTTCATTCATCCGCGTTGGGTCTACACGTTGCCGAACGGCGATGTGCTGGTCGCGGAAGCTTCGAGCTTGCCGCTCTCCAACAAGGGGTTAGTGGGCGCGGTGATGGAGCCTGTGATGCGCAATGCGGGAGCGGTGCAGGAGACCAGCCCCAATCGCATCGTGCTGTTGCGCGACGCCGATGGCGATGGCGTCGCTGAGCTGCGAGAGATCTTCCTGGAAGGCCTTCACCAACCGTTCGGAATGGCGCTGCTCAACGGCTATCTTTACATTGCCAACACCAACGCGCTTGTGCGGGTACCTTACAGCGACGGCGACCTCACCGCCGCCGGTCCGCCTGAAACCGTGGCATCCCTGCCCTTCCGCGCTGACGACAACGGTCATTGGACCCGCAACGTGATCGCCGCGCCCGATGGCTCGCGCCTATTTGTGACGGTCGGCTCAATCAGCAATATCGCAGAGCAAGGCATGGACATTGAACAAGGGCGCGCCATGATCCACGCCATCGATCCTAAAACCGGCGCGGTAACGGCTTTTGCCACTGGCCTGCGCAATCCCAATGGGATGGGCTTTGCGCCCGGCACAAGTACGCTTTGGACCGTCGTTAATGAGCGTGACGGTCTCGGCGACAATCTTCCACCGGATTATCTGACCTCTGTGCAGGAGGGCGGATTTTATGGCTGGCCGTGGGCCTATTGGGGCCGCGCCGATCATAGGTTCACGTCAGATGAGATTCCTGCTGGCGCGATCGAACGCACGATAACGCCCGATTACGCGCTTGGCGGCCACACGGCCTCTCTCGGTCTGGTTTTCAACGAGAAGCCGGTGCTCGGCCCGCAATGGCAGGGCGGCGCATTTGTCGGCATGCACGGCTCATGGAACCGTCGCGAACCCAGCGGCTATCGCGTGATCTACGTGCCGTTTGCAAACGGGAAGCCAAGCGGCATGCCGGTGGACGTGCTCACAGGTTTTCTCGATGCAAATAACAACGCGATGGGGCGGCCGGTGGGCGTGGAAATCGCTGGCGATGGCGCGCTTTTGGTCGCCGATGATGTCGGCAAGGTCATTTGGCGTGTTGCACCCGCCATTGCAAAATAGCGATGCAAGCTTGCGGTGGACGCATGTGCCGTCATGAACCGCACAGTTGACCTGCGAGAGCAGGCGCAGTTGCTTTCCTGTGCGATCGGCGCCCACAGGCCGCACCACTGCACGCCGATGAGGAGTCAACGTTCGGTGCCGATTGACAGCGGCATCCTCCCCTTCTCCTGCTTTGACCATCAGCATGCGTCAAGGCCTGGGATACAGAGCACGCATTCGTCTCCGAGGTAACGGTTGGAAAGTGCGCGGTGGTCATCGCCTATTCCAAACTCAGCATAGCGGGCCGATCTGGCGATCTCCTCATCCGAGGGATTGTAACTCTCTTAAGTATACTATAAAAGTATAATTTATGTGCTGTATAGACTGGTGACAGATGCGGGCGATCTATCCTTCCTCGGAGAGCCAGTTTTCGATTGCGGATATCGCTCGCGGCTCGGCGGCGCTCGCTCCTTCGGTCAAGGTGCGAGCGAATTCGCAGGTCGCGGAGGATGTCCAGGGCCCCGCGATCAGCGGTTTTCTGCTAGCGAACGAAGTCCAGCCCGGCCTGTTCGCAACCGGCCACCGAGCAACGTACCTCGACGACTTCAATGTTGAAATCGAAGTCGGCTCCTCACTTGTTTGCGGGATTCTGCTCGGCGGAGAGGCCGAGCCAGTTTACGTTTCGGGACAGAAGCCCATCTACTATGTCACCGAGCGCCCGCTCCTAATAGGCTTCGGGAAGCCCGTCCGTTCGTCGGGGTGCTGGAAAGCGGGGCAGGAAAATGCGTTCGCGGGCTTTACGTTGCAAGAACAGTTTTTCGAGCGTCTCGGACCACACGTTGACAACGACGGCCTGTCGCGCCTGTACGACTTCCTGAACGCTGACTTCAGCTCCCTTGTGCTTCCACGGAGCGCCAAGCTGCTCGATATTGCGCAAAACAACCTTTCGCATCCTTACGAAGGCCGCCTAGGTGAACTGTTTATAGAGGCCAACACGCTCGCATTCGTCATCGAGACGGCCCGGCTTCTCGAAGAAACCGAGCGCCTATCCACACTCATTGGGCGCAAACACTACGACCACGTGATGCAAGCTCGCGATATGATCGACGCAAACCTCGCCGATCCGCCGAAATCGCTGGATCTCGCCCGACAGGTCGGCGTCTGCCTTACGACGCTTCAAACGAATTTCAAGGCCGTGTTCGGCGTGTCGATCTTCGCCTACGTCCGCAAACAGCGTCTCGAACTTTCGCGAGCCATGTTGCGAAACACCGACATTCCCGTCGCGGAGATCGGCTATCGGGTTGGATTCTCGAACGCTGCTGCGTTCACAGCCGCGTATCGTCGCGAGTTCGGCGTGCCTCCAACCAAAGAGGCCGGGCGGCGCTGACGCGCCGCTTTCCGTCGATACTATATTGTTGACTCACAATAGATAGAAACGTGGCACCTCACGTCCCGCCTCCGCTAGGTTCGGCACGCATCTTCAAGGTGTGCGATCTCACGTACCCCATTGCCGGAGAGCCTCCTTGAATTTGCGATTTTGTGGGGAATGTGGGGGCTGATATGACGGCGAATAATTGCAAGCGTGCACATTCGGCAACACGGGAACGACGCGGCAGAAACAAAAGATTGGGACAATTGGCAAGCGGTGTGCTTGCCGGTGGCACAGCGCTCCTTGGCGCGGGCGCGGCGTACGCGCAGGGCAGCACCGAAGCTCTGCCGGCAATCGTCGTCGAAGGCGTGGCGCCGAAGAACGCCAAGGCAAGAGGCCCCGTTCCAAAGCAAACCCAGCCGGCAGAACTGACGACCTCTAACGCGTCCGTGGACAGCGACCGAGGTTCGATGGGCGAAACGGCACGCGGTCCGGTCGACGGCTATGTCGCCAAGCGCAGCGCGTCCGGCACGAAGTCGGATACAGCAATCCTCGAAACGCCGCAGTCTCTCTCGGTTGTCACCGCAGATCAGATACGCACCCAAAATGCTCAGAACGTCGGGCAAGCCTTGCGCTATGTCCCCGGCATCGTCGCAGAGGTAGGTGGCGGAAACGATGGCGCGCGCTACGACTTCCAGACATTGCGCGGCTTCGGCTACGTAGGAACCCACTACCTCGACGGCCTCAAAGCAACATACGGCATCGGTAATCTCAGCATGCCGCAGTTCGACCCATACTTCCTCGAACGTGTTGAAGTCATCCGCGGACCCGCGTCTGTTCTCTATGGCCAGAACCCGCCTGGCGGTCTGATCAACATGGTAAGCAAGCGGCCACTAGAGTACTCGTTCAACGAGATCACGATCCAGGCCGGAACTGACAACCGCATCCAGGCTGGCTTCGACTTCAGCGGCCCTTTGAACGACCAGGGAACGGCGCTTTATCGCCTGACCGGCGTAGGCAAGAAAGCCGACAACGCCGTCGACTTCGTGGAGGAGGAACGCTTCGCGATCGCGCCCTCGCTAACTTTGAAGCCCGTCGCAGGCACCTCAATCACATTCTACGGCAGCTATCAAAACGACCCCGAGGGCGGCTTCTACGGAAATCTGTTGGAAGACGGTGTTACGCGGCCGTTCCCAGGCGGCGGATATTTCCGCCGGAGCTTCAACGCGGGTGATCCGTCGTTCGACCGTTTCGAGCGTGAGCAATACCATGTTGGCGTCGAGTTCGATCATAGGATCAACGAGACGTGGTCTCTGCGCCACCATAGCCGTTACATCAAGACCGATGCGGCCGCGCGCGGATTCTTTGCCGGGGCGTTCGTGCCGCCAAGCACGATCATGCGCAGCACGCTCGACGTTGAGGCGGAAACAAGCGCCTTCACCACCGACACGCAGCTCGAAGCCCGCTTCAACACCGGCTTCGCACGCCACACGCTGCTGTTCGGTGTCGACTACCTAAACAGCGAGTGGAAGAACAGGCAGGAAGTGGGCGCCGCCTCGCCGCTCGACGTGTGGAACCCCATCTACGGCTCCCCCGTCATCGGTCCCACCATGATGTTCGAGGAGGGCGTGAAGGAGCAGCGTCAACTCGGCCTCTACGTGCAGGATCAGATCAAGATCGACCGTCTGATCGTGACACTTGGCGGTCGCTACGACTGGGCGACGACCAAGAACGACACCGATGGCTTCCTGATGCTGCCTCCGCCCTTTGGCGTGCTGCCTTTTGCGACGGACCAAACGCTCAAGGACGAAGCCTTCTCGGGTCGTACTGCTCTGACGTACGTGTTCGACAATGGCTTCGCCCCGTACGTGAGCTATTCAACCTCTTTCGTGCCGGTGCTAGGCGCAGCAGCGGACGGAACGCCTTTCGATCCGATCAAAGGCGAGCAGTGGGAAGGCGGTTTGAAATACGAGCCATACGGTCTCAATGCGCTGTTCACACTCGCGGTGTTCGAAGCCACGCAGGAGAACGGTTTGACGGCTGGCGCCGGCATCTGCGGGGCAACTCCCTGCCAGACGCAGGAGGGCGAGATCCGCGCACGCGGCGTAGAGTTTGAAGCGAAGGCCGAGCTATGGCGCGGCGTCAACGTCATCGGCTCCTACACCTACCTCGATTCCGAGGTGACCAAGTCGTCCGTCGTCGGTCACATCGGCAAGAAGACCACTGCTGTACCGAAGCACATGGCGGCACTTTGGGCCGATTACACGATCCAGTCGGGGCACTTTGCCGGGCTCGGCTTCGGAGCGGGAGCCCGATACTTCGGCGAAACCTACATCGACCCCTTGAACGAGCGGACGGTTCGCGACTTCACCCTTGTCGACGCGATGATCCGCTACGACCTCGGGCGTGCGACACCAGTGCTCGACGGCTATCACGTCGCTCTCAATGCAAGCAACTTGTTCGACGAGACGACGATCTCGTGCTCCGCCGAAAACTGGTGCAACTACGGTCTCGGACGCGTCGTCACCGGCACGCTGACTTATCGCTGGTGAACCATGACAAACAACGAGATCCCCTACATCGAAAGTGATCTGGCAAATCTCTATGACTTCTCGGCTTGGCCCATCGTCGTCGCTCGCATGCCCGGATACGCCGATTTCGGACCGAATGGCATGCGCCGCTGGATCGCCGGCTTCGAGCTGGCAATCGCGCGCGGTGAGCCGTTCGTCGCCATTCTCGATATCGAAGCCTATCTCAAGGATCCACGCGAGGACCCCGAGCAGAAAAAGGAAGGGGCGAAGTGGATGAAAAAGTATCGGGAACGCTACAACAGCGTTTGCCGCGGTAACATCTACGTCGTCGCTGACGAAGCCGCGCGCAAACTCGTCCAACGTGAAGCACTATCGAACAGTCGCAAGTTCAGCTTTCCGTTCGAAGCCGTCGGCACAATGGACGAGGCACGCACACTTGCGAAGAAGCTGCTGGCGGCGTCATGATTGTTGCCCGCAGCGTCGTAACGACCGGGCTCACGCTGTCTCTCGTCCTGACGGCAGTGATCTTCGTCACTCTCTGGCATGAGCCGAGAATTTGGCTGCATGATATGCCGCACAGTTTTCAGGATCGCGTTCCTCCCAAGAGCGATCGGGAAATCGCGCTGACGTGGGGCTACTCTGCGCTCTTTCTGCCGCTATTCTTCGGCGTTCCGATCGCATCGACGATACGTCTGCTCCGTCGAAATCCGGATCTGGGCTTCTGGAGTGGCTTCGCCAACGCCGCGGGGATCGTACTGGTGTTCGGCCTCGTCGATCTCGTGCTCATCGACTGGCTGGTGATCTGCTGGATCACTCCCTCGTTCATCGTCGTCCCGGGAACCGAAGGCGCGCCCGAATACAAGGATTACGTCTTCCATGCCGTGGGCTTTGCGATCGGCCTGCCGATAATGGCCACGACGGGTATCGTCGCGGCGGCGCTCGCAACATGGAGACAACGAAGCCTTGACTGAAACGACGCACAGCCCCGAGCATGCCGGTCAGAAGATGAACACGTCGTCGCTGATATTTTTTGCGGCCATCACCCTTCTCTACATTTCGTTCGGAACTGTGCTCGGCTTCGTGCAAGGCGGCCTTCCACCGCTGCTTCGTGCGCAGGGACTCGACGTGGAGACGGTCGGGGTTGCGTTTTTTCTCTACGTACCGATTGGGCTCGCATTTCTATGGGCGCCTCTGATCGATCGTTATCACACCCCGTTGCTTCGACCACGCAGCGGGTGGATTGTCGTGATGCAGACCGTTTCCCTTCTGGGCCTCGTCGTTCTTTCAACAGGCGAATCCTGGCCGCTCGGTCTCTTGTTCGCTGTTGGTCTCGTCGTCACCGTCGCTGTCGCGACTATGGATATCGCACTCGAAGCCCTCATCGTCGATTCCGTCAATGAGCGTCAGCGCGCGATTGCGGCTGCTTGCAAAATTTCCTCGTTCTGTGTCGGCGCCGTTTTTGGCGGCGGCGTCTTTGTGGCGCTCACCGCTACGATTGGCTGGAGCGGAATTTTCTTTTGCATGGTCGCGCTCGGCGCAATCGCTTTGGTAGCCGCCCTGCTTCTGGGACGTTTCGAGCGTCACGCCGATACTAGGCCACCCGCGCTTTCCCTCCACGCCCTAGTGCGACGCCCGAATTTTCTGAAAAAGCTAGGGCTCACGTGCTCGTTGTTTGCGGCCATTGTTTCGCTATTCGCGCTCAACCGCGTCGCACTCATCGACCTCGGAATGTCGCTGGAAGCCAACGGCTGGATCGTGGGCACGGTCGGGCCGATCGTCAGTATCGCGGGCGCACTTCTGGCCGCTGCGTGCACGCGGATGATCGGAACGAAGCCCGTGCTGTACGCCAGCGCGGCGGGTGCCGTTGCGACGGGTGCAACATGGGCAATCGCTGCTGCCAACATGAACCTGGAGCTCGGGACTATCGCGACGCTGGTAGGGGCCGGATGGCTCGCAAGCGTCTACACCGTGATTTACGCCGCCATTCTGCGTTGGTCGGTTGGACCGACATCGGCCACCGACTACGCAATTCTATTCTCACTGGGCAATCTCGCTGGATTGGTGGCGGCTGGCATAGCCACTCAACTCATCGCCCATTTGGGATGGCCCACATTTTATTCGATGGCCACGGGCTTGTTCATACTTGTTGTCGCGATCGCGAGAAGAGATTTGCTTGACGAGGACTCTCCTTAGGGTTTGGCATCCCAAGAGAGTTCAAATGTATAAATTCCTCATCGTTCGAAAACAGGGCGCGCCACAAATCAAACAGGCGGCGCCCGCCGATCAGTTGCCCTTCAACAATCTATATTTCTCATACGGACATATCCAAGTGCATGAGCTGATCTTGGGGATAGCGTAAAGGCCATCGATGCTTTCGCCGAGCAAAAGAATGCTATTACGGAAACATCCCGAAGAGGCGCTGTTAGTCAGCTAACACCACATCTGCAGTGCGCACGAAATCCGCTCTAAATGTCCAGATTGACACTGCTACGGTCAATCGGCGCCATTCCACGCTGGACTGCAATCCCAGTTGTGCGGCAGAGGCAGAGATCAGCCTGATCGATCAAAAGTGGAAATGCGTTGCGCTTTGGTACCATGACCGCTACTGGCAAACTTCAGCCAAGCACGTAAAGTCAGCGAATAGTCATTACCCGAGATCTTCAGCCGCCACGATGGAGGCTCATGTGAACGTGGTGAGTTCGGCCACATACTCGGCATGAGTTCCCATGATTGCGTCCCACCTGCAGGTGCACACGAACCCTGCCTCACTGCCATCATGTGTGCCGCGATGAACGTGATCGATTACGATCTCGGGCAACCGTAACCGTGCGCGCAGAGCAACGAGGTCGAGGAGGCAATCAAAATAAATCCACTCCCGGCAATTCGTGCTCCAGGGCTGGCCTCGATAGGTCTCCTTGAAACCTGCCTGCTTTAGGTCTTGCTCGAGCCGTTGAAGATGTTCGCAGACCATGGCGCATTGGCTCGCTAGTAGAATTGGCGCGTACAGAACATTCGGCTGTCACTATAGCCAACGAGAGATGGCTAGTCGAAGCGCATTGATGCTCACTTGCCGTCGCTAGATCGATTTGGCGACGCCGCCAACTGACGGCATGACCGGGCATGTCGCAACCCCGCATCCGAAAACGTGGACTTTGTCGAACGCGAGAAGGCGGTGTAGCGCGATGACGAACAGCAACACCGAATCTCAAGCTGGGGTTCCGATAGCTCAGAACACGGCCATCCTTGAAGCCGGTCTCGACACCAGCGTCGCCGAGGAGGCCGAGCTTTCGCTGCTTTACGCCGGTCAGCTTGCGAATGGCGCAACCAGTCACGGACTCAACGCCACATTTGTTGCGCGGTTCTGAGCGTCGTCCAAACGCCCGAGAGAACGACGCGCATCTGCTTGAGCGGATATATGATCGCTCCGCTAAGATCGACAGCAAAAGCAGTAGCGCGAGAGAGCCGACGAACCAATCAGGTCGACAATAAAAAAATATCGTCATTTATCAATAAGTTATGGCGGAGACGAGGGGATTCGAACCCCTGATACCCTTTAGGGGGTATAACGATTTAGCAAACCGCCGCCTTCAGCCTCTCGGCCACGTCTCCGGATCGGTGCGAGCACCCGTATAGAGGTGGGTTTCGCCGTTTGCAAGCACACCGCTCATGGGATTGATCCGAAGCCAACGGTCCTGCGGCGCCGACCGCTTCATTGGTTTGCCACAAGCCCTATGCTAAGGGTGGCAGAGCCCGTGCGTCGCTCGAAAAGGGCGTCTTTTTCGCGCCAGAGGGGCGTCATGCCAAAACACACATCGATCCTCGCTGGAATATGCCTCACCGTAGGGCTATCAGCGGCCGCCGGCGCCGCAGAATACTGCGTCACCTGCGAGGGCCCGCCAGCGCTCTACCGCTGCGTCATCGACGGCCAAGCCGACGGCCCCGGCAAGGATCCGCGCGCATCGATTTATTGCATTTCCGAAATGGCAAGACAGGGCAAGCACGAACGATGCGCCGTCTCCCGTGGGGCTCCCTTCCCATGCCCGGGCCTGACGGCGCTCGTGAAGCCGCAGTTAGAAGGCCCGGCCCAGCCCGAACACGCCGCTTATCCCGATCCTCAATCGCCGCAAGACGCTCTTTCGGCTCCAGAAGGTGAATCGGAGGCCGCTGAGGCGCCGCCGCAGCCCGCATCGAAAGTGCCGCGCACCGTAGAAGAACTGGCCGGGCAAACCGTGCGCTCGTCCAAGGAAGGGCTGGAGAAGGCCGGACAAGCCATCGGCGGCTCCGCGAAAAAGGCCGGCGAAGGCATCGGCAAGGCAGGCAGCGCGATCGGCCAGGCCGCCTCCAACACCTGGACCTACATCACCTCGCTGTTCGCGTCCTGCGGCGACGCGCCCGAGAGCGAGCCGCAGCCCGAGGAGTGAGTCACGGGGGCCACGCCGCCGAGATAGTTAGGACGGCCAACACATCAACGTCATCGAATCGCGTAATCTTCGCGCCGTGGGGGAAAATTTCACCTCGCCGGACGGCACCTGCGGCCTCGGCCTCAGTATCGTCTGCACAAGGGTGCGTGCGTCAGAGCCTTGGGACAGGAGTCCTTGAGATCCTCTGAGCCAATACGACCGAGCTGGTCATCGAGCCCAGCAGAACGCGTGGCAGCCCCGGACGGAGCCGCCAGAGGGAGCGTTCTACGGGCCCGCATCGCACCCATATCCGTCCAGGATCGCCGCATCCACTCCGTCCCCGTCAGCACCGTCGTCGTCTCGTGCCGCCAACCCAGGCAGCAGGAGAGGTGTGTCGCGGTTGTCGGGGAGCACTTCTCCAGAGCTCGGACGCGGCCCCAACTCGAAGATGGAGTGCACCATGCTGAAGCACCTTCGTCAGTGGTCAATCGACGCGTCCTGTTCGGAGAGCACCGCTCATACCCATGAGCTTCGGCACGAAATCGACTGGAAATTCGTTTTTCTCTGGCGCCTCAAAACCAAGCATCCTCCAAGTACACTCTAGCTGAGACGGTGCCGGCAGGGTGTGCGACCCGGAAGCCGGCCACACAAACAAAGGCCGGTCCTGCATACAGGACCGGCTTTTATATTTTGAAGCGCTGAACGCTGAGGAACGATCACGCCCCACTTAGCGCCAAAGGCGCGCGGCTGCGAAGCAGCCCGGGAGCGTCTTGGCGAAGCCAAGCTCTGCT
>ENA-UOUJ01001537-UOUJ01001537.1-activated-sludge-metagenome-genome-assembly--contig:-NODE-1537-length-11951-cov-4.091207_pt1 | contig 11951 bp, 7 predicted proteins | sample MGYA00249839_ERZ747224 | MGnify/ENA primary metagenome ERZ747224 (study PRJEB28782, sample SAMN03220277) | activated sludge metagenome | biome: wastewater; feature: sewage sludge; material... | reverse complement strand
ATGAGGGGGCTGGTCGGCAAATTATTCCCACCGCACTAAAAGGGACAAGTCAGGAAAGATCTCCTCAGGAACAAAGTCGCAAAAGGCCCTTGCAATAGCAGCATCAGACGCATTGGATTTTTGCTGAAAAATCATACACTATAATAAATTAAATTATATGGGTGCGCTCCTGTCTTAGTTAAACTTCAGAGAATATAAATCAGCATCTTTCAAATAGATCTTTAGTTTTACGGGCCTCCCTTCAAGTGAGGACACATCCTCCTTCCCATTCCATAATACTATACGTTTGATTTCATTGCCGATAATTTCCTGGGTATTATTAACTGTATATCCTGGTATCGGTCGCCCTTTAGCATCGAGTATTTCAATTTTTACGTATCCTGCTGCTGAAGTAGCGTAGTTGATTTCAAGCGCTTTTCCTTTAAAAACAAAAGGTTTTGTAATCACTTCTCCACCTTTAAAATCACCCTTAAGGGAAGCAAATCCATCCAGTCGTAAAGAATATCTTTTAATATGCGCGGTAGGCTGGGCATAGCTTTCATTTACATACACCGACAATTCTGTAGGGCTGGTTTGCACCACATTCAACACAGGATAATTAGACCGGGATACCCAGTTTTCCAGCCCGATCTCAGGGCGAATAAAAGATTGCATAAATGTTCTATCATATACAGAGCCGCCCCTGGTGCTCATAAATACAGCATCGGAACAATCTTTAAAATAATTAGGATTTACATTTAATGCCTTAGCCTGTTCATCAGTTAAAACCTGCCTCTTGGGCATAAACCTGGCACAAATAGACAGGTATATATGTGGCGCCCTGAAATAAGGACTGGTTTGATTGGTATACAAATGGTCTAATGGGGTATTCCCAAAAGTCATTTTTACAGGAGCTGCCCAGTTGATAAAATCTTTAGAAGTAGTTCTGCTCACCGACCTAAAACCTTTATACTGGGTAAATCCTCCATCGCTCCAGGTACGGAAATAACAAACATATTGTTGTTCACTTTCAGACCAGAAAGCCACATTTTGAGAATCAAAAACCCCGGTTTTATATACGGCAGAATCCTGAATTTTTTCCCAATGGATACCATCTGCAGATACAAAAGCAAATAAGCCTGTTCTATCCGTTCCGCCTAACGCCTTGAATCTTTCAGTGGCTTTTGCATTGGGGTTCCTATCGAGAAAAGGACTGAAATTATGCGTAGCCGGAGCCGCATGTGCCAAAACAACATTATTATCTGTTGTACCATCTATGGTATAAATGCCAATGTTGGGTTTTGTCCAGTTAATGCCATCGGATGACTCCGCATAGCAGGTTACTTCATTTGAGTTACCATCCTTACCTGCTTCCCTTATGCCTCTATAATAAAGTTTGTACTGCGTTCCATCTTTAATTATAGTACTATATCCGCTAAAATTCCCTTCCCAGGGATTATCAAACTTTAAAACCGTTCCTTCATTTACAGGAGTATGAAGCTGCTGGGTAACATTGTTTAATTTTTCTATCAGGTACTGGTCCACAAATAGTTCCCGGTTATTTCCAAGTTGCAGTGGCTTACCGGTCTGAGCAAGCAGGTCTGTCTGGTGAAGACAAATACATACCAAACATAATAATACTCCCTTTAGAATATGCATGACATTTTTATTTAAATGAATTAAAAAATTAAGGTTGAATTTCAATAATAGTTCCGGCAATATGGCGACTACCATTGGCTTTATTAAAGTAGTAAACTACCAGTACCCGGTTTTCGGGCAATACTACCGACCATGGGTAACCGATATCTGTATTACCTCCATCATCTCTCAAGACAAATTCTTTGGATGTTTTCCAATCAGTACATTCCGCATTTAAAACGCGGGCTCTTATGCCATAAGGCTCATGCCGGTAGCCATATACCAGCAGAACCCGGTTATCCGGTAATCTTGTTGCCATTAATGGATGTCCCTGGAAACCCATTGGTTCCCAGGAAAAGGTTTTCCCCCCATCTTTAGAGCGGGCTATCACCGCCTGATCATCCATATTGGCAGTACGTAAAAAACCAATAATGTCTCCCCCGGGGGTTTCATATACTGATGCCTCATTGAAAGAAGCATTGGCATCTTTTGCTACTTCACTTACATATTTCCAGGTTAATCCTTTATCCTTTGAAGCAAGCAGATAATTAGATGTTTTCTTTATACTGTCATGTGCTGCAACGATCCATAATATCCTGCCATCTTTTGCCTCGTATAATGCGCCGCGGTTATAGGCGGGCACCGGCATGCCATATGCATTAAAGTTTCGTTCTGGTTTTATATGTGGGGGATAATAAGGCCCCTGCCATGTTCTTCCATCATCCACTGATCTTACTACATAGCCTCCTAAAAATATATATCCTCCGGCTTCAAAATACGGTTGCTTTAAATTAGGTATTCCTTCAGGACGCACTGTAGTCCATCCATAACTTGTACAGAGTAAAGTACCGTCTTTCAACCGAAGAAGGCAGGGATCCTGAGAGCCGCCAAATGCGTGGGCATACAGCAATTGAGGAGTTTTCACCCAGTTTTCTCCATCTTTCGATTTTACAGATACCAGATAACTGTTATGATCCACATGGTTATTGCCCTTTTCTCCAAAAATGATGCGATTGGGAGCTCTTCTGAAGGCCACCATTAATTCACCATTCTTAAGCTTAACTACAGAAGGGAAAGTGGAATAGAAGGCTGTATCACTATACACAACAATGTCTTTAACTTTTTTAATCTGTGAAATACAAGGTACAACCCCACACACGAGGCATACTAATATTGAAAGCAGCCGGATTTTATTTTGACAGAAAAAGAACGTCTTCATTTTTGAATTGTATTTAATGACTTTCAATATAATAAAAAGTCAAAAATCTTTCATTACCTGATGCATTTAGTTAAACTTAAAAGAAAACAAGTCTGCATCTTTTAAATAAAACTTCAACCTGATTGGCCTACCTGATAAAGCCTGTACAGACTGGTTGCCTTTCCATCCTACTATTCGTTTAATTTCATTCCCGATTATCTCAGTTGCATCATCCTTTGAAAATCCCGGAATGGGCTTTCCATTTGTATCAAGTATTTCCACTTTCACAAAACCTGCCGCCGAAGTAGAATAATTAATTTCCAGCTCCATTCCTTCAAATTGTATTGGTTTTGTAGTTACATGTCCTTCTTTCATTTCTGCATGTGCAGACACCAAACCATCAATACGCATTGAATATCTTTTTAGATGAGCGCCTTCCTGCGCATAACTTTCATTAACATATACTGACATTTCATTTGCCCCGGTTTCAACAATATTAAGCGCAGGATAGTTGGAGCGGGACACCCAATTCTCCAATCCTATTTCCGGTCTGATAATTGACTCCAAGAATGTTCTGTTATACAAATTCCCTCCGCGGGTAGTCATAAAAATCGCATCCGAACAATCTTTATAATATTTGGGATTTACATTCAGCACAGCAGCCTGTTCATCCGATACTACCTGCCTGCCCGGCATAAATCGCGCACCAATGGCGATATAAACCTGGGGAGCACGATAGTAAGGACTGGTTTGCTGGGTATAGAGATGATCATAAGGCACATTACCAAACTGCATGAGCTCAGGTTTGCTCCAGTTGATAAAATCTTCAGATGTGCTTCTGCTTACCGATCTGTATTTTTTTTTATCAGAAGAAATAGCTGAAGATCTGAGATAACAGATATACTTCTTCTCCGTTTCAGACCAAAATGCAACATTTTGTGAATCAAAATCTCCTTCGGTAATAACCGGTTGATCTGCCAATATTTTCCAATGTATTCCATCGGAAGATATGTATGCCTTTAATCCGCTCTTTTTTATGCCCCCAAGTGCTTTATACCTTTCTGTAGCTTTTGCATTAGGATTCTTATCAAGAAACGGTGAGAAATTATGTGTAACAGGCGCCGCATTAGCAAGAATGATATTATTGCTTGCAGATCCATCCATTTCATATATCCCCAATTCAGGCTTTACCCATACTTTCCCATCCCTGGACTCTGCGTAACAGGTAACTTCGTTTTCACTGCCATCGTTGCCAACTTCACGAATTCCTCTATAATACAACCTGTACAAGCCGCCATCTTTTATAACAGTAGAATAGCCGCTAAAATTTCCTTCCCATTTTCTATCGAAATATAATACAGGTCCTTCATTTTTGGGATGATGAAGTTTTTGTCGTACATGAGTAAGATTTTCTATCAAATATTGATCTACAAAAAGCTCCCTGTTATTCCCTACATGTAAAGACTTATCCTTTTGAGCAAACGACTCTGTTTGAATAACAGAACAAATGACAGCTAACCCAAAAAATAAATTCTTTTTTCTACGATTTATAAACATATTCTTAAAATAAAAGGCTGATTTATATCCTAAATAATATATATGCACATTAATCTTTTAGTTACTAATTGAATACAAAGGAGTAAACATCGGCATCCTTTACGGATATCCGCAGTCTGACAGGAACTCCCTGTAATTTAGTGAGGTCAGCAGCCGGTTTCCATATAACCTGCCGGTCTAAATCATCACCATATATTTCTTCACAATCATCTAATGAAAACCATGGAATAGCTTTACCATCCGGTCGCTGAATTTCTATTCTCACCGACCCTGCGGCAGAGATTGAGACATTCAAACTAAGCTTACTTCCGTTAAAAGTAAATGGTTTAGTAATGAGCTCACCTCCGGCAAGCGGTGCATGAAGCGAGACAAAGCCATCTATCCTGATAGTGTATCGCCTTATGCTTACTCCTGTCTCCTGAAGTGCCTTTTCTGTTGCATATATTGATATTTCCGCCGGGGCGTCTTCAATGTCGGACGGTGTCTCGACTAATCCCCAATTCTGGTACATATCTCCATAAAACCATGTATCATATTTTCTGAGCCCCGGCCGCAGGAAGGCTTCCGGCCAGATAGTAAAATGATCCCCGTCCCTGCTGCTCATAATCATACCTTCTGTTATAGCTGTTCCTTCTCTGCGGGAACCAACCGCCCTTATTTGCCGGTAATCAAAACGGGGCAGAAGCTTTGCTGATGTGGTCCATCCCTTATCTACATACCTTGTGGGAAAACCTATGAATAATCCGGGCGAACGATAATACGGCAATACCTGATTAGTATATAATTCGCAGACCCTGCCCGTTGGATAGTTTTCAGAACGCGTTTTTTTGTCGGGCACACTGCCTCCCGGATCTGTATTTGCTTCATAGCTGATGAACTCCGGTTCTGTCCAGTGAATAAAATCTTTAGATTTGGCAGTACGGATATCCCGCCCCGCATCTATCCCTGCATTGATAAGGCTTACAGAGCCTTTGGTTTTATTACGAAAATCACGAACATAACATCTGTATTCTTTCTTCTCCGTATCCCAGAATGCCAGGTTTTGCGAATCAAAAGCGCCTTTGGTAACAACGGGATCTTCATTCATCAGGGTCCAATGTATTCCGTCAGCAGATTTAAAAGCATACAGCCCATGTTTTCCTCCACCCCATCCAAGCGCTTTGTATTTTGCATCAGGCGCACAATCGGGGTTTTTATCCAAAAACGGAGAGAAAGCATGGCTCCCAATGGAATCAAGAATAATATTATTTTTAAATGAGCCTGCCCAGTTAATAATTTCAAGAACAGGTTTTTTCCAATGAATGCCATCCACGCTTTCAGCATAACAGTAAATATCCTTACGGTTAGGTCTGTCTTTACCTCCTGTATAAGAATAATGTCCGGCACGATAATACATGCGGTATTTGTCTCCGTCCTGAAAAACCGTAATATAGTTTGTTCCGTTCCCTTCCCATCCTTCGTTGGTTTCCAAAACAACATTACGCGCTACAGGATGATGAAGCAGGAGATCGGCCTTTCCTGTAACCTTTTCTATTAATGTATTATCTGTAAACAGTTGCCGGGAAGACCCTATCGGACTAATTTCTCCATTGACCTTTTTTTGAGCATAAATGTTCGCTGCATATATCAACATACATATCACTAGGAAATGCCGAAACACCGAACGAAATAAAAGACTTGTTTTGAAAGCGCTCATTGCGTATTCTTATTGATAACCTGGGTTTTGATTAACCTTAGGTTCCGTACTTAAAATGGATAACGAAAGCGGCCAGAGATATTTATAAGTGTCAGTGGGATTACTCTGAAAATATGGTATTAATTCAGCAGCTTTATCGAACCTCAATATGTCCCACCAATATTTTCCTTCATATAAAAATTCCAGTAAACGTTCTTCTAAAATGGAATTGTCATTATCTTCTTTTGACCCGGACACAAATTCATTGCCACTGAAATTACTGCCAAATGCCCGCTTCCTTATTTGATTCATTGCATCAGAAGGATCCTGCGATAACGCATTTTGCGCCTCTGCCTTCATCAGTAACACATCAGCATATCTATACAATACCACATCATCAATAAAGATTCTGGCACCCGCATTGATCATTCCGTCAAACTTCTTCTGGATACAACCATAAAACTTAGTATATGCGCTGGTTGCTTCATCATAACTATACAGTTCTGTATAAGTCGCAGTTCTGCGTAAATCCTCCGGTTTAAACTTCTGCCTCGTATCATCAGTCAATGTCCAGTAACTTGCCCCTCCAACAGCGCCAATAATTGCAGCTGCTGCAGGATCACTATTGGGTGGATATGCATCTATGTACATATTCTGCATAAAAGTGCTTCCTGTTTCATTGAGAAGGAAATTATTCGCCATTAAAATTTCCTTATTCCCTTTATTGTCATAATCAAAGATGCTCCCAAAATCACTCAATAGCTGTACATCTGCCGCGTCTACATCATTCAAAGCAGAAAGTGCTGTAGTCAGATCTTCATCGCCTCCATTTAATTTTTTTGCGGTCCATAAAAACACATCCCCCTTAAGCGCATTTAGCGCCGGTTTTGACCACCTGTTCCGCCCGGCAGTAAAGCTGTTATCGGAGAAAAGAGATAAACCCTGAGCTATGTCATTTTTAATCTGGGTAAATATATCCGCTACCGGAGTTCTTTCCTTATAAATAACTGATGGATCATATCCTTCTGTAGGGTCAGTTACAAGCGGAAGGTCTCCCCATGTTTTAGCCATAATAAAATAGCAATAAGCCCTCATGGCATAGGCCTCTGCCAATGACCTATTTTTATCTGCCTCTGTTTTAAAGGAAATGTTAGGTAAATATTTCAAAACAAGATTAACATCATTAATTACACGATATACTGAACTCCAGTCAGGACCCGCAGCAGTGGGATCTAACGTATTATTATATAGCCTGAGATTGCTAAAATCATTTCCGAGTGACTGTTTTAGATTTTGGCTTCTCGATTCTCCCCATAAATATAGGTTTGTGGCAGTAACACTACGTAGCCTTATGTACATGCCTCTTAATGCTCCGTTTGCATCGTCTTCAGATTTCCAGAATGATGCAGTTGAAATAGAACTGACAGGTTCAAGTTCCAATGTTTTGGTACAACCAGCTCCAATTACAATTATTAAAGCTGAAAATATCAATATGTTATTTTTTCTCATCTTATTACAGTTTTTCAGTTAGAAAGTAATTGAAGCTCCGAAAATGAATGACCTTGGATTAGGATACGCGGTTTCTGTATTTGTTTGTTCAGGACTCAAACCTTCGTAATTCGTAAAATACTTCAAATTACTTCCTGTGAGATTTAATGTGATATCAGAAATTTTTATCCGTTTCAGAAGACTTTGCGGCAACCTGTATGCAAGCGTTACTTCTCTTAAACATAAGAAATCTGTACTTTGATAAAACCGGGAACTTCCTCTATTATTCCACACATTCCATTGCGCGTTCTGATCGGCCCAATAATACCTGGGGACATCCGTAACATCTCCTTCCTTCTGCCAGGATCTTAGCATATGCCCACTTATCGCATTTGCTCCCGAAAAATTTCCTTCCAGCCTTGCAGCTGTTTCATTATAAATGGTTGCACCCAAGGTATAATCCATTCTGACTGTTAGACTCAGTCCCTTATAATTAACAATATTTGTAAAACCGCCTGTTACCCGTGGAATAATATTTCCCATGTAAATACGATCCCTCGTATCTATAGTATCATTCCGGTCAACGTCCATCCAATTTACATCTCCGCCATACTTCATTTTACTTGCACTGGGTAGCAACATATCAATAGGTGCTTTTGCGGCTTCAGCATTGGTTGAATAAACGCTTACCTGCTGATATGCATATTGGTCCCCGATCCTTTGCCCTTCCTGCAAACCACCGAGCCATGCATAACTTCCCCTGGCAGGATCATATACGTATACGCCGCCTACCCTGTTATTCTCAATTCCGTTTTCGGGCAACTTCATAATTTTACTATTAACCTTCGCAGTATTAAACGCAATATTCCATTGAACAGGAGATTCAGGAGATAATACTCTGGCAGATAACTCTATTTCATACCCCTTATTTTCAAGAGATCCATAGTTTGTTAATATGCTGGGAAATCCTGTTGAAGGGGGGAGTGTTAAAGAGGTTAAAAGGTTTTCGGTAACTCTTCTGTAGTAATCAAAAATAACACTCACTCTATTGTTGAATAATCCCAAATCTGCTCCTATGTCAAATGTTTTTGATTGCTCCCACTTTAAATTCTGGTTCGGCAAAGTTGATATCATAATACCTGAAGAACCATAATATCTTGAAGAAGCATTATATTCTCCCTGCGCCTGGTATAATCCCAATCCGCTAATATTACCTGTTACACCATAACTTGCTCTCAATTTCAGCTTAACCAATTCTGGGGGTAAAAATTTCCAAAAATCTTCCCGGTCAACATTCCATCCTGCAGAAACACCTGGAAACAAACCCCATTTATTATCTGTGCCTAAGTTTGATGCACCGTCGTATCTCAAACTTGCGCTAAAAAGATACTTGCCTTTATAATTATATGCCGCCCTTGAAAAATAACCTGTCAACACTTGTTGTGTTTCTGAACCGGAAACTGCTGTTGGTGTTGCAGAAGCATTTAATGTTGGGATGATATCGGTTGCAGCGTTTTGACCTGTAGCCGATAGCGAAATATTATTAGCCCACAAATACGACAAGCCTGCTTTTATCTCAAAATCGTGATCATTGTTAAATACTTTACCGTAGTTTAATACAGCATTCACCTGTGGCCTAAAGTTCTCAGCATATGAACCGGTAGCCGTGCGTGAGGTTACAAGCGTACTTGGTCCATTTAAGTACGTCCGCAAAAAATTCCTGGAGTAACCTCCTCTATATTGCACGGAAACCTGAGGACTAAAAGTCAAACCCGGAATAATTTCAGCTTCACCACCCACAATCAGGGTCAGGTCATTTGCGATATTTTTTGGATTATACACCGATGATCTATAAAATGGATTGGAATATCCTAAACTGCGTCCCGGGGAGAGGGTTCCATCTTCAAAATATAGTTTATTGGTTGCAGGCGCAATGAGGGAAGATTTAAAAACATCTGTTGTCGGCACCTGTTTATTCCTTGTATTAGAGTACATTACTCTTGAGAAAACCTTTACTCTGTCATTAATATTAAGCTCTCCGTTAAGGTTCATTGTAAACCGCTTGTAATCTGTTTGTATAGCAATTCCTTTACTATCCAGGTATCCTAAACCTAAATAAAATCTCGCCTTTTGAGTTCCACCTGAAACTGAAATTGCATGATTTTGAGAAAGCGACTTTCTAAAAAGCATACTTTGCCAGTCCACACTGTTAAATATTAAAGTTCTTGATGGGTCTGCAGGATCAGGAATACTTTCCCAGCCTTCATTGAGCTTATACTGGTTCTCCGGCGTAAGATATTGTAATGAACCCGTTGTTTTATTGGTAAGATCATTACCAGCTCCCCCCAGGTATGTGCTTCCATCTAATTGTGCGAGAAACGCGGGATTTATTCCTCCGGTTGCTAATATACCCAGACGGGAAAAATAAGCTTCATCTTTTCCAGTAAGAATGTCGTAAGTTTTGGCAACCTCAGACCTCATCAAATCAAACTTATAATTAACCTGCGTTTTGCCTGACTGACCAGATTTCGTTTCTACAATTACCACGCCGTTAGACCCCTGCGCTCCATAAATTGCAGTTGCCGCAGCATCCTTTAATACCTGTATAGATTTAATATCGTGTGCACTGATATCATTCATATTACCCCGCAACACTCCGTCAATAATGTAAATTGGTGGCGAACTATTTGGACTATTTATGGAAGTTCCGCCTCTAACGATAATATTAGGTGCTGCACCGGGTTGCCCTGAATTAGTTTGTACACGCACCCCTGCCAGCGTACCCTGCAATGCAGCCGCGGCATTTGAGTAAGGAATATTTTCCAGCACCTTATTATCAAGTTTTGAAACGGCAGTAGTTATTTCACTCCTGCGCTGCTGAGAGCCAAACCCAACAACAACAACTTCAGAGAGCGGATCAACTCCACTTTCCAGGAATATATCAATATTTGATTTGCCATTTAAAGGAATATCTCTTGTTTGAAATCCAACTGAACTAACAATGAGCGTTATATTAAGATCAGCAACATTAATGCTAAACAAACCTTCTTCATTTGTTGTAGTGCCGTTGCCGGAGTTTTTAATTTTCACGCTGGCGCCAGCCAAAGGCTCACCTCTTTCATTTGTTATTTTTCCCGTAACAGCATTTTGCCCCTGAGCAAATCCTATGCTAAAAAGCAAAACCATCAATATTGAGAACATCTTCCCTGCAAAATTTTTCAGCGAATGATGTAATGGAAACTTTTCTCGGAGTTGTCGAATCATAATCGTAGTTTTTGGCAGTTTAAAGAAATCAGAATGATCTGTAAAATGTTTTCTATTCATAACACAAGCGGGATGGTTAATTCCAGTTTCAAATCTAATTTTACTATTTATCAAAATCTTCTACTTTTATTTACATTCTTAATACTATTTTTCAAAAAACAATACTGCACATTTTAACCGGGAAAAAATTTAATAGCCGGGAAAAGAAGCCCGCAGAAGATGTAAAATCATACAGTTGCTGAAGGAGGCTGTACTGCCAGACCCAACGGATGGCTGCCATGCAAATGGCGGCTCCGGATCAGAGGTAAATGTTCTTGAGGAGTTTTAGAAAAAGCCGTTTGTTTCTACCGGCCCATATTTTAAAGCCAGTTCAATACGCTGTACAACTACGCCGTTCGGGGAAGAAAACCGAAGTGTATTATCACCTTTTTTAAGATGCTGCACCAGAACGGTAAATGCGCTAACCTTTTGCCCGTTTTTTATTCCACGCAATTTATCAAACAGCCCGGGATAAGAAGTATCAGCCGTGTGCAGCAACTGGTTGTTCATTGAAACGGTCATGCTGTCTGCCGTATTGGTTCTCACAAACAAAATCACCTCTTCGGGCTTATCGGTCTGAACACCATCACCTACAAAAATAACGGCTTCAATATTTTGTTGAACCGGCAATGGCAACCGGCTATTGGGAGTTAAATGGTAAGACAAGGAAGATGGCAAGACAGGTAAAATAGTAAAATGGTAAGACAGGAAGATAGCAAGATGGGAGGTTCGTGAGAAAAAATGCTTACGTTTTACACTCTTACGGTCTTAGTTTTACAGTCTTACGATCTTACTCTCTTACGGTCTTACTCTCTTACGATCCTACAACCATCTTCTCTTACGCCTTCGCTATTTCATACAACGTATTCCTCACTATTCCTTCCCCATCCTCCTTAACATGACTGCTCCGGCATCTCCATGTTTCATAACCGCCTTTTTCTATTTCATGCGCGGGAGGAACATAACCGATATACCCGTTGGCCATAGTGATGGTGAAATATTTACCGGTATTGATCTGTTGTTTCAATGCAAGCCCGGTTTCTGCAAAAAACTCCCCGCCCAGCGCGCCGATGGTAATATCGCCGATCTTCAATGCCTGTACCGGGAATTCAA
>ENA-UOUJ01001536-UOUJ01001536.1-activated-sludge-metagenome-genome-assembly--contig:-NODE-1536-length-11956-cov-8.028653_pt1 | contig 11956 bp, 12 predicted proteins | sample MGYA00249839_ERZ747224 | MGnify/ENA primary metagenome ERZ747224 (study PRJEB28782, sample SAMN03220277) | activated sludge metagenome | biome: wastewater; feature: sewage sludge; material... | reverse complement strand
GCCGCATCCGCCGCCGGGCGCCAGCCACTTCTACGGCCCGCTCGGCCGCGGCTTCCTGAAATGGGAGATGCACACCGAGTTCGTGACCTACACCCTCTTCGCCGACGGCGTGGACCCCCGGCCCTTCTCGGGCGAGATGTTCGACCTCTTCCCGGCCGACTGGCTGGCGGCGGCGCCCGGCAAGGTGGTGAGCTCCTGCCTCGTGCGCATCGAGACGGTGGAGCCCGGCGAGGTCGAGACCCGCATCGCCCGCGACCTGCCGAAATGGTTCGTGCCGGAAAGCCTCGCGGTCAGCCGGGTGGTGGACGGCGAGGCGGTGATCGCCGCCGACTTCCACATCGACGAGCACGGCCACGGCCGCCTGCTCGTCTTCGCGGTGCCGGGCATCGGCCGGCGCCGGCTGGGGCGGATCACCCAGCGCCTGCTCGAGATCGAGATGTACAAGTGCATGGCCATGCTGACGCTGCCGCTCGCCCGCGAGGTGGCGGCGGCGGTGGCGCGCATCGACCGCGAGCTCTCCGAGCTCGTCGCCGGCATGGCCGACGCCACCGGCCGCGAGGCCGAGACGCTCGACCAGCTGCTGCGCATGTCGGCCGAGATCGAGCATCTCGCCTCGACCAGCGCCTTCCGCTTCGGCGCCGCCGGCGCCTACGAGACCATCGTGAAGCAGCGCATCGACGTGCTGCGCGAGGAGCGGATCGGCGGCCGGCAGCTCTTCTCCGAGTTCATGGTCCGCCGCTTCGACCCGGCGATGCGCACCTGCCGCTCGGCCAAGGAACGGCTCGAGGAGCTCTCCGCCCGCGCCGAGCGGGCGGCGAACCTGCTGCGCACCCGCGTCGACGTGAACAACCAGGCGCAGAACGTCGAGGTGCTGCGCGGCATGGACCGCCGCGCCGCGCTGCAGCTCCGCCTGCAGGAGACGGTCGAGGGCCTGTCGGTCGTGGCGATCAGCTACTATGCCGTCAACCTCGCCGCCGGCGTCTTCGCCCCGCTCGCCGAGCCGCTCGGGCTCGACAAGCCGGCGCTCCTCGCGCTCCTCACCCTCCCGGTCGTGCTGATCGTCTGGCTCCTCGTCCGCCGCATCCGCGCCCGCCTCGGCCACGGCCCCGGACCCGACCGGCACTGACCGTCTGTCTATACGTTGTCTATACGCCGGAAATAATCCAGCAATTTCAATGATCCTCGGCGGGGGGCACGCGTGCCCGGCACCGGCTCAGCCGCGCGGGTTCCGCGTCGGCTGCGGGTAGAGGCGGGCCAGCCAGCGGCGGAGCCCGCTCAGCTCGTCGGCCTCGGCCTCCAGCCGCGCCAGCAGCTTGTCGTCCGGCTCGACCTGCAGCAGCTCGTCGAGCTGCAGCCCCAGGGCGGCGATCCGCCCCGCTTCCAGCCGCCGCACCACCAGCGTCCCCTTCGGGATGCGCACGGTCGCGCCCGGCACCGGCCGGCCGCCGAGCCGCAGGCTCGCCCATTCCGCCAGCGTCGCCTCCGCCGGATGCTCGCCGAAGTCGAGCCCGTAGAAGCTCTCGATTTCGCTGACCAGCGTCTCGCTCCGGAGCGGCATCTCGCCGAAGAGCAGCCCCAGCCGCCGCGCCACGTCCGGGCTCTCGCGGAAGAGCGTGTCGAGCCGCGGCACCCGGTCGCGCCCGACCAGGAAGTAGCAGTAGTCGCCCGGCCGGAGCGCCCCCGCCTCGGCCGGCCCGAGGATCGCCCCGCCGCGCACCACCATCACCACCCGCGCCCAGCCCGGCAGCCGGTTCAGCCCCAGGATGACGCTGTCCGGCGTCACCGGGTAGCCGACCATCTCCTGCTCGGTCTGGCCGGGGACGTCGATCTCCACCCGGCTCGTCGCATGCTTGCTCCGCTTCAGCGCCACCCCGAGCCACCGCGCCGCGCCGGTCAGCGTCGACCCCTGCACCAGCATCGAGACGAGCACGACGAAGAAGGCGATGTTGAAATAGGCGGTCGCATTCGGGATCCCGGCCAGCATCGGGATGGTGGCGAGGAAGATCGAGACCGCCCCGCGCAGCCCCACCCAGGCGATGAAGAGCTTCTCCCGCACCGCGAAGCCGAAGCCCCAGGTGCAGATCCAGACCGCCAGCGGCCGCGCCACCAGGATCAGCACGGCCGCCACCAGCAGCCCCTGCGGCGCATAGTCCCAGAGCGTGTGCGGCGTCACCAGTAGCCCGAGCAGCAGGAACATCACGATCTGGCAGAGCCAGGTCGCCGCGTCGTGGAAGCCGACGATCGAGGGATAGGCCCGCACCGGCCGGTTCGCCACCACGAGCCCGGCCACGTAGATCGCGAGCAGCCCGCTGCCGCCGACGAGCGAGGTGAAGGCCGAGATCGTCACCGCCCCGGCCACCACGAAGAGCGGATGCAGCCCGCCCGGCATGGCGATGCCGTTCAGCATCCCGACGAGCGAGAAGCCCCCGGCCAGCCCGAAGACGGCGCCGATCGCCGCCTCGAGCGCCAGCTCGGTGCCGAGCTCGGCCAGCGGCGTCTCGCCGCCGGCCAGGATGAACTTGGTCAGCACGATGACGAGGAAGACCGCGATCGGATCGTTGGTCCCCGACTCGATCTCCAGCGTCGCCCCCACCCGGTGCTGCAGCCGCAGCCCGCCGGTGCGCACCAGGAAGAAGACCGCCGCCGCATCGGTCGAGGCGATGATGGTGCCGAGCAGCAGCGCGCCCTTCGGATCGAGGTCGAGCACCAGCCACCCCGCCGCCCCCGCGACCGCCGCCGTGACGATGACCCCGACGGTCGCGAGCAGCAGCGAGGGGGCGAGCACGCCGCGGAAGTCGGAGAGCCGGGTGCGCAGTCCGCCGTCGAAGAGGATGATCGACAGCGCCACCATGCCGACGAGGTAGGTCTGCGAATAGTCGTTGTAGACGATCCCGCCCGGCCCGTCCTGCCCGGCCAGCATGCCGACCACCAGGAAGACGAGCAGCAGCGGCGCCCCGGCGCGGGTGGCGATCAGGCTCGAGAAGATGCCGATCAGCACGAGCGCCGCGCCCACGAAGATCGCCGTGTTCACGAGGTCGAGGCCGAGCATGCGCGGCGGCTCCTGGCTGCGGGAAGCCCGAGGACTATGCGGGGCGGCGGAAGCCGAGCGCAAGGGAACGACGGCGGCCGCGGGCGGTTGTTCCGGGAAGACCTGTCGAGAGGAGGGTCCGCATGGCACCCCATGACACGAACACGCCGAAGGAGGTCCGCCGGCATGCCGTCCCGCTGATCGGGATGGCGCTCGCCGTCCTCTTCGCCGTCGGCCTCGTCTTCTGGTGGCTCGGCGACGCGCTCGGCGGCACCGCCGACGTGCCGAACGCGCCCGATTCCCCGGCGGCGGAGAGCCCGCCGGCGAGCGTGCCGGCCGAATAGCTAGAGCTCGGCCGCCATCTTCCGCAGCGCCGCCATCGCCGCAGCGAGCGCCGCCGGATCCTCGCTGCGGGCGACGAGGTTCGAGCCGAACCGGCCGGAGGAGGTGAAGGGGTAGCTGCCGATCGAGACGCCTGGATGCGCCTCGGCCACCAGCCGCAGCGGCCCCGCCACCTCGCCCTCGGGCCGATCCACCCGCAGGCTGTCCGAGATGAGCGGCTGCCCGCCGCTCAGCCGCGGCAGCAATCCCGCCAGCATCGCCTCGAAGACCGCCGGCACCCCGGCCATGACATGGACGTTGCCGATCGAGAAGCCGGGCGCGCGCGAGATCGGGTTCTCGATCAGCGCCGCCCCGTCCGGGATGCGCGCCATGCGCAGGCGGGCCGGGTTCAGCTCGACCTCGGGATTGGCGTAGTTGAGCGCGAGGATGGCACGGGCGTCCTCGCGCACGTCGATGCCGACGCCGAAGGCCGCCGCCACCGCGTCGGCGGTGATGTCGTCGTGGGTCGGCCCGATGCCGCCCGAGGTGAAGACGTGGGTGTAGCGCGTGCGCACGGCGTTCAGCGCCGCGACGATCTCCGCCATCTCGTCGGGGACGACGCGGGTCTCGCGCAGGCGGATGCCGCGGGCGGCGACGGCCTGGGCGAGATGCGGCATGTTGCTGTCGCGGGTGCGGCCGGAGAGGATCTCGTCTCCGATGGTCAGCATGGCGGCGGTCGGGTTCGGCATCTTGTCCTCGTGCCGGCATGGGTTAAGTCTTTCGCGATGCGCTTCGTCAGTCCCCTGGTCCGCGGCACGCTCCTGCGCCGGTATAAACGATTCCTCGCCGACGTCAGCCTGGAAGACGGGCGCGAGGTGACGGCGCATTGCGCCAACCCGGGGGCCATGCTCGGGCTGAACCTGCCCGGCACGACCGTCTGGCTCGAGCCCTCCGGCGACCCGCGCCGCAAGCTCGCCTTCGCCTGGCGGCTGGTCGAGCTCGGGGGCGGGCATTTCGCCGGCATCGACACCACGCTGCCGAACCGCCTGGTGCGCGAGGCGCTGGACGAGGGGGCGATCCCGGCGCTCGCCGGCTATGCCTCCGTGCGGCCCGAGGTGCGCTACGGCACGAACAGCCGGATCGACTTCCTGCTCTCCGGCCCCGGGCGGCCGGACGCCTGGGTGGAGGTGAAGAACGTGCATCTCCGCCGCGGCGGGGCGCTGGCCGAGTTCCCCGACAGCGTGACCGCCCGCGGCGCCAAGCACCTGCGCGAGCTCGCGCTGATTGCGGCCTCCGGGCAGCGGGCGGTGATGCTCTACGTCGTCCAGCGCACCGACTGCGCTGGCTTCAGCCTCGCCGGCGACATCGACCCGGCCTATGCCGCCGCCTTCGCCGCCGCCCGGGCGGCCGGCGTGGAGGCGGTGGCGCACGCGACCCGCATCGATCCCCTCGAGGTCAGGATCGGCGAGGCGCTGCCGGTCGAGGTCTAGCTAGAGGCAGACCCCGTCGATGAGAACGCCGCCGTCGCCGCCGTCGTCGCAGGGAACGGGCTGGGGCGCATAGCTCGCCGTCCGGACGGCGGCAGGCTCCTGCCGGGCGCAGGCCGCGGCGAGGGTGGCGGCAACGAGAAGGAATGCAAGTCTCACGCTCGGGCCGGTCTCCTTGGGGTTGCAGCCCCCACCCTCTCAGACTCGGCGGCCCGGAACAAGCGTTGGACGCGCGGTCGGCGGGTCAGCTATTGCTGAGGCGCCACCCGTCGGCGAGAGGGGCCGCCATGAAGACGCTCTACGGACGGATCGCGCTGCTCTACTACGCGCTCGCCACGGCCTTCCTGATGGCGCTGGCGCTCGTGCTGCTCGGCATGGCGATCTGGGAGCTGGTCCAGGCCTTCCGCGCCGGCGAGGTGCTCGACGTCCTCGACAGCGCCGGGCTCGTCATCGTCGGCTTCGCCCTGATCGAGACCTCGAAGTTCATCGCCGAGGAGGAGATCCTGCGTCGCAAGGAGCTGCGCTCGGCGGTGGAGGCGCGGCGGTCTCTGACCAAGTTCATCACCATCATCGTCATCGCCGTCTCGCTCGAGGCGCTGGTGATGGTCTTCGAGACCGGCCGCAGCGACATCACCAAGGCGGTCTATCCCGCCGCCCTCTTCGCCGCGTCGATGTTCGCGCTGGTCGCGCTCGGCCTCTTCCAGTGGCTCTCGAGCCGGATCGCGACGGCGCCCGCGGACGCCGAGCGGGACGGCGAGGAATCGATCGACCACCACGGCGCCGAGCGCGAGGAGGAATAGCCGATCCCGGCCCGCCGGCAGGGGTCTGCGGCGATTCGTTCGATGTGGAATCCGTAGGGAAGGCGTATGGAAAGCGCAGGGCAGCTGAAAGAATCGGGATCGGTCGGCCAACCGCGATGCGCCTGAGTTCGATCCCCATCCCGGTGCTGACCATCGGCCTGCTGATCCTGTCGAACGTCTTCATGACCTTCGCCTGGTACGGGCACCTGAAGTTCAAGTCGCTGCCGCTCGCGCTCGCCATCTTGGCGAGCTGGGGGATCGCCCTCTTCGAGTACGTGCTGATGGTGCCGGCGAACCGCTACGGCTACGGCTATTTCAACGCCGCGCAGCTCAAGACCATCCAGGAGGTCATCACCCTCAGCATCTTCATGGTCTTCTCGGTGCTCTACCTCGGCGAGCCGCTGCGCTGGAACCACCTGACCGGCTTCGCCTTCATCGCGGCCGGGGCATACTTCGTCTTCCACGAGTTCTGACCACCCGGGAAGCCCGGCGATCAGGCGGCGCGGTCCCAGACCGGGCGGAAGCGGCCGGCCGGCGAGAGGGTGAAGATCTCGCAGCCGGTCTCGGTGACGCCGACCGAATGCTCGAACTGCGCCGAGAGCGAGCGGTCGCGGGTGATGGCGGTCCAGTCGTCGTCGAGGATGCGCGTCTCCGCCCGGCCGAGGTTGATCATCGGCTCGACGGTGAAGAACATGCCCGGCTCGAGCACCGGACCCGTGCCCCAGCGCCCGTAGTGCAGCACGTTCGGGGCGGCGTGGAAGACGCGCCCGAGCCCGTGGCCGCAGAAGTCGCGTACCACCGAGCAGCGCCGCGCCTCGGCGAAGCGCTGGATGGCCGCACCGATGTCGCCGAAGGTGCTCCCGGGCGCGACCCGCGCGATCCCCTCCATCAGCGCGTCGTGGGTGATGTCGACCAGCCGCGCGGCATAGGGCTTCGGCTGGCCGGCGGCATACATGCGCGAGCTGTCGCCGAACCAGCCGTCGACGATGACGGTGACGTCGATGTTGAGGATGTCGCCGTCGACGAGCCTGTCGTCGGTGCGCTTGCGCTCGTTCCGGCCGGTCGGGATCGGGCTGCCGGGGATGCCGTGGCAGACAACGTGGTTGACCGAGATGCAGGTGGCGTGGCGATAGCCCTTGTAGCCGACGGTGGCCGAGGTGGCGCCGGCGGCGCGGATCATATCGTGCACGGCGGAATCGAGCTCGAGCGTGCGGGCCCCCGGCACCACCAGCGGCCCGACCCTGTCGAGGATCTCGGCGGCCAGCCGCCCCGCCGCGCGCATGCCGGCGAAGTCGTCGGGGTCGTGGATTCGAATGCCGTCCCGGTTCAGCCGGCCGGGCTGAAAGTCGTCCACTTCGGACACTCCTGAGCTCATCCCTTCCGGATGTAATCCGACGGCCGGACCAATGCAAATGCCGCTCCAACGGCTCTTGCCGGCCGGAGGGCGCTCCACTAGCGTTGAAGGCAAAACAACAGGGACGGGAAAAGACGCAGATGCCGGGCGCATGGACGCTGGGCGAACTCGCGGCGGCGGTCGCGGAGGGCGCCATCGACACGGTGCTGGTGGCGCAGGTCGACATGCAGGGTCGGCTGATGGGCAAGCGCTTCCAGGCGGAATTCTTCCTCGAGAGCGCGCACGTCGAGACGCACGGCTGCAGCTACCTGCTCGCCACCGACTTCGAGATGGAGACGGTGCCGGGCTACAAGGCGACGAGCTGGGCGACCGGCTACGGCGACTATGCGATGCGGCCCGACCTCGCGACGCTGCGGCGGATCCCCTGGCTCGAGGGCACGGCGCTCGTGCTCTGCGACGTCTTCGACCACCACGGCCATGCCGAGGTGCCGCATGCGCCGCGCACGGTGCTGAAGCGGCAGATCGCCCGGCTGCGCGAGCTCGGCTTCGAGGCGATGGCGGCCTCGGAGCTCGAGTTCTACCTGTTCCAGAATACCTACGACGAGCTGCACGCGCAGGGATATCGCGGCCTCAGGCCGGCGAGCCCGTACAACGAGGACTATCACATCTTCCAGACCACCAAGGAGGAAGAGGTGATGCGGGCGATCCGCACCGGCCTCAACGCCGCCGGCATCCCGGTGGAGAACTCCAAGGGCGAGGCGAGCGCGGGGCAGGAGGAGATCAACGTCCGCTACGGCGAGGCGCTCGGGGCGGCGGACGCGCACGTCGTCATCAAGAACGGGGTGAAGGAGATCGCCTGGTCGAAGGGGAAGGCGGTCACCTTCATGGCGAAGTACGACGCGCGGGCGGCCGGATCCTCGAGCCACCTGCACCTGTCGCTGCGCACGCTCGATGGCAAGGCCGCCTTCCACGATCCGGGCGAGCCCTACGGCATGTCGAAGCTGATGCGGAGCTGGGTCGCCGGGCTGCTCGAGCATGCCTCGGCCGGCACGCTCTTCCTCGCGCCCAACGTCAACAGCTACAAGCGCTTCGCCGCCGGCACCTTCGCGCCGACCAAGGCGGTCTGGTCGGGGGACAACCGCACCGCCGGCTACCGGCTGGTCGGGGCCGACACGCGCTCGGTGCGGATCGAGTGCCGGGTGGGGGGCGCCGATCTCAACCCCTACCTCGCCTATGCGGCGCAGATCGCCGCCGGCATCGACGGGATCGAGCGCGGGCTGGAGCTCGAGCCCGAGTTCCGCGGCGACGCCTACGGCGCGCGGGTGCGCGAGGTGCCGCGGACGCTCAGGGACGCGATCGAGGCGCTGCGGCGGTCGAAGATGCTGAAGGCGGCCTTGGGCGAGGAGGTGGTCGAGCATTACCTCCATGCCGCGCGCTGGGAGCAGGAGCAGGCCGAGAAGGCGGTGACCGACTGGGAGCTGGCGCGCGGGTTCGAACGCGCCTGAGGGGGACGGAATGGGGGAAATCAGCTGCATCTCGCCGGTCGACGGCAGCATCTACGCGACGCGGCCGACCGAGACGGCGGAGGGCGTGCGCCGGCGGCTCGCGGTGGCGCGGCAGGCGCAGCGCGCCTGGGCCGCGCGGCCGCTCGCCGAGCGGATCGAGCTGGTGAAGGAGGGCGTGGCGCGGCTCGACCGGGTGAACGCCGACCTGGTGACCGAGCTCGCCTGGCAGATGGGCCGCCCGGTGCGCTACGGCGGCGAGATGGGCGGCGTGCGCGAGCGCGCCGCCTACATGGCCGGCATCGCCGAGCGGGCGCTGGCGCCCGAGGTGATCGAGGACAGCGACAAGTTCCGCCGGGTGCTGGCGCGGGAGCCGGTGGGCGTCGTCTTCGTCGTCGCGCCCTGGAACTATCCGTTCCTGACCGCGATCAACACCATCGTCCCGGCGCTGATCGCCGGCAACGCGGTGGTGCTGAAGCACGCGAGCCAGACCCCGCTCGCCGGCGAGCGGCTGGCGCAGGCCTTCGCGCACCTGCCGGAGGGCCTCTTCAGCAACGTCTTCCTCGACCATGCCACCACGGCCGAGCTGATCGCCGGCCACGCCTTCGACTTCATCAACTTCACCGGCAGCGTCCGCGGCGGCCAGGAGATCGAGCGCGCCGCCGCCGGCACCTTCACCGGCCTCGGGCTCGAGCTCGGCGGCAAGGACCCGGGCTACGTCCGCGCCGACGCCAACCTCGACACCGCCGTCGACGTGCTGATGGACGGGGCGATGTACAACGCCGGCCAGTGCTGCTGCGGCATCGAGCGCATCTACGTCGACCGCAGCCTCTACGACGGCTTCGTCGAGAAGGCCGCGGACTGGGTTTCGAAGCTCCGCCTCGGCAACCCGACCGAGGAGGCGACGACCCTCGGGCCGATGGCCTCGAAGCGCTTCGCCGACACCGTGCGCGGCCAGGTCGCCGAAGCCGTTGCCGCCGGGGCCAGGCCCCTCATCGACCCCGCCCTCTTCCCGGCCGACACCGGCGCCACCGCCTACCTCGCCCCGCAGGTCCTCACCGGCGTCGACCACTCGATGCGGGTGATGACCGAGGAGAGCTTCGGCCCGGTGGTCGGGATCATGCCGGTCTCGGGCGACGAGGAGGCGATCGCCCTGATGAACGACAGCCGCTACGGCCTGACCGCCTCGGTCTGGACCTCCGACGTCGCCAAGGCGGAGGAGATCGGCGCGCAGATCGAGACCGGCACGGTCTTCATGAACCGCGCCGACTACCTCGACCCGGCGCTGACCTGGACCGGCGTCAAGCAGACCGGCCGCGGCGCCGCCCTCTCCCACCTCGGCTACCTGAGCGTGACGCGGCCGAAATCCTACCACCTGCGTCGGCTCCCGGCCTGAAGGCTGCAGCGCCGGTCCGGTCGGCGCGGCCGTAAGCGCGCGCTTACGGCCGCCTTCCTAAGCCGCGGGCGTATGGCAGAGCGCCGCGGCGCCGGTCATCGCTGCGTCGCCGGACCCGATCCGGCGATCCAGATGGAGATGCCGTCATGAAGCCGCTCGCGCTCAGCCTGCTCGCCCTCGCTTGCGCCGCCCCCGCCCTCGCGGACCCGAGCTGCAAGGGCACCGAGGCCACCATGCCGATGTGGCAAGTCGCCAAGGCCTTCGAGGACGCCGGCGGCAAGATCCGCGAAATGAAGGTGAGCGACGGCTGCTACGAAATCTACGGGACGAACGGCGAGACCAAGCTCGAGATCTACTACGATCCCGCTTCGGGCGCCGAACTCCAGCGCGAGAGCGACTGATGCCGGCGGATCAGGCCGGGCCGGCCGCGGTCCGGGCATCCGTTGCGGTCTGGGACCCGCTCGTCCGCATCCTGCACTGGACGCTCGCGGCGGGCTTTCTCGGGGCCTTCCTGGTCGGCAGCCCGCGTGAGCTTCACGAGACGCTCGGATGGACCGCCGTCGGAGCGGCGGCCGCCCGCGTCGCCTGGGGCTTCGCCGGCCCGCAGCGCGCGCGCTTTGCCGACTTCGTGCCGACGCCGGTGGGCTTCCTCGCCCATGCGCGGGCGGTGCTCGCCGGCCGCGAGGCGCGCTACATCGGCCACAATCCGGCCGGTGGGGCGATGGTCGTCGCCCTGCTCGCCGTCGTCGCGACGCTCGGGCTGACCGGGTGGATGATGGGGCTCGATGCCTTCTGGGGGGCCGGCTGGCTCGAGGGGCTGCACGAGATCGTGGCCAACCTCGGCTTCGGCCTTGTCGTCCTCCACTGGCTCGGCGTAGCGTGGGAGAGCCTGCGGCACCGGGAGAACCTGGCGAAAGCCATGATCACCGGCCGCAAGCGCCCCTGAGGCGGCCGGTGAGGCTGGCGATTGGCACGCACCTGGTGGACGCGCACCCGTCTTCTCGCGCTGGCGGCGGTGGTGCAGGCCGGGTGCGGCCTGCTCATGATCGTCGACATGGTGTCCGAGTTCGCCGACTATCGCACTGATCCCGCGAGCGCGTTGATCGACGTCGCCATCCTCGGCGCGCTCGTTTTCGGCTCTGCCCTGACCGCCGGCGAGGTCCGCCGGCTCCAGGCGGCCAACGAACGGATGCAGGGAAGGCTGCGCGTCGCGAGCGGCGCCTTCGTCGACCTGCTCGAGGACACCTTCGCCGCCTGGGGCCTGACGCCGGCCGAGCGCGAGGTCGCCCTGCTGTCGATCAAGGGCTTCTCGGTCGAGGAAATCGCCGCGCTGCGTTCGGCCCGCTCCGGCACCGTCCGCGCCCAATGCGCCGCGGTCTACCGCAAGGCGGGGGTCTCCGGCCGGGCGCAGCTCCTCTCCCACTTCATCGACGACCTGCTCGCCGGAGCCGAGTTCGCACCGGGCCAGGGGTGATCGTCTCGCGCAACATTGCACCTGCGGCGACTTTCCCCCTAACTGGGTCGAGCCACAGCCGCGAGAAGAAGATGCCGCCTGCCGCCAACTGGAACTACCCGACCGCGATCCGCTTCGGCGCCGGCCGGATCGACGAGCTGGCCGACGCCTGCGCCACGGCCGGCATCACCCGGCCGCTCTTCGTCACCGACCCCGGCCTGCGCGACCTGCCGATCGCCACCGACGCCCTCGGCGTCCTGGCGGCGGCCGGAATGCCGGCCGCGGTCTTCTCCGAGGTGCAGCCCAACCCGACCGAGGCGAACGTCGCCGCCGGGCTTGCGGTCCTGCGCGACGGCGGGCACGACGGGGTCGTCGCCTTCGGCGGCGGCTCGGCGCTCGACTGCGGCAAGGTCATCGCCTTCATGCGCGGCCAGACCCGGCCGATGTGGGACTTCGAGGACATCGGCGACTGGTGGACCCGCGCCGACCCGAACGGCATCGCCCCCATCGTCGCCGTGCCGACGACCGCCGGCACCGGCTCCGAGGTCGGGCGCGCCGGGGTCATCACCAACCTCGAGACGCATACCAAGAAGGTCATCTTCCACCCGAGGATGC
>ENA-UOUJ01001535-UOUJ01001535.1-activated-sludge-metagenome-genome-assembly--contig:-NODE-1535-length-11962-cov-4.483245_pt1 | contig 11962 bp, 8 predicted proteins | sample MGYA00249839_ERZ747224 | MGnify/ENA primary metagenome ERZ747224 (study PRJEB28782, sample SAMN03220277) | activated sludge metagenome | biome: wastewater; feature: sewage sludge; material... | reverse complement strand
GCCATGGCGGCATAACTTAAACCAAACGGCCTCCGGCAAACCCGGGGCGGTTCAAGGCTCGATATCAAACATTCCGCAGAGGAACTGGCAAAGAACCTAACTCGTCACGGCATCGACGTGGTGCTGGACAAGGTCGACGCCAACGGCAGGCCGATCGGCGAGGTTCTTGAAACCTACACACTTTCGCATCAGGTCGACGTCCGGTGCCAGCGCGCCTTGGAGATCAAATGGCCGAAAATACCAGTACGGATAAATCTCGTCCGCAACTGAAAGTCCGCCGGATCAGCCTGGATACCGGCCGTGAAAACGTGATCGTGATCTCACGTCACTCCAGTGCCTTACGGCCTGATGTCTTTCAGGGATTTAGCCGGGTCGAGTTGCGGCGCAACTCGAGAGTCCTGCTGGCAACGCTGTTGATCACGGACGAAGACACGTTGGTCGGCCCCGATGAAATTGGCCTTTCTGAACCCGCATTCCGGCGCTTCGCCGAGCCTGCCGGCAGTTTGGTCACGGTAAGTCCTGCGGCCTCCCCCCGAAAGCCTCGATGCCGTTCGCGCCAAGATCCAGGGCCGAACCCTTAAGCCAGCCGAGATTGAAGCCATTATCGGCGATCTCACGCATTATCGTTACTCCGATATGGAGATCGCAGCGTTCCTGATCGGCTCGGCCAGCTTCATGACCAGCGGCGAGCTGCTCGCTTTGGTCCAGGCGATGGCGCGGGCCGGGACGCAATTGAAATGGCCTGACACCATAATCGTCGATAAGCATTGCATCGGCGGCATTCCGGGAAACCGTACCTCCATGATCGTCGTCCCGATCGTGGCTGCGCACGGGCTCACAATCCCAAAGACATCCTCCCGCGCGATTACTTCGCCGGCGGGAACAGCCGACACCATGGAAGTGCTGGCCCGGGTCGATGTCGGCGTCGAAGAGATGAAGGAGGTCGTCGCATCTTGTCGCGGCTGTCTGGTCTGGGGCGGACACGTCAACCTCTCGCCTGCCGATGATATTCTCATCTCCGTCGAACGCCCACTCAGCCTTGATACCCGCGAGCAGATGGTTGCCTCGATCATGTCGAAGAAGCTCGCGGCCGGTTCTACGCATCTCCTTATCGACCTGCCCGTCGGCCCGACGGCGAAATTGACCAACGCCACCGACGCGATGCGGCTGCGCAAGCTGTTTGAATTCGTCGGCGACCATTTCGGCATTGCCGTCGAGGTAATCACGACCGACGGCTGCCAGCCGATCGGCAGCGGCATCGGTCCGGTTCTGGAGGCCGAGGACGTCATAGCTGTTCTGACCAACGATGCGAACGCCCCCACTGACCTGCGTGAAAAGTCGCTGCGGCTTGCCGCGCATCTTCTGGAATATGACCCGCAGTTGCGTGGCGGCAACGGCTATGCGCGCGCCCGCGAACTGCTCGACAGCGGAGCGGCGCTGAAGAAGATGCAGGCTATCATTGATGCCCAAGGCCCCCCGGCTTGCCGCAACGACATCGGCAAGCTGACCCTCGATGTCGCAGCCGCCAGCGACGGCACAATTTCCGAAATCGACTGCCTGCAACTGAACCGCCTGGGGCGGACCGCAGGCGCGCCGATCGACAAGGGCGCCGGCATCAAACTCTTCGGCAAGATCGGCGATCACGTCGAGAAAGGCCAGCCACTCTATCGAATCCATGCCTACGATCAGTCCGAACTCGATCTGGCCGCCAACGCTGCAAAGGCGAACTGCGGTTACACCATCGATATTCGGGATCAGGCAGCTGGCGAGACTACGCCATGAACGCAACCATCATTCAGAGCCTGCCGTCGTCATCGCGCGACGCCGCCCGGCTCGCAACGCGGCTCGGCATTCCCTTTCACGAGATTGCGATCCATCGGTTTCCCGACGGAGAAATACGGGTAATGGCCGGACCGGCGGCGCCCGTGACCATTATCTACGCGTCGCTCGACCGGCCGAACGATAAACTGATCGCGCTGACGTTCGCTGCCGAGTCGCTGCGGCGCGGAGGCGCAAAACGCCTCGTCCTGCTCGCGCCCTATCTCTGCTACATGCGCCAGGACACCGCGTTCCACGAAGGCGAGGCGATCAGCCAGAGGGTGATCGGCGCACTGATTGCCGGATGCGTGGATCGCGTTGTCACTGTCGACGCGCACCTTCATCGTACACCCTATATCGGAACCGTATTTCCCGGGATCGCGTCCGACAATCTGTCGGCCATGCCGGCAATATCAGTTGCGCTGCACAAAACGGGTCTTGATCCTGCGACCGTGGTGGTGGGACCGGATGCAGAATCACAGCCTTGGGTTAGCGACCTCGCCGGACGGCTCGGGATCTCTCATACCGTTGCCCAGAAAACCCGGCGCGGCGACCGCTCCGTCGAAATCGGATTCAAGGACACGTCACGCATTGCTGGTCATCCCGCCTTGATCGTGGACGATATCGTCTCCTCAGGCGGCACCGTGATGGCCTGCGCCAAGGCGCTCACTTCTGCCGGTGCGACAAAGATCGACGTCGTCGTTACCCACGCGCTGTTCGGGGAAAAACTCTGTCGCAAGATGGCCTTGTCAGGCATTCGCTCGATCCGCTCGACACATAGCGTTCCGCATTCCACCAACGCTATCCCGCTCGATAATCTATTCGTTAGCGCATTGCAGAGCGAGATAAAGGTTGCGGATATTCCGGAGACATACCGATGAGCGTAACGATCCAATTTTGCGGCGCGGCCCGGACCGTAACAGGCTCAAGCTATCTCTTTGAAACCCGATCCGGACGCTTCCTGGTCGACTGCGGCCTGTTTCAGGGACAGAAGACGCTGAAAGAACTGAACTACCGGGCGTTTCCTTTTCGTGCCGCCGACATCGACGCCGTCCTCCTGACCCATGCCCATATCGACCACAGCGGCCTGCTGCCGAAGCTGGTGCGCAATGGTTTTCCCGGTCACATCCTTGCGACGCGCGGCACCATCGATCTCTGTTCCTACATGCTGCCGGATGCCGGCAGTATCCAGGAGTCTGAGGTCGCCACCTTGAACCGGCGCAATGCGGCGCGCAGGCGGCCCGAGGTCAGCCCGATCTATACGCAGGCCGATGCAATTGCCACGCTGCAGTCGTTCATACCGGTCGACTATGAAAAATGGGTCGATGTGATTCCGGGCGTTCGCGCGCGCTACTGGAACGCCGGACATTTGCTTGGTTCCGCCTCGGTTGAGATCGAATTCGACAATGAGGATGTTTCGCAAAAGCCGCTCCGCATTCTCTGTTCCGGCGACGTTGGCCCCGACGCAAAGCTGCTGCAGCCAGATCCCGAGGCTCCGGCGGGCTTCGACTACGTCATCTCGGAATCGACCTATGGAGACCGGAAGCGGGTGCCAATCACGCCCAATGCTCGCCGCGCGCGTTTGTCAGCCGAGGTCCGCGACGCCGCGACCCGCGAGGGCGCGCTACTGATTCCAGCCTTCGCGGTGGAACGCACCCAAGAGCTGATCGTCGATCTGGTCGATCTGATAGAGCGCGGCGAGATTCCGGCGGCGCCAATTTTTCTCGATTCCCCGCTTGCGATCCGCGCCACTGAAGTGTTTCGCAAACACGCCTCAAGCCTCGATCCTGGGGTCGATGTACGTCGGCTGCTGAACTCGCCGCAACTCCGATTCACCGAAACGGTCGATGAGAGTAAGGCGATCGCCAAGCTGACCGGCTTTCATATCGTGATCGCCGCCAGCGGCATGTGCGATGCTGGGCGCATCCGGCACCATTTGAAGAACTGGCTGTGGAACGCGAGGGCCACCGTGTTGCTGGTCGGCTTTCAGCCCCAGGGAACGCTCGGTCGGTTTCTCATCGACGGCGCCAAGGCCGTTCGTATCCAGGGCAACGAGATCAAGGTCGCGGCGCGGATCCGCAGTATCGACGACTATTCCGGACACGCCGACGGATCGGAGCTGGCGCGGTGGATCGCCGCGCGCCGTCCGATTCTGCGCGGCCTGTTCCTGGTCCATGGCGAGGAGCCGGCCATCGCTGGCCTCGCGGAACGCATTTCCGAACGGATCATACCTGCGGCGCGGGTTTTTCAGCCGCTTCTGGACGACATCTATGAGTTGTCAGCGGCGGTACCGACGCCGCTGGACGCCTCCCACCGCCGACGGCTGGCGCCTGAGGCCGTGGTTAGGCTCGACTGGCATAATGACATGTCAAAACTCGTCCTTGACATCAACGATCGCATTGAGGCCGCCGCAGACGATCGCGCGCGCGGTGTCCTCATTCGAAGACTGCGGCGTGCGCTGGATGGATGAGAACACCCGATATCACGACCGCAAATTCACTGTTGAGACAGATCAAAGCCCGATCCGGCATCGCGTGCGACCCTTAACAAGGTTCGTTCACCGAGATTCATCTGAGGGAGAGTACCATGCCGGTAAATGTGGGAACGGTTGATCAGTATGTATCCTGCTCCCGCACTGACCCCCAATGCGGACCCTTTGCCTGGCGGGGACGGATCGATCGGCGTTCAATCTTATTGATATGCAGGGCGACCCGGAGAAATCAAGATGGGAACGATAAGAGCGAATGATGAAGAACTGGCGGATACAGACGACCTGAACTTAGTGGACCGCTACTGGTGCGCCGCCAACTATCTGTCGGTCGGCCAGATTTATCTGCTCGATAATCCGCTGCTGCAGGAACCGCTGCGGCCAGAGCACATCAAACCGCGGCTGCTGGGACATTGGGGCACGACGCCCGGGCTAAACTTTATCTACGCCCACCTCAATCGTGCTATCCGTGCCTCGGATCTCAACGTCATTTACGTTTGCGGACCCGGTCATGGCGGCCCCGGCGTGGTAGCGAACACCTATCTGGAAGGCTCCTACAGCGAGATCTATCCCGATATCGGTCGGGATAGCGACGGGCTGCGTCGCCTGTTCCGTCAATTTTCCTTCCCCGGCGGTATTCCAAGTCACGCCGCTCCGGAAACGCCGGGTTCGATCCACGAGGGCGGCGAACTCGGTTATGCGCTGGTGCACGCCTATGGCGCGGCTTTCGACAATCCTGACCTGATCGTTGCCTGCGTGATAGGCGATGGCGAAGCCGAGACTGGACCCTTGGCCGCTTCATGGCATTCCAATAAATTTCTTAGTCCGGTGCACGACGGCGCGGTTCTCCCGATCCTTCACCTCAACGGCTACAAGATTGCCAACCCAACTGTGCTCGGCCGGATGAACGACGAGGAAATCCGTCATCTCTTTACCGGCTATGGTCACGAGCCCTTTTTCGTTGAAGGTGACGAGCCCTGGCTGATGCATCGGCAGATGGCCGACGTATTGAAGCAGGCCATCGAGAGCATTCGTGCGATCCAGAGAAACGCGCGCGATGGACGCAAGACGAACGACTGCCCGAAATGGCCGCTGATCGTGCTCCGCAGCCCTAAGGGCTGGACCGGGCCGAAGGAAGTCGATGGCCTGAAGGTTGAAGGCTTCTGGCGCGCACATCAGGTTCCGATCGCCAACCCCCGTGGAAATCCAAAGCATCTGGAGCTGCTCGATCAATGGATGCGCAGTTACCAGCCTGAGACGCTATTCGATAACACCGGCCGCCTTATTCCTGAATTGCAAGCACTCGCTCCAACCGGCGAACGTCGAATGGGTGCCAATCCGCACGCCAATGGCGGATTGTTGAAACGCGGCCTTAAGCTACCGAACTTTCGCAATTATGCCGTTGGTGTGCCCCAGCCTGGCGGCGTCAAGGCCGAGGCGACGCGCTTGATGGGGCAACTTCTTCGCGATGTGGTACGGCTTAACGCTGAGGCGCGAAACTTTCGTATCATGGGACCGGATGAAACCGCCTCAAACCGCCTCGATGCGGTGTTCGAGGTGACCGAACGTGTCTGGATGGAGAGCACCGAGCCTTACGATGTACACCTGGCTCAGGATGGCCGGGTAATGGAGGTCTTGAGCGAGCATCTCTGCCAGGGCTGGCTGGAGGGGTATCTGCTCACCGGCCGACACGGCCTCTTCTCCTGCTACGAGGCCTTCATCCATATCGTGGATTCCATGTTCAACCAGCACGCCAAGTGGCTGAAGGTTTCGCGCGGCTTGCCCTGGCGACGCCCTATCGCCTCGCTCAACTATCTCCTGACGTCACACGTCTGGCAGCAAGATCACAATGGCTTCAGCCACCAGGATCCCGGCTTCGTCGACCTCGTCGCCAACAAGAAGGCCGATATCGTGCGCATTTACTTTCCGCCTGATGCCAACACACTGCTCTGGATCACCGATCATTGCTTGCGAACCTATGACAGGATTAACGTGATCGTCGCCGGCAAACAGACTTCGCCGCAATGGCTGACCATGCAACAGGCGGCGATGCATTGCGACGCCGGCATCGGAATCTGGAGCTGGGCCGGTAGCGAAACCGAAGGCACCGAGCCGGATGTCGTGATGGCCTGTGCCGGCGACGTTCCGACGCTCGAAACCTTGGCTGCGGTAGACCTGCTTCGAAAATCCCTGCCCGAGCTAAAAATTCGCGTCGTCAACGTCGTCGATCTCATGACGCTGCAGCCGAAGGAGCAGCATCCACACGGCCTTAGCGAACGCGATTTCGACGGTATCTTCACGCGTAACCGGCCGGTGATTTTTGCCTATCACGGCTATCCCTACCTGATCCATCGCCTGACCTATAACCGGACCAATCATGCGGGAATGCACGTCCGCGGCTTTGAGGAAGAAGGTACCACGACGACACCGTTCGACATGGTGGTGATGAACGAGCTGGATCGGTTTCATCTGGCGATCGAGGTAATCGAGCGCGTTCCCGGCCTCGGCAGCGCCGCGGCCCATATCAAGCAGCAGTTTCGCGATGCATTGATCCAACATTCACACTACGTCCGCGAACACGGCGAAGACATGCCGCAAATTCGTGACTGGGTCTGGCCAAGCAGCGCGGCTCGGCAAAGTTCAGCCCCAGCCGGGGATTGACGATTGCCTCGCCTGCCATGTCAGGAATATCGATGATGTCCGATGCCGTCCTGGTCCTGAATGCCGGCTCCTCCAGCATCAAATTCGGATTGTTCGATATTTCGGGGACTTTGCCGCGCTTGCTTTGCAAAGGCCTGCTCGACGAACACGAGGCCAAGCCAGCCTTCACCGTAACTGACGCCGCTGGTAATCATTTGTTCGAGAAGCGCCTCCTACCAGCCGACAATAGCGGCGGGGCCTTGCTCACCGATATCCTGAATTGGAGCAATGACTATCTCGCCGGCGGCACGTTAGCCGCCATTGGGCATCGCGTCGTGCACGGCGGACGCTATTTTGACGGTCCAGCCGAAGTCACCGACAAGGCCATTGAGGAGATGGCTGCCCTGACGCCACTTGCACCTTTGCACCAGCCGCGCTGTTTGTTCCCGATACGGACCATCAAGTCGCTGCGGCCCGGTCTCACGCAGATTGCCTGCTTCGACACCGCCTTCCATCATGGCCTTGCGCCACCCGTAAGCCGCTTTGCTATCCCGCGGCGGTTCGAAGAGATGGGCATTCGGCGCTACGGCTTTCACGGACTTTCCTTTGAATTCATCGCTAACCGCTTGGCCGAGACCTCGCCGAACCTGGCCGGCATGCGCACCGTAGCGGCGCATCTCGGCAACGGAGCCAGCCTTTGCGCTATGCGCAATGGCCGAAGCATCGATACCACCATGGGCCTCACCCCGCTGGATGGATTGATGATGGGCACGCGCAGCGGCGCCATCGATCCTGGCGTACTGCTGTACCTTCAGCAGCACGGTATGTCGCTCAATGAACTCGAGTGCGTACTTTATCAGGAATCCGGATTGCTTGGCGTCTCTGGTCTTTCCGCCGATATGCGCGTCTTGCTCGCCAGCGACGATCCGCGAGCTGCCGAGGCGATCGAGCTGTTCACGTTTCGCGTCGCCAGGGAAGTCGCCGCGATGACAAATACGCTAGGCGGTCTGGAATGCCTGGTTTTCACCGGCGGCATCGGCGAACACAGCGCAGAGGTAAGGCAGAAAATATGCGAGCGGCTGCGATGGCTCGGAGTACGGATCGACGGTTCTACGCCTGATCAAAGCAGCGAGCAGATCAGCACAGAGAACAGGCTGGTGGAAATACGCGTCATACCGACCAGCGAAGAGACAATGATTGCCCGCCATTGCTCGGAAATGTTGCAAGCGCGACCCTGAATGCCCCTCCTGTCAGGCGATCCTGACGGATGGAACTGCCGCGCTGATGTCCGGCATAAGATAAGGTATGCGGCTGATGGATTTGGGGCCTAACTTCGCTGGACGCTCGATTTACGGATGCCCTCGAACTTTTCGGGTCGGGAGTATGCATCCGCCAGCCTTCCTTCCGATCTCCAAAGTCACCGCTGCCAACTTACTATTTTGACATAAAGGACCGAGTACTGATCAGAGATGGGGTAGATGGGGTTGGGCTGGTTTTTCAAACAGACCTGCAAGCGTGACCATGGTCCTCAGCGGAGGGGTAGCTCTGACGAGGACCGGTTCGCGCCCAGAAGCGGTAGTTGGCCGAGGGCTCACGGTCAGTCCTGAGCCGCCTTACTTCGCAAGCGTATATTGGATCTCATTTCCACCGAGCGCCCGCAGCGCGTTGAGTATGACCGCGACGTCGATCACCTCCTGAAGCAAAGCACCTTGAACGGGTGTGATATAACCAAACGCTGCGGCGATCATACCGAGCAGCGATAGTCCAATCCCCGCAGCGACGCTTTCGAGCGCGATCAGGCGCGAGCGTCGCGCGATCTGAATCGCAGGTACGATACGATCAAGATGGTCAACCAGAAAGACTACATCTGCTGCCTCAGCCGACGCCGCTGTGCCCCGTGCGCCCATCGCTACCCCAATATCAGCCGCCGCCAGCGCCGGGGCGTCATTCACACCGTCGCCTACCATCATGACCGGACCGTTCTTCCGCTCCGTAAGTACAACCAACACTTTCTGATCCGGCGTCAACTCCGACCTAACGCCATCGACCCCGAGTCCGTCCGCTACAGCTTCCGCGACCTCGCGGCGATCTCCGGTCGCGAGAACAATTCGCTGTATTCCCAATTTTCTGAGCGCTTGCAGAAGGGCCTGCGTGCCCACACGCAATTCATCGGCGAGCACGACCTCGCCGGCCATTTCGCCACCAATCGCAACGGCGACAATGACGGCGCCGGCCTTTTGCGTTGGCTCAAACGACTTTGTTGCCGTCTTCGTTAATTTGGATCGGACGAAGCGGATGCCGCCGACCACCACATTTAGCCCGTCAATGCTGCCCTCGATGCCCTCGCCCGCCGTCTCGATTACATTGGACGGGGTCGAGAGGTGCAGCTTGCGCTCGCGCGCCTCGATCACAAGGGTTTGGGCGATAATGTGCTTCGACGCCTGATCGAGCGAGGCTGCAATGCGCAAGATGTCGTCGGGAGCGAGATGATCGCGAACGTTGACCGATACGACCTGGGCCCTGCCGTCAGTCAGCGTTCCCGTCTTGTCAATGACGAGCGAGTACACGTGCGCCAGCGCCTCAATGGCCTTCCCGCCCTTGATCAGGATGCCAAATCGTGCTGCGCGTGAAAGGCCGGATACAATGGCGATCGGCACGGCCAGAATAAGCGGGCACGGCGTTGCAACCACTAGAACGGCGACGGCACGAATGGGATCATCGGTGAAGTACCAGGCTAAGCCTGCAATCAGCACGGTCACGCCAAGAAACAGTATGGCAAACCGGTCGGCAAGCCGTGACATCGGCGCCTTAGAGCGCTGCGCCTCCTCGACCAGCCTGACAATGCCGGCATAGGTGCTTTCAGCGGCGTAATGTGACGCCACCAGGTCGAAAGCTTCGCCGGCATTGGTCGATCCGCTCATCACCTCATCGCCGGCCCGCTGATGAACCGGGATCGGTTCACCTGTCAGCGCCGATTGATCTAGAATTGCGACGCCGCTGGCGACCGTTCCATCGACCGGGACGACATCCCCTTGTCGAATGAGTAGCCGATCACCCGGCACGATATCCTCAAGACCGACTTCTTCAAGCACGCTATTGCAATGCCTGACAGCCGTACGAGGTACCCGCGCGAGGATTGCAGTCATCTCGCGGCGCGCATGACCCTCGGCGAAGGCTTCGAGATACTGGCCCCCCGAATACATCAACGCGACAACGACAGCTGCAAGGTTCTCGCCAACCGCCAGCGCTGCCGTCATCGACAGCGCTGCGACGATATCGAGACCGACCTCCGCGCGTCTCAGACTTGCTGCAATCTCATAGAGCAGAGCCACCAGAACCGGCACAGTGAAGGCAGCCCATACCCATTCTTGCAATGCTGGCAAACCAAACAAAGGCACAGCAAAACCTGATAGGAGGCCGAAAGCCGGTAATGCAACAAGAACTGACCGAACGATAAAATTAGAAAGCATGGTCAATGACCTTGATCGCAGCACTGGTGGGATCTCGAACCCTTCCTGTCGTGCCTGCAGTCCCAGCCGTTGCTTGAGCCTCGCTGGCCGCTCGGTGCCAATCTCCATGACCATTCGAACCCGCGTTAACCCTAGACGTCACCCTGTCGAAACGCTCGACAACAAGCGCGGGGTCCATCTCTTTGCGCTCCAGCGCGTTAGGAAACGCCGCTAAACGAGAGTCAGCGTAACCAGTTATGCTATGACAGGTCATCCATGCATCGGAAACGGCGGTCTCTTCCATCATGCGCGGAGAACCGCCGAATGCGCGGCTCTTCAAATAGTTTGCCGCGGTACTCATAGAACTTTCCGTGATCGTGAGCCCACCGCACCGGTCCTGCTGTCCAACGGTCTTTAGTCAAGGTTGACGCCCTCGCTATTGCCGATAGGTCACCAACCTGCGTTGCATTCGCGTCGTGCGTGCCTTGAAAAGGAAACTCTCGCTGATCATGGAGAGAATATTTCCGACCACTTGTTTGCTCTCGACACTTGCTGCTGCAGGCGAATACCTTGTCGCGTGTCAATCCTTCCTGGCGGGCCTCCCAGCGTGGCGTGCGCGCGTCCAGACTTTAACCCTGGATACACTGGAAGTCTTCTCGACGACTGAGGATTGCTCAGCAAACCTTCTGGTCCCGAGCTCAGACTTTTGCGCTGAAGCGGCAATTGCCAGCAACCAACCCAACAAATATTACCAGGAAGAGAGTTCACATGTGTTTCATTTACTTGCCCAAACCGTTCGCGTCTTAGGAACGTCACACTCATTTGCCCTAGCATACATTAGGATCGAACGTTACCTATTCGCCGAAACGAGGAAGCATTCTTGCGAGCGTTTGATCACGAAGTATCCAATGATGGATCAAAGCAGCAGCGGCATGGAAGCCTGCGACAATCATCAGCGTATGAGCAAGGACTTCATGCACCTCTTCAACATTCCCGGAGAACGCCCGATCCTTAACCCAAGGCGATGCAATTTCGGACAATCCAAATATTGGAATAGATTCGCCGCGCGCGAATTGCAGCACAATCCCGGCGACAGGAACCGCAAACAGCAGGGCATAGAGCAAGTAGTGAGCGGCCTGTCCCAAGCGAACTAACCAGATGCCGAGCGTTGTAGACCCCGCGAATGGCGGTGGGTTGAAGAAGTTCCACGCCAACCGAATGATAAGCAGAATTATAACAGCGAGTCCCGCGGATATATGAACAAATAGCCCTGCATCACGCAGCGTTCCTTTGGGTAAATCATCGCCGAAAAGACCGAGACTCCAGGCAACAGCGACTAGAATGACGGTCAGCCAGTGGATCGCCTGCGGTATCGCACCGTATCCCTTCGATGAATTATAGATCAGCATACTGGGCCTCTTCACTTGAAAGGTTACATCGCGCGTCACCGGCAGTTGTTGATATCGATCAAATGCAGAAGGAGCGCCCGAACCTGTCTGAACAGGCGCAAGTGATTGAGGTGGACCCGCTTGGTGAGACAGTTTGGCGGCCTGGCTAAGGTGGATCG
>ENA-UOUJ01001534-UOUJ01001534.1-activated-sludge-metagenome-genome-assembly--contig:-NODE-1534-length-11977-cov-9.489767_pt1 | contig 11977 bp, 12 predicted proteins | sample MGYA00249839_ERZ747224 | MGnify/ENA primary metagenome ERZ747224 (study PRJEB28782, sample SAMN03220277) | activated sludge metagenome | biome: wastewater; feature: sewage sludge; material... | reverse complement strand
CCAATTGTTGGCAACTTCATTTTCCCGGCGCGCCGAAGGGCGCTTCCTTTGTACAAAGGTTTTCCATCATGAACGTATTGTTGATCGGCAGCGGGGGACGCGAACATGCCTTGGCCTGGAAACTGGCCCAGAGCACCTTGCTGGACGAACTGTACATCGCCCCCGGCAACCCGGGCACCATCCGCCACGGCCGCAATGTGGACGTGGACGTGAAGGACCACCTCGCACTGCGGCAGTTGATCATCGACAAGCGCATCGGCATGGTGGTGGTGGGGCCTGAAGCCCCCTTGGTGGACGGGCTGCATGACCGCATTGCCGCAGACCCCCAGCTCAAGGGGGTCACTGTGATCGGCCCCACCGCCGCAGGAGCACGCTTGGAAGGCAGCAAGGAGTTTGCCAAGGAATTCATGCTGCGGCACAACATCCCCACGGCCCCCTTTCGCGCCTTCGGCAGGGATGAGCTCAAGGAAGCCATCGCCTTCCTCGCGCACGCCGAGGCCCCATACGTGATCAAAGCGGACGGCCTGGCGCAGGGCAAGGGCGTGGTGATCGCCAAGGACCGGAACGAGGCCGAGGGCACCTTGAAGGACATGTTGGGCGGTAACGCACTGGGCCAAGCATCGGACCGCGTGTTGATCGAACGCCACCTCACAGGGCCCGAGGTTTCCGCTTTCCTGATCACCGACGGGGAGGCCTTCAAAATGCTTCCGTCCGCCAAGGACTACAAGCGCATCGGCGACGGGGACACCGGCCCCAACACCGGTGGGATGGGCGCCATTTCACCGGTGCCTTTTGCCGACAAGGAATTCATGGACAAGGTGCACGACCGCGTGGCCCTGCCCACCATCCGCGGCCTGCAGAACGAAGGGATCCACTACCAGGGGTTCCTGTACATGGGCCTGATGAACGTGGGGGGTGACCCTTACGTGATCGAATACAACGTGCGCCTCGGCGACCCCGAGGCACAAGCCATCCTGCCACGCCTGCGCAGCGACCTGATGGACCTCTTCGAGGGCATTGCCACCAATACCCTGAGCGAGCGCCACGTGGATGTGGACGACCGGTCAAGTGCCACCGTGGTGTTGGCCTCCGATGGCTACCCCGGCAAATACGAGAGCGGAAAACCCATTGTGGGCCTTGAAATGGTGCAAGGGGCACTGGCCTTCCAATCCGGAACCGCCCTGGAGAACGGGAGGCTGGTCACCAAGGGAGGGCGCGTGCTGGCCGTTACCGCCTTCGGCAAGGACCTTGAGCACGCCATCCTGCACGCATACGCCAATGCCGCCTTGATCGACTACGAAGGGAAAACACACCGGACGGACATCGGGCACGACCTGTTGCGCAACCCCGCTGGCAAGGTGGCTGTTGCGGCCGCTCCAAAGACCGGGGTCAAATGAAGTCGCCGTTCTCCTTGGCCTTGCGCTGCATCGCCTGCTCAGTGACCAGCCAATAGACCGCCGCCACGGACAACACCGCGATGAAGATTACGGGAATGACCCATCCGGCCGCCACAATGATGCTGAGGATCCGCTCGGTGAAATGGCCTATCGCAAAGAAGAAGTCGGTCATGGATCTTAATTCGTTGGGGAGCGGCAAATATAGCAGCCCGGGTTAACCCGACCGCCCTTCGCCCGCCATGCTCACCGCTTTCTTCCGACAGGACCGCCCCACCGCCTTCCTGCCCCTGCTGCCGCTGTTGGTGCTGCTGTGGCCCGGCGCAGGTACCGAAGCGGCCCTGCCATGGGCCCTGGGGCCCGCCCTGGCGGACCAAATGGTGCACGGCATGCCCTTCTTCGCCCCGCTGCGCTGGTTGATGGCCCATCATCCATGGACGGCACCGGTGCTGTCCCTGGTGTTTGTGCTGGGCCTTGCCCATGGCCTGAACCGCATGGCCAACGACGCCGAACTGTACGGGCGGCGCAACCACCTGCCCGTGCTGCTTCTGCCCCTGCTGTTGGCCATGCAGCCCTTCGGCCTGCTGCCCGGCCCCGACCTGGCAGGCATGTGGGCAGTAGTGTGGGCGTTGGGCCGCACCTGGCGCGCCACGGGCAAGCCGGACATTGGCGCGGCCCTGTTCGATGCAGGCCTGCTTCTGGGGCTGGCCAGCTTGTTCTACTTGCCCTACGGGTTTCTGGCCGTGGTGATCTGGGCCACCTTGGCGGTCACACGCCCCTTCAAGCTCCGCGAATACCTGCTCCCCATGCTGGGCATGGCTGCCATGTTCACGCTGGGCTGGGGGCTGGTGCACTTCCTGCTGCCCGGCGCATGGCACGCTGCCGCTTCGCTGCGTTTCCCGCCGGACATGGCCGTGGCCGGGACCCATTGGATGCACCGCGTGCTGCTGGCCGCGCTGTTGGTGATCATGGCCATGGCTACCACGGTCTCGTTCGCGTCCGTATATGCCCACAGCCTGATGTGGGAGAAGAACATCCGGGCCTCCTTCCTGGCATTCGCTTTTGCCATGGCGCTGCTGGCCCTGTTTGCCTGGTGGCTGGACGGCCGCATCCCCCCCGTGCTGATCGCCGTTCCCGGTGCCCTGCTGATGGCCTATCCGCTGATGCAGGCCAAACGCACGGCTTGGGCCGATGCCGCCCTTTGGGCATTGCTGTTGCTGGCCGGATGGGCCCGATGGGCGGCCTAAGCTACCTTTGCCCAACCACGGCACAACGGCCGCAACAAGCTGCAAGAACCATGAAATTCGGTGTTGTCACCTTCCCGGGATCGAATTGCGACGAGGACATGGCCCACGCCCTGGAGTCGCTCACCCAACAACCTGTGGAGCGGCTCTGGCACAAGGAGCACGACCTGCGCGGCTGCGACATGGTACTGCTGCCGGGAGGCTTTTCCTTCGGCGACTACCTGCGCAGCGGGGCCATCGCGCGCTTCTCGCCCATCATGCAGGAAGTGGCGCAACATGCCCGCAAGGGCGGATTGGTCTTCGGCGTGTGCAACGGGTTCCAGGTGCTGTGCGAGGCGGGCCTGCTGCCCGGCGCCCTGCTCCACAATGAGAACCGCAAGTTCGTGTGCCGCAACACCTGGGTGCGCCCTGCCTCGCGCAACACCATGCTTACCGCAGGGTTGAAGGACAAGGCCTTGTGCATTCCCATTGCGCACGGGGAAGGACGCTACTATGCCGACGGCGACACCCTGAAGATGCTCAACGAGGAGGACCGCGTGCTGTTCCACTATTGCGACAAGGACGGCAAGCTCAAGGAAGAGGCCAACCCCAACGGCAGCGCGGAGAACATTGCCGGGGTGTGCAACGAAGGACGCAACGTCTTCGGCATGATGCCCCATCCGGAGCGGGCCATGGACCCCCGGTTGGGCAATACGGACGGGCGGGTGCTATTCGAATCCCTGCTGCAGGCGGCCCTTGCGTGAGAGGCCCTGGGGCCGGAACACCGCAACGAGCCGCAGATCGCCGGTGGGGTCCACCAGTACGCGGCGCCCCTGTTCCCCGGCCACGCCCCGCCATCCATCGAACTCCATGCCGTTGGCCGCCCGTGCCTCCAAGTGCAAGGGGACACCCGCCCAGGATAGGATTTCGGTGCTTGCATCCCCCAGTGGCAAGTCCTCCACCGCAACTGTCCCGGAGCCGGCCGGTTCCACGCGCACCGACACCGTGATCCGCTTTCTTCCGGTTCGTGCCGAAAGTTGGGCGAACAGCTCATCATTGCGCTGGGCGATGTGCCGCAACAGCGCGCCGTAGCATTCCTCGGGCGACGGGGATGCCATTTGGCCCTTCCAGCGTACGTGGTCCAACTGCATGGCTGTGCGGTGCCGTGCGTAAAGCGAGTCGGCCAAAGCCGTCGCTTGGCGCCGACTGAACGTGGTGGCGCACAGGGCCGCGAAACGGGCCAGGAACGCTTGCTGCCAGTCCTGATCGGCCAGCAGCTGCGGCAGGAAGGGCGTCTCCGGAACCGTTGAACTGCACATGCGCTGCACGGTGCGGTCGCCGGGCGGCGCCCATTGGTCCATGTCGTACATCACCCAGCGCCATTTTCCGCCAGCTTGGGCGGGCCTCCAAGCGCGCACGTTCAGATCGTGGTCTGCCCGGCCGGTCCACAGGTCGAAGCAGGACAGGTCCACTAGGCTGCCCGTGTCCAACAATTGCACGCCCACGTCAGCCGGCAGGGTTCCTTGCGGGGAGCCGAGTAACTGCTGAAGGGGCATCGGTGCACGACCTGTGGACTTGGCCACTTCCACTTCACGGCCGCCGTTGAGGCGCTCCATCCATTCGCGCCCCTTGGCGGGCATGGCCCGGTACAGCCCGTGGTACCAGCCGTTGAGGTAGAGCGGCACCGCACTGGCGGGTTGCACGTCCACGCGCCCGCCGCTCCGGCGTGCCACCTCGGCCATGAAGGTGTTGCGCAGGAACGCATGGGGGGTGGCATCGGCACGCAACAAGACCGTTTGCCAGGCCGTGCCGTCGGGCAACTGCACGGGCCCGGTTCCGCCGAAGCGGTCGCGCACCAGCAACTTGAAGTTGCGCTTGGGCAGGCCCCTGGACCCGCTGCCCGCAATGGCGACGCCTACGGGCCACACCCGGCCGCCCTGCTGAACCCATGCTTGGCGTTGCCACGCCCGGCCCTCGCGCGCATGATTACCGTATGCCTCATCGGCGATGCCGGTCGGCCCCAATAGGTCGTCGGCAGCCACGGTCAAGGCCCAGGCACTGTCCGCCAAACCCGTGGTGAACACCATCTGCGGGCCGGGCACGGCATCCTGGCCGAACGATCGCGCGTAGACCACCGTGCCTGCGGGCAGCCGAAGCGGGGCCGTGCTGGTCATGGACCGTTCGTCCGGCGGTGTGCCGTCCGTGGTATAGTGCACTTCAGCGCCGGGGGCGGCCACCAGTTCCAATCCATCGCCCCCCTGCCGGATGGTGGGCGGCGGGAGCAACCGGGACAACGCATCGTGGTTGGGCGCACCGGGCGTGGGTTCGGCAAAAAAGCCCCATTCCCGCCCACCGTCCAGCCTGCGGCCCATGGATGCACCTTGCGGCATTTCCGGCCAGGTGAACAGGTCCAACAGGGTGGAGCCATCGGGTGCAACAAGCAGCAACGACCCTCCGGTGCGGGGCAACTTCAGGGCGATGCGCCCGGTGCTGTCCGCCGGGCTGCCACACCAGAGCACCTTGGTTCCGCCCGGCGCGATCCACAGACCCTGCGCCAGCCGTTCGGCGCAGCCCTCCATCGTCAGGATGTATCCGCCCAAGTCCACCGCTTGGCTGCCCGCATTGTACAGTTCCACCCAGTCGCCGGCCGGCCCTTGCCCATCACTCCGAGGTGTGCGCGTGCACTTTAGCTCGTTGATGCGCACTTGCGCCGCCAGCATCCCCGCGTGCAGCAGCACCGCTACCATCATCCACGCCCGCATGCAGCCAAAATAGGCGGGGATCGGCAAAGGCTGCTATTTTTGAACTCCAACAAGCCCCCATGACGCGATCGATCCTCCTACCCTTCCTGCTTGCGGCCACTGCGGTATCCGCACAACAGATCAACAATGTAACGGTGACCCCGACCCCGGTGCGCGCCTGTGTTCCTACCACCTTCCATGTAACCGGCACGGGGCCAGGGAACTATAGCATGACGTACTTGACCTCCGACTTCAGCGGCTCCACGATCTCCCTGATCATGGACATGAGTTCGGGCGGGTCGGGTTCCACTCCGTTCAACATCCCGGTAGGGCCGCTCGGGCCTTTCCTGGAAGGACCCTATAACCTAGTGGTAAGCCTGCGGTACAACCAGAACATCCTGAACACGTGGACCGGCAGCCTCACGGTGCTGCCCGCCATCCTGCCCAATGTTGGGGAAGAGAATTCCATCGACGTATGCCCGAACGACGCTCCCTTCACCCTCATCAGCCAACTTGGCGGCACACCGGACCCGGGTGGTGATTGGATCAACCCGCAACTGCAGGTAGTGACCAACGGCATGTTCGTGCCGGGGGTGAGCCCGGCGGGCTGGTACATGTATTATTTCGACCTGCCTGCGGCTTGTGACGACATTGAACCGTACCAGATGCTGCAGATCACTTACCTGCCCAACTCCACTGCCGGCAGCAGCGCCACGGTCACCTTGTGCACGGCGCCCGGGGCTCCGGAAGTGCCATTGATCGATCAACTCGGAGGTGATCCCGACCCGGGAGGCACTTGGACAGGGCCGGGAACGTCCGGCGTGTTCACCCCGGGAACCAGCCAGCCCGGCACCTACGTGTACCATGTGGACGGCATCGGGACCTGCCCGGATCCTTCGGCAACCCTCACCGTACTTCCCGGACCACCGTCCATTGCAGGCACCGGGGGAACCGCATTTTTCTGCGAAGATGAAACCAGCGCCGACCTCAGCAGCTACATCTGGGGCGGCGCCCAGAGCGGCATCTGGTACTCCCCAACAGGCTTGGGCATCACGTACTACGGATCTCCCATTGATGTTTCCAGCTATGGCGCTGGCACCTACAAGTACGTGGTGACCGCTGTACCCTGCCCGTCGGATACCGCCTTCCTGGACGTCACCCTGTTGGCCGCGCCGTGCACGGTTGGCATGGAGGAGGATGAACAGGCCAATGGTCAGCTACAGGTACACCCTAACCCGGCCACAAACCAGGTTCACGTGGAAGCGATCGCCGGAACGGCAGCCCGGATATTGGAAATGGTGGATGCCAGCGGGCGGGTGGTGCTGCGCGAAACCTTGCAAGCGGGGTTCGCGGGGCCTCATGTGCTGGACATCAGTGCCTTGGCGCGCGGATTGTACACCCTCCGGTTGTTGGGCGGTGAAGCCTTGCCCACGCAGCGCATAGTGGTGGAATAGGGCGGCTACAGCGCATTGCGCGTCACCCAGTAGCGGTAGGCGGCAAGCAGCTTGCGCGGCATGCTGAGCCGCGTAAGGTCGCGGTGCCATTGCTTGGGCAGTACCGCTCTGTTGAAGGCGGCAAGGAGCCGGAAGGTTCTTTTGCGCAGGTTCATCCGGTTCAGTGGTCGTGCAAGGCGCAGGAATCCTTGGGTTGTTCCAGTTCGATGGTGGCGTGGTGCACTCCCATGCCCTGCAGCATTTCGCGCGCGGTGGCGGTCAACCCCGACCGTTCATCGGCATCGGTGGTGTCCACCTCCAAGTGCACGGTAAGCACCACGTACTCCCCGTCCAAGGTCCACGCATGCTGGTCGTGCGAGCCCACCACATGGGGCAGCCCCTGAAGGGCGGTGGTGATCGCTTCCTCGTCAAAGCCCTCCGGCAGGCGCTGCATGAGGATGCCCGTGCCCTTGCGCAGTGTTTTCACCGCGTTGAACAGCACGAACACATTGATGGCGACGGAGAGCAACGGGTCCACGATGCCAAGGCCCGTGAAGTGGATGATCACCGCGCCCACCAGCACGGCCGCCCAGCCCAGCACGTCTTCCATCAAGTGCAGGAAGGCGCCCTGTTCGTTGAGCGAATGCCCGCCATGGAGCCGCCAGGCGGCTATGCCGTTCATGGTCAGGCCGAAGACGGCGAGCAGCATCATGCCCTTGGCATGGGGCTCATGGGGGCCACCGATCTTCGACAGGGTGAACACCATCAGCACCAGTGAGCCAATGGCCAGCACCAGCGCGGTGAGCCACCCGCCCAGCATGCTGTACCTCCCGTAGCCGTAACTGTACTTTCCATCACGGCCCCGCACGGCCAAATTGCTCAGGTACCACGCGGCCCCCAACACCAGCGAGTCGCCCAGGTCATGCAGGGCATCGCTGAGCACGGCCATGCTCTGTGTCCAGAAACCACCGGCCACTTCAATGAGCGTAAAGACCAGGTTGAAGAAGAAGGCCAGTCGCAGGTTGCTTGCACCGCCCGCGTGGTCCGTACCGCCGTGGGCATGCGCGTGCCGGTGCTCGTGGGCCATGGCACGAAGGTAGGCGGGGCTATCCCACCACCACCCGCCCGGTGAACTGGGCCAAGGTCCTCTTGATCTGTTGCAGGCCGATCAAATACTGCATGAGCTGTTCGATCTTCCCGGGATCCGCCAGGGTCTTGAGCTCTTCCTGCCGCTCCTTGATCATGCGGTCCAAGCGGCGCTCCTTCAGCACGTACACGCATTGCCGCGCGGCGAAATACAATTTCTCGTCCTCCCGCATCACATGGATCTTGTGCATGCCGGCCCATTGGGGGCTCAGCACATGGGGGTCTGAGAGCAGGTCGATGGCCAACTTGCGCCACTGTTCGTTTTCGTGGTTCAAGTACCGGTTCCGGTCCACCTCCCCGCCCATTTTGACGGCCTTGCTGTAATCCCGGTAAACGGCTTGGAAAAGGGGGTCATCCGGCAGGATGTCGTCCATGGCCAACAACTGGAAGATGAACTGGGCCACGGAGTATTCCTCCTCAAGGACATCCTGATCCTGATCTTCCACGATGGCCACGATCCGTTCCTGCCCGTAATTGATCAGCAGTCGCAGCAGGTCGCGTTCCTGGTGGTAGGTCCCCAGGTCCTCCATGCCCGGTTGGGGCTGTGGCGCTGGCGTGGCCGCAGGCACTATTTCCGGCGCGGCCTCCTCGCCCATGTGCTTGCGGTAGGCTTTCCGCAGCACCTTGTTCATCTCGCTCACCAAGGCCTGCTCCGCCACCTGGAGCATGGTGGCGCATTGCTTTACATACAGCGAACGGAGCACCATGTCCGGCACCAGGGCGATGCTCTCCACCAGTTCGTGGATGGCGGCGGCCTTCTTCACCGGGTCGTTGCCCGCCTCGCCCACCAGCAGATCGGCCTTGAAGACCAGGAAATCCTTGGCGTTGGTTTTGAGGAAATCGGAGATCTCCGTGCTGGATCGTTCCTTGGCAAAGCTGTCCGGGTCGGCGCCGTCGGGCAGGGCCGCCACTTTTACGGCAAGCCCCTCGGCGATCAGGAGGTCGATGCCGCGCAGGGAAGCTTTGATCCCGGCCGCATCGCCATCGTACAGCACGGTGACCGCCGGTGCAAAACGCTTGATCAGCCTTACCTGGTCCACCGTGAGGCTGGTTCCGCTGCTGGCCACCACGTTGCGGATGCCCGCCTGGTGCAGGCTGATCACGTCGGTGTAGCCTTCCACCAGCAGGCAGGCCTCCTGCTCGGTAATGGCTTTGCGCGCATGGAAGATGCCGTAGAGCGACCGGCTCTTCACGTACAGGGCGCTCTCGGGGCTGTTGAAGTACTTGGGCAGCTTTTTGTCGCTCTTCAGGGTGCGCGCACCGAAGGCGATGGGCTGACCGGTAAGCCCCTGGATCGGGAAGGTGACGCGCCCCTTGAAGAAATCCCACGCGGAGCCGTCGTCCCGCAACTTCACCCAACCGGCCTTCTCCAGCAGCTCCGGCGTGAACCCGTGCGCCAAGGCGGCCTTCGCGAAGGCATCACCGCGGTCGGGCACATAGCCCAACTTGAATTCCTTGATGGTGCCCTCCTGGAAGCCGCGTTCCTTGAAATAGGATAGCCCCACGGCGCGGCCTTCGTCCGTGTTCCACAATTGGTCCACGCTCCAGTTCAGCGCCCATTGCTGCACGATGCCCAAGCTCTCCCGCTCATCCTGCTCCTGCTGTTGCTCCGGCGAGGGCGCCTCCTCCTCCAGCTGGATCTGGTAGCGCTTGGCCAGCCAGCGAACGGCTTCCGTAAAGGACAGATGTTCCTGCTTTTGCAGGAATGAAATGGCATCGCCGCTTTCACCGCACCCGAAGCACTTGAAGATGCCCAACTGCGGATTGACGTTGAACGACGGGGTCTTCTCGTTGTGGAAGGGGCACAGCCCCAAGTAGCGCGGGCCTCTGCGCTTGAGCTGCACAAATTCGCCGAGCACCTCCTCGATGCGGACGGCATCCTTGACCTGCTGGATGGAATGGGGCTGGATCACGGCAAGGGCGGGTCGTGGGCGGGCCAAACCCGGACCGCGAATTTACCCGCCTCAAGGGGCCGGTGCCCGATCGTTGATAACTGCGCCGTCCTCATCGTATTCCACCGTGCGCGCCAATTCCCCTTGCTCATCGTAGAACCGCCACATGCCCACTTCCTTGCCATTGCGGTACTGGCCGGTGTAGTACATGGCCCCGTTCGGGCGGAACACGGTGCTGACCCCTTGCAGGCGGCCCAGCTGGTAATCGCTCCGGCTGCGCACGCGTCCATCGGGGAAATAGCTTATCCAAATGCCGTGGCGCTGCCCGTCCTTCATTTGGCCTTCCATCTGCAGACGCCCTTGGGCGTCATACACTTTTTCCGGGCCGTTCACCACCGGTGCGGCGGGCTGGGCCGTTGACGCCATGCTGTCCGCCGGTGCAGGTGCAGGTGCCGGGGAACCGCCGGAACCGCCGCAGGCCAGCAGGCCTGCCGTACAAACCGCGATCCACACGCTTCGGGGCATGCTGTTCATTTGTTCCGCTCCACGGTTACTTCCAGCAGGCCCTCCAAGGCCAACCGTGCATCGCAGGCCGGCAATTGGTGGAGCAGGGCCAATGCCTGGTCGCGGTGATCGTACATGCACTTGCGTGCGTGTGCAATACCGCCAGCTTCCACCACCTTGTCGATCAAGCGGGCCACCGCCTTGCCGTTATGGCTTTCGTGCTTGACGGTGCGCACCATCCACCTCCGGTCCTTGGCATCCACCTGCTTGAGGGCGTGGATCAAAGGCAGGGTGAGCTTTCCCTCCTTGATGTCGATGCCCGTGGGTTTGCCGGTGCCCATGCCATTGCCATAGTCGAACAGGTCGTCCTTGATCTGGAAGGCCATGCCGGCCAGGGTGCCGAAGCGGTGCATGAGGTCCACTTCCCCGGCGGTGGCCCCTCCCGCCTGCGCACCGCTGGCGCAGCAGGCGGCGATCAGGCTGGCGGTTTTTTTGCGGATGATCTCGAAATACACCTCCTCACTGAAGTTCAGCCCGCGCGCCTTTTCCATTTGCAGCAGCTCGCCCTCGCTCATTTCGCGCACGGCGGTGCTCACGGTCTCCAAGAGCTGGAATTGCCGTTGCTCCACCGCCAGGAGCAGGCCCTTGCTCAGCAGGTAATCGCCCACGAGCACGGCCACTTTGTTCTTCCACAGGGCATTGATGCTGAAAAAGCCGCGGCGCATGTTGCTGTCGTCCACCACATCGTCGTGCACCAGCGTGGCGGTGTGCAGCAGTTCGATCAGCGAGGCGGCGGTGTAGCCAGCCTCGTTCACCGGCCCGAACTGGCGCGCGCTGAGCAGGGTGAAGAGCGGCCTTACCTGCTTGCCCTTGCTCTTGACGATGTAGTGCATCACGCGGTCCAGCAGGGCCACCTTGCTGCGCATGGCCTGGCGGAAGCGCTGCTCGAACGCCTCCATCTCCGCCGCCACCGGGCGGCGGATCTCCGCCAAGGTGCGCGGGACCTGCGGTGCCTGAACAGCCATGGAGACGCCCATTGGGCAAAGATGGGCAGTCCCGGCGGAAGGAGGAAATGAACCCCGGCAACGCGCTGGCTTTGAGTGCCTCAACCAGCGGGGCCTTAATCTCATTCACTTCACCAGCACATACCGGTACCGCAGATCCAATTCCCGCGCATCCAAGGTATCCAGCATCGCCTGCGTGACGCGCAAGGGGTAGAGCACCGCATTCACCGGGTTGGCCATCAGCCGGAGCCAATCGGCTGCGGCCATGTCCTTTGGGCGATTGGCTAGCAGCACGGCGCGGGTGGTTGCATTAGTCCCATCAAGGTCTCGCGCAGCGGACCTTGATGCAGGGAGCGTTCCTCCTGCAAGGTCCCCTTCGGGAGACCTTGAGGGAGCAAAAGATCCTCCTTGCTCGCGCAGGATCTCGCGCAGCGGACCTTGACGCAGGGAGCGTTCCTCCTGCAAGGTCCCCTTCGGGAGACCTTGAGGGAGCAACAGAGCCCGCTTAGAGGGCGAAGCGATCTTTGATTTGGCTCCATCAAGGTCTCGCGCAGCGGACCTTGACGCAGGGAGCGTTCCTCCTGCAGGTCCCCTTCGGGAGACCTTGAGGGAGCAACAGAGCCCGCTTAGAGGGCGAAGC
>ENA-UOUJ01001533-UOUJ01001533.1-activated-sludge-metagenome-genome-assembly--contig:-NODE-1533-length-11978-cov-2.987755_pt1 | contig 11978 bp, 13 predicted proteins | sample MGYA00249839_ERZ747224 | MGnify/ENA primary metagenome ERZ747224 (study PRJEB28782, sample SAMN03220277) | activated sludge metagenome | biome: wastewater; feature: sewage sludge; material... | reverse complement strand
CCCGACACAGCCCCAGTTTTATCCCAGCCGAGAGATCTATGCGGGTCTCGTCCTGAAAGCCGTTCGGGCCAGTGGCTGGGATCCGTCCCGAATCATGTTGCAGTCCTTTGATATCGGCATCCTCGAGACTTTGAGAGCCCAAGGCGCTGACTACCGGATGTCGCCCTTGCTGAGTGACGCGAAAGACGGGATCGCGACGGCGCGACGGTTGCGGGCCGATACGGTCACGCCTCATTATGGACAGGTGAATTCGGAAATGGTCCGCCAGTTTCACGAAGCGGGCCTTCGGATCGTTCCTTGGACCGTGAATGACGTCGAAGAAGCAAAACGTCTGATCGATCTGGGGGTGGACGGAATCGCGACGGACCGATTGGATCTCTTCCTTTTTGCCAAGAACTTCTGCGCCCGAAAATAGAATGCGCTCATGATTCCGCCTTCTGGACGAGTCGAGGTCGGGTGAGGATCGCCTCATCTTGAGACAATCAAGCAAGCCACTAAGTTAAGCGTAAATTAGTCCGATACGGAAATATGAGATCAATCCGCATCCGGGTTTTATTTTCAGCATTGTTATCACTTTCTCTTCTCGCTGGATGTGGCGGCAAGAAAAAAGGTGCTGGCGAATCGTCCGGCGCATCCGAAGCTCCTTCCGTCACCCCTCCCGTGATCGTTCCAACCGTGGTCCTCTCCGCTCCGACAACGGTCACCGTAGATGACTGCAGCGTCGTCACGATCGATATCGAAGACGGCAACTCCAACTTGCTTCCCGTCGACAGTAGCACATCAGTCAAATTAATTGGCGCTGGTTCGAATGGAGCCTTCTATTCCGCCGCAAATTGTACGTCTGCGATTTCTTCGATCGCAATTCCCGAGGGCGGTGCTTCGGCGACATTGTATTACCGGAAAACCTCGGTGGGAGCAGTTACTCTGCGTGCCTCGTCGGCGGGGCTTCGATCCGCCAGTTTGGTCGTCACCATCAACGTGGGAGCGACTCAAAAGCTTGCTTTCACGACGGGAGCAACGGCGATCGCGGCCGGACTCGCCAGCAAGGCTTGCTATAACTACCGAGTCACCGCCCAAGACGTGGTGAACGGGGTCACGCCGATCAAAGACACGCCCCTTGCGGTCAATTTCAGCGACGGCGGAGCGGGAGGGACTTTTTATTCTAACTCCACGTGCACGAACACGGTTATTCCATCGATGGCGGTCGGCGAGAGTGTCTTAAGCGTGTATTATAATATCCCGTCTTCAGCCCCTGGGAATGCGATCACGATATCGGCGTCATCGAGCCTTCCTGTCGGTTTGACGACGCGTTCAGTGACCGTCTCTTCGGGAATCGCGCAGAAACTGACGGTGACCGGAGCGGCCGTGGGGACGGTGAACGGTTGCTATGCTTATACGATTCGCGCTGTCGATGAATCGAATGTGGCCCGGACCTCCGGATCTCCGGCAATTTCGGTTCAGCTTTCGAATGCATCGGATGGCAATTTCTATTCAAATAAGACGTGTACGACCGGCCCGATCAGTGCGGCGAATATTGCGGCGAGTGGAAACAGCGTTGTCGTCTACTTCAAGAAACCCAGTACGGGTCCGGTTTCACTGTCCGCTGTCGATGGGGCCGAAAACCTGACGACGGGCTCAATAAATACGAATATCTCATCGGGGATCGCCCAATCTTTGGTTTTTAGCGCTGGCGCGAGTTCGCAGAGCTTCGGAGCTTGTGGGGATTTCACGATTCAAGCTCGCGATGAGAACAATCAGGTCTCGGTGATTTCGGATTCTCCGGAAACCATTGAGCTCACCGACAACTCTGACGGTGCCTTCTACCTAGGCTCCGGGTGTACGGGCGGCCGTATTACTTCCGCACAAATCGATATCGGCGCGAGTGCGGTTGCTATTTCATACTCAAAACCGACGGTGGGGTCAGTCACGCTCAATGCGTCCGGGACCGGAATGTTTGCGGCATCAAGGAGCTTTGCTCTCTCGGTCGGCGCGCCGGCGAGTCAACTTGCTTTTATTGGGTCGAATACTCCGTCGATCGAGACCTGCACGCAGTATCGAGTTCAAGCCCAGAACAGCGATTCCGTTGCGACGAACGTTCCGGCGGCAAAGAGCGTTGTCCTTGATTCGAATATGTCCGAAGGGGCGTTCTTTTCGGATGCGTCTTGCAATGTGCAGATTAGCTCGATCAATATCAATAAAAATGCCAATACGGCGACATTTTACGTTTACAGCACCACGAGCGAAGATGCCACCTTTACGGCGACGACGTCCGGGTTGACGGCCGCGAGTCTTGACGTCAGTTTCTGATCGAATTTGATCGCGCTCTTATCTCCAAGGGAACTGAAACCTCGTACAGACGCCCATGAGCTCCCCTTCCTGTTCGAAGAGATCGGGATCGGACGGCAAGCGAGTCAGGGGACGGGTGAAGAAGTATCCGTCCAGGTCTGCTCGGAAAAGATTCTCCTCAACAGGCGTGTCATAGATGCGAATCTTTTGATCCCCAACGAGGCCTTCGATCAATTCCGGCGCTTTCAGATAGAACTCTTGATACCCATAGGGTTTTCCTTGAATCACCTCGGTGCCTTTTTTGTGGGAGACGATATCCAAGGCCGTATCATAGGCCGTGCAGCCGATTTCCCGGTCCCATTCTCCATAACAGGCGACTTGAGTATCCAGATGAATCACGACAAAGGGTCCTTCATTGAACCCTCCGCAAAAGTAGGAGTTTTCGGCCGCGACCGTCATGGAGGTCAGGATCGTGAATAAGAAAATGATCATCTTCATCATATAGAATCCTTATCGGAGGTTATTGGGATCCAAGTCGAAAGGCGATAAAGCGCCCGTTCACAAGGTGAATGCTCTTGTCGGGGCCTGCCGTGAATTTGAGGGCGAAAGAAAATTCACCGGGAGTGGACGAAGGAATGCGAACGAAGCCGGTGGGTTTTGCGGCGGTCCGAGTGTCCACATAGGGCAAATTCGTTCCCATTTCGCCGGGCTTGTCGCCCCATCCGTCTCCCCAGCATTTGACCAGGCCCGTTTCGAAAAGGGCGCAGCTCATCCACCGATCGACCGCGATATCGACCACTCGAGCCGCCGTGCCGAGATCCACGAAGGGGAGGTCTTTTCGCATGCCCACGGGAATGCGGGGCTCTTCCGTGCGGTAAAAGTGGTCACCGCGCGTTCGCGTGTCTCCATATCCCAGAAGGCCCGAGGTATTGCTCCCCCAGCACTTGATGCCGGAGGCGAAGAGAGCGCACATATGATCGTTACCGATGGCGAGCTTTCGTAAAGGCTCTGAAGTTCCGACATCAATCCAGGGGATGTTCTCGGAACGGTCGATGGATTCAGTGCGATTCTTGCTTTGTCCCAGGCGTCCTTCAAAATTGGATCCGAAACATCGAACTTGTCCGTGGGCGGAAACCTCGCAGACGGTTCCCCGGTCATCGGTGATCTCGTCAGAGGCGGATGAGCCTTGCGCGAAGGCACTTGCGGATACGAAGGCACCGCTCAATATAAAACAGACGATTCCTTTTTTCATGTGTGGTCTCTTTCCTCGGGTTAGCGGAATCTTTCCGGCATTTGATCCGCCGCAAACAGCTTCTTGTCGCTGGCGCAGATGATCTCGATCGACACTTCGTTTTGACCGCGAACCGTGAAATCCTCTCGAACCAAAATGGGATCTCCGCTTCTTTCGCGGCGGCCTTTCCAAAGGCGTCCGTTTTCTCCCGGTATCATGAGGGTGGAAACTTTTTCCCGAGCCCGGAGATCTTGGCTGTAGACGAAGCTTCCGTTCTCAAAGCGATGAAAGACGGTGGAAAACGAAATGTCTTCTCGAAATCCCGGAAAACGGAAATGGGGATTGATGCCGACGCTTTGGAAATCTTTTGAGGACGCCCGAGTGAAAAGGGACTTCTCGAGAACTTCGACGAGCGCAGAAATATTCACGGAGGCCCGCGAAGACTCCAACGTTTGACTGACGCCGAGCTGGGGATAAAAGGGGATGCCCACATAGTCCTGTCGAACCACCGGGTTTCCCCGCGCATCGTCGGCAAATGTTTTCGTGAACCGGCCGAAGACGAGAAACGACTCGGGGTTTCCGTAGTCTTCGCCGCCGCGGCGTTGGACGCAATTCATCGAATAGCCGCCGGTCATCAGAGAGAGATCCGACTCGCGGGGTTGGAGCGATTTTTTAAATCGGGCCAACAGCTCTTCGTAGGCTCCTCCGGGAGCTTTGGCGAAGGGGTCGCGGAAAAGTCCGTCGTCAAATCCGGAGACGTACCCGCTCATGTGAGGGAAATTGCGATTCAAAAGCGCTTCGATGGGGTAAAGGCTTCCGCCTTCCATTTGGGCGTAGGCCGGGCTCTGAACGGACAGAAGACAGAGATAAATGAAATTTGAAATCTTCATGGATAAACGCTCCTTGACGATCGGTCCCTTCTACTCTGAAGAGGCGGGTTCGGAATGAGCATTTTTTCCAAGACGGCGGAATTTTATAACAGGCTGTTAATTTGCTTTTACTTTTTCGTAATGGGGAAAAGTTGAATGCCGAGTTGGTAGACTTCTTCGGCCTTGCCGTGGGAGGACTCAACGATGATCTCTCGGAGGACTTCCGCAAGTTTCGCGCGCAGATAGTCGACCTGCTCTCGTGAGCAGGTGAAAACTCCCGAAGTGATGAGTCTTCGCGAAATATCCTCGTCGCTCGAGGATTCGTCCATCGTGGCTTGGGCCTTTTTCATGACCGCTTTGTGATAGTTGGCGATATTTTTTTTGTTCTTTCCGGACTGCATTTCCAAGAGTTGGTTTTTTTTGACCATCTTCCCGTCGACCATTTCCAAAAATCCTCCGGCGGTCAAATTCCTTACTAAGGAATCGATCTGCGCGCGATTGAGCCCCAAACGGCGCTGCAGAAACTCCACGGATCCGTCATAGTCATCCAGCTGAGTGGCCTCGAGGAGGGCCAAGGAATGCCAGTCGTCGAGCAGGGACAAGTCTTTGGGGGGAGCCGTCACCCAATCCGCCGTATGCGCTTTGGCGGAAATGTCCGAATGCCGCAAGCTTTTTTGCGGTTTCTTGGACCAGCCTTGTTTTTCCAAAATGGCGATGGAAAGAAGCTCTTTTCTTTCGGCGTCGATGTCGAGCAGCTCGCAAAATGAGTCCAGCATTTCGGGCGGCAGGGTGCGCACGCCATTGAGGATCTGAGAGACATAGGCTTGGCTGACGCCGAGTTTTCCCGCCATGGCTCGGGCGGAAAACCCCGGAGAGGAGCGTTTTCTTTTGTTGAAATTCTGTTTCAGAATTTCAGAAATGGGGGTTTTCGTTTTTTTCACTGTGTCCCCAGATATTCGCAGCCCTCCGCGCAGAGCTTGTCGTATTGAATTCGATAGAAATTCCTGATCGCATCCGGGTGTGCGATCGAGAAGTAAGTTGGATAGGACAAGACTTTATTCCGTTTGTTTCGATAGAACTTCCGGGAAAAGCTAATTTGTGGGAAAAAAAGTCCCGGGTTCAAGCTTCCGAAATAAAGGGCGATGTCTTCGACGGCTCTGTTCGGGGCTCCGATGTCGAGGACCGGCTTTTGTTGGGTCATCGACCTGGGAACGAGAATTTTGACCGGCCAACCGATATGTTCTTTGTCGGACATGACGTAGTCGATTTGAGTCGAATCGGAATCGATGACTTCAATGGCGATATCCATCGATGAAAACTGAATCGGCAGACGGCCCGAAATGGATGACTTGGCCCATGACTCCATCAAGAAGCGGGCGAAGAGGATTCTTTGCGCGATCCCGGCGCCGTCTCCGCCGCCGCCGACGGCGGTTCCGCCCCCCTCTTTCAGAAGCAGAGAGTTGGCGTCGTCGATTCGGTTGGCGCGTTTGAGGGGCGAAGGTTTTGCGATTTGAGATCGCAAGGCGTCCAGGGCCGACTGTCTTTCTCCGGGGCTCAACCGAGAAAATGTTCCGTCTTGAACTTTCGAGAGCACCATGGCCGCTTTGGAAATGTGGTATTCATTTTCCGGTCGGCCCGCGGCCCCAAGGACCTCATGAAGCCCGACAAAGCCCTTTGTGTCTTCCTCGTGGGGGACGGCGGAATTCAAATGCACTTTGCCGGTGGCGGTCTCATAAAAAGCGGACCAACGCGTGGCTCCGTCGGGTTTCGTAAAATCCTGACTCTCGGTGAATTGAACCGTCTTGTTTTCCAGAGCGGCCAACAGATCGTCGGGAGTCAAACAGTCCTTCCCGGAAAACGATCGGCAGCTGATGGCGTCGACGTCATGCTGTTTGAGGGTTTGCAGGACCTTCTTCGTTTCCCGCAAATAGCTGTCCGCGAGAGTGGCCGGCTCCTGCGCCAACACCGGGCTGGCGGATAACGAAACCGACAAAAGAGGCCTTAAAAAGACAAGCATTTGTCCAAATCCTTTACAGCGGGAGGCCCTATGCGACCTCCCGAAATTTACAACGAGAGACTCGGTTTTAAGGATTCCATTACCATGCCAGGCCGTCTGCGCCCGCGTTGGCACCATTTCCGCTCTTATAAGCGGCTTTTAAATTTTCAAGGTCGCAGCTCAAGGTGACATTCTGAAGCCGAACCGAGAGAGCGGACATATAGGTCTCTCCATAAACGGCGATCGCGTCGGGGAACCAATTCTGATCACCCACGCTGATGCTGATACTGGCGAGAAGCCTTCTTTCCCCGGCCGTATCGGCGGAACGAACGAAGTACTCGGTTCCGTTCACGACGGCGGAATAGATCCGACTTTTTTGACTTCCAATTTTCTTAAAAGTCATCGGTTGTCCATCGACCGTACAGTTTAAATCCGGGCGGGCCCAAGCGGCGGCCGGAAAGAGGCCGGCGATCAAAACGAGCTTCATAAAATTTTGAACGAGCTTTTTCATGGTTTTCTCCATTCGAGTTTATTTTTGGTTTTTATTCTGGGGACGGGCGGAACACTGGATTTTCACTCCCTTCGGAGCCTCCAGGACGTAGTATTGATATCCGGGATTGAAGACCTGAGAGACGTAGCCGTCGAGTTCCAACGTCAGCACTTGCTGGTTTTCGCCGAAAAACCCCGGATTAAACCCCACGGAAACGGTGTGTCCGTAGTAATCGATTTTTTCTTCGGGAACTCCCATGGTCATCGTGGGCGAGACCGGCATGCGTTTCGTCCCGCCCGTGTCGGCCTGGCAGATGATTTCCTCGATCGAAAGAGCGAAAGCCGATGTCGTCATCAAGAGACCGACGGTGAGCGCGATGAGGTATTTCATAAAACTCTCCTTGAATGAGTCGTGTTTAGAAATAAACGATGAAAGAGAAAAACCAAATGCCGCGCATCGCCATTCGGTGGATTTCTATAACAGCTTGTTAATTAGTGCCCAAGTTTGGCACTTTGGGGATGGAGGAGCGCGCCAGTTTCCGGTTGAAGCGAAGGCGAGAAGCCGCTGTCTAAAACTTCAACAGATCTTTTGTTCAAGCGGACCCCTGAATCGATTCGCGAATTCGAAAATGAATTCGGCATTTTTTTGATTCCGGGCAAGCATCTCGAAGAAATCGAATCGTGTGAGTTTCTCGAGCGGGGTCGAGATTCCTTCGAGGCGAAGCTGAAGACCGGTGGTTTGATGGCGAAAACGTTCGCTCAGTTGGAAGGCGGTCTTTCCAAGAGAACGTAAGCCTTTGAGATTCTCCGCCGTCAGATCCTTCTTGTCCAAAAACAACGGCACTTTCTTCGCGTCCTGATCCTCGATCCGTTCTCTCAAAAAATTGGCATGGAGATAGGAGATCACCAAAAAGGGAATCACCGTCAGCGGCCCCATTTCCTGAAAGGCCTTTTTCAAAAAGCCGCGTTGTTCGAAATGACAGATATAGGAATTGATCTCATAGAACGCCCGGTGCGTTTTATCCTCGGCGCTCATCACCCCCAGAAACTCGCAGGTATTCGCACAGGATTCTTCGAGCAGGAGGCGCAGAAGGAACTCTTTTTCCGATTTTTTCGCCGAAGGAAGAGGGCCTAAAACTTTGAGACTCAGATCGCGGGCGACCGCGTGAGCGCCTTCGTGGAAAATGAAGTTCCTTTTCAGGTTCCCCTCGAGATCGTCGGTGGAGATCGCGCTCAGTTGTTCGGGGCGAAGCTTGTCGAAAACGCTCACATTGTCCGTGTAGGGCAGAACCTTGTCTTGAAGCAATCGCCCGAGCTGCAACAGGGGAAATGCATAGTAAGCGGTGTCAGGATCGGCGCTGAACCGATAGCCGGCCTCGATCGCCTCTTCCCGAACGCGCCGGTAGACAAAATTATGCGTGATCAAATATCCGTCTCCTAGATTCCGGGAAAGTCCGGCGGCCGCGTGCAGACGATGCGCTTGCAAAAGAGGAACGAGATTCATGGGACCCTTCATGAAGAAGTCGATGGGATTCCGGCTACGATCGAGTCTCCATGGAGGCCTTTCGGACTGTCAACGGCTTCCTCAGAATGAGACAGTGCACGGGGATTGCTTCCGTGAAGAGGTATGAAAACGCAAAACGTCCTCAAAGTGTTCGTCCTGATCCTCGCGGCCCCTGTGTTCTTCGGATGCGCCCCTTCGTTTCATGCTGAGACAAGTGAAGGCTCCGTGATGCTCGGAAGCCAGGGCGAAGAAGGGCTTTTGTCGAAAACCTCGACAGGGCTGAAGGTTCTCGAAGAAATGGAGATGATCCGTTTTCGCGGCTATTCCATCGAGATCCAAAGGGTCGGCGCGGACGCTCTGGCAAGTCTTGGAGCAAAGCTCAGCACCTATCAAGTGAACGGACGGACCATCACGATCTGGATCGACGAGAGCTTGGATTTGAAAGAAAGGGCCCACGCGGTGGCTCACGAGATCTCCCGTCTGAAAGATGAATTCGATATCGAGGACTATTTGAAAAACCACCCCGAAATCTCCAAAGACGTCAAAGAGTTCTGGGACCTCTACGACTCGAAAGGTTTCGCGGGATTCGACTGGAAAGTGGTGAGGTTCGCGCTCGGCGTGGCGGTCTGTAAAGAAGCCCGCGCCTATTTTCGAAACCAGAACCTTTCGGCGGAAGGCTTGAAAACGGAAAAGTACGTCCAGGGAACCTCCATCGGAAAGTATCTGAGCGAGACTTATTTCTCCCGTCTGGAACTGGTCCTGAAAACCCTCATCGAGGCGCAAATGACCAAGTTGTGCTCCCAGTACTCCTCGATGAATGACCTGCAGGAATCCCTTTCCTGGTAAAATCGACCTCGGACTCGACCAGGGTCCTTGCGCCCGGCAAAGGCCTGTTTGGCGAGGAGCCTTTCGTGTTAATTTAAAAAAATGAGACATTGGTTGAGAGGCATCGGAAAGATCTTCTGTCTGACGTTTTTTTTGTCGATCTTTGGCTGCGCGTCCGGCGGGTCAAAGACCGAATCTTCTCGACTCCCGTCGTCTTCACCGACGGCTCCGGCGCCGAGATGCGGGATTTTGAACGACCTCGAGCTTCATGCCCACCGAGGAAGCAACGACCGTCCCGAGAATATGATCTCCGCGTTCGAGCGAGGCGTGGACAGGGGCGCGGATTTGATCGAGTTGGATTTACAGATCAGCAAGGACGATCAAGTGATCGTCGCCCACGACGCTTTCTTGCGGGCCGATTGCCTCGATTCGCGGGGGAAAGAGCTGAAAGAAAGAATCTTCTTCCGTGATCTGACGCTCGCGCAGATCAAAACCTTCGATTGCGGCTCGAATTCGAAAACGGGATCTCCCGTGCCCGGAGAAAAAGTGCCGACTCTGGGCGAGGTTTTTAAAGTCTTGAAAAATCGAACGACCTCTCGGGGGCGTCCGATCGGGCTTAATATTGAACTCAAATACAATCCGACACAGCCGCAGTTTTATCCGAGTCGCGACGTTTATGCCGCTTTGGTTCTGAAAGAGGTTGGAGACAGCGGGTGGGATTCCTCTCGTCTTCTTTTGCAGTCCTTCGATGTCGGGATTCTTGAAATGTTGCGATCCCAAGGGGCCGAGTACCGCCTTTCTCCTCTTCTCAGTCAGGCAAAAGACGGAATCGCGACGGCCCGCCGTTTACGGACGGACACCGTGACGCCTCATTACGGGCAGGTGACGCCCGAGACGATCCGGGATTTCCACCTGGCCGGGCTGCGGGTGATTCCGTGGACCGTCAATACCCCCGAGGATGCCAAGCGGATGATCGATCTCGGGGTGGACGGCCTCATCACGGACCGACTGGATCTTTTCCTGCTTTCAGGATACTTTTGCGGCGGACGGTAAAAACGGCGACGGGCACGAGAGCGATTTGAAAATGGCGGAAATCCGAATTCACAATCCCGAAGAGGCGGCTCAGTTGGCCGTCCTGGATTTTTCCGAACGGATCGGCTGTCATTTCGTGATCGTTCGTTTTCCGCAGGCTTATGAGGCGGAAACGGCCCTCGGACTCCGGAAAAGATACCTCGGCGAGCTTTTGGGAATCGATCCCGCGCAAGTGGCCTGGCTGAAGAATGAAAACGGCAAACCATATCTGGAAAAATCGGAAATTCGGTTCAGCGTGAGTCATTCAGGCCCATATTGGGCGTTCGCCTACTCCAATACCGGGAATATCGGCATTGATCTCGAGGTTTGGAGAGACTGGTCCCGTCTGTCGAGGATCGCGCGCCGGGTGTTTCGGGATGACGAAAATCAATCCTGGATGGAGTTATCGGACCCGAAGGAACAGGTCGGTCAGATCCTGACGCTATGGACACGCAAAGAAGCCTATATCAAAGCGAAGGGTTCCCAACTGTTCCGGGAGCTTTCAAAGTTCGACGCGATTCCGTCCTCTTCTCCCGAGATCGATCTTTGGACGGAGACCCAGGACGAATCCTTCGTCATCAGTTGGGCTCGTCTTAAATAGGGACGCTTTTCTCCGAGGTCCCTATCCATTCTCAATATGAGCGACTTGCTTAGATCCGACTAAATGAGAATCGACTTGGTCCTATTTAGTTTCCGTCGGGATTTCCGAAGAGTCGTGCACACCACAACAAAAGGGGTTGTACGTTTATGGCTCAAGACGACAAAGAAATGATGTACCTTCCGTTCGCGGACGCGCGCAAGAGAGGCATGATCCGGATTCTGTCGGCGGTCTTCTGGATCGCGGCTCCGATCGATTCGATCGGCTTGGCGATATTGACCTGCGGAATCTTTGCTTTCGGAGGCGTCGCGGAGCTGGCGAGTGGAAAAATCAGCTCAGGCCTGACGATATTCGCTCTGGCTGCCGCCGCGGGATGGTGGATCTATTATCAGTACAAACTTCTGCAAAGGGGAACTTCCCCGTTCAAAAAGCTGTTCGGAATGCAGGTTCTCAAGTTCGATCCCGAGTTGAAGGCCTATCGTCGTTGCACTCCGAAAGAGTATGTGATGAGGGACATCCTGGCGATGGCCTATCTGCCGGTGCCCACGGCCGTTTTGTCGATCCCGATCATCCTCGGGGGAACTCTCGCGGGCGGTTTGAGCCATGCCACCAACGGTGACGATCACGGAAATCCGTTGGTCCGTCAAATGAACGAGAACCGAGCGAATGCGGCGACCGCGGCGGGTGCCGCCGCCGGCGCCGCCGTCTCATTGAAACTCATTCAGTCTTTCCCATGGCTGTTGGCCGCTCACGACACCGTCATGAAAACCATGGTGGTGAACGTGACCTCCAACCAAGCGAAATATTTCGAAGAGGGCGGACTCTTTGAAACCGGCGAGGCCATCAAGCCCTACTCTCAGGCCGCCTAGTTTCCGAATTCAAAAAAGCCGGAGAAAGCCCCGTTCTTTCGAACGGGGCTTTTTTTCCGGATGGCCCCGGAGCGCTCGACCAAGGTCGGCCGCGATCGCGGATCGAAGATCGGGCAAAGTGAACAGGAATTCGACGAATCGAAAGCGATCCGAGAGGAAAAACTGAAATTTCGTGACATCTCTTAAGTGATCGGGAGAGCGTCCGAAAGAGCGGTTATGACGTTCAAAAAAGCGCTTTCG
>ENA-UOUJ01001532-UOUJ01001532.1-activated-sludge-metagenome-genome-assembly--contig:-NODE-1532-length-11981-cov-3.256918_pt1 | contig 11981 bp, 10 predicted proteins | sample MGYA00249839_ERZ747224 | MGnify/ENA primary metagenome ERZ747224 (study PRJEB28782, sample SAMN03220277) | activated sludge metagenome | biome: wastewater; feature: sewage sludge; material... | reverse complement strand
ATACATTAAACGTTTTGCTCAACGATCCTGAGGTATTTTTCATAAATTCCTGTTGCAGCAACACCTGCCCGGTCAAACTATATACAATCATATTCGTCTTCCCTGTGGCTCTGCCTCCAATGCGTATGTTCATATCTGATTTTACAGGGTTAGGATTGATCGTCATTTCCAGCGTTGCCGGAGCAGATAAAACTTCAGGTACTGCTGCCTGTAATGACTGATCCTGAGTAATATTCACATCCGGACTTGCCATAGTTCTGGCAGATACAGCGGATTTCACTGTTATAGTAATGTAAGAACTAACTGAATTCCCCTTAGGATCTGTTATTAACAGGCGGAATTTATAGGTGCCGGCAACTGTTAGTCCCGTTACATCCGTACCTATACTCCAGGGAGCGGCGATCTTTGCCTGTACAGGACCAACGGCTTGCGACCAGGTATGCGTGCTGCCTGAAGGTGCAGTTGAATTTTCACTGCCGTTAAGCTTAACTTTCGTAACGGGAAGCGTTATCGTTTGATTTGGACCGGCATCTGCATACAGAGGAACGGTAGAAGCAGCTTTTACAATTACGTGCACCGTAGATGTTGACCGATTGCCTTTTGTATCTTTCAACTCCAGTTGGAATGAATAATCTCCGGCAGTAGTGAGCCCGGATACAGTAGTTTTAATACTGTAAATGCTTCCAATTGTGGCTGTTTTAGGTCCTCCTGTTTGCTTCCACAGATGTGTTAGGCCCACAGGCCCATAAGATGCGGTACCGTCTAACTGCACACTGCTGGCAGGCAAAGCTACGGTTTGATCAGGACCAGCCACCGATTTGAGCGTAGTCGTTGAAGGAGCAGCATCCTGCACAGTTATATTTACCGTAGATACGGCAATATTGCCCTTTGTATCTTTTAACTGAAGCTGAAAAGAATAAGTTCCTTCACTGGTAAGCCCGGACACAGTAGTCTTAATGCTGTAGATGCTTCCAATTGAAGCCGTTTTGGGGCCGGCTGTTTGTTTCCACAAATGCGTAAGACCTGAAGGTCCGCTTGACCCTGTACCATCTAAAGTTACACTACTCTTGGGGAGTGTAATAGTTTGATTGCTTCCTGCAACAGCTTTTAATGTAGAAACAGCTGCTGCATTTACTATAACATGCGCAACCGAATAAGATACGTTTCCTTTTGTATCGGTTACCCTTAACCGGAACGCATAGTCGCCGGCTTTATTAAGCCCCGAAACAGAAGTCTTAATTCCAGACGGGCTGCCTATCGTAGCGGTCCCGGGACCGATGGTTTGCTCCCAACGGTAAGTACTACCAGAAGGTGCTATCGATTTGCTACCATCAAGGGCTGCACTGCTGGCAGGCAGAGTAATGACAATATCTTGTCCGGCATGTGCAACCGGTAATGGATCCGGGGCGGCGGGGGCAGGCGCAGGAGCAGGCTGTGGCGCTGACCCCTTCCTATAAGACAACATCCATTCATATATATTCATTTGATTCACCCTGAAGTTGGGATCATATGATTTGGTCCATGCATCATGTCCACCGGCCTGATGTATGGTGATCTTTGCCTTGGGAGATATTGATGTAGCGTTTATTTTATTTACCAGTTCCTGGGCCTTCGTTGCAGAAATATACGGATCACCGGAATTGTTCAAAAACCACATCGGAAGGTTTGCGCCGGTTACAGTGGTGATGCCGGAAGCTGTTCCTGATGCTCCCGAACAAACCGGAACTATTGCCGCCAGCTTGCTCACCCTGTCTTTACTGGACGCAGGAAAATCCCAGGTCCTTTTTCCACCTAAGCTCAGCCCCGTAAGGTAAATTCGCGAAACATCAACCCTGTAGTGCTGTATGCAATAATTAATCATTGCTTCAATTGCTTCCGGTTGACCTGAGCTCCGTGTAAACTGGGGGGATATTACAATGAAAGAAAACTTCTCGCCGCCAACCGTAAAAGAAGCCGGGAAAGTTCCCTGATTCAGCAATTTTGGAACGGCATTTTTCAATACCAATGGTAGTTGGGTTGTTCCATTTCCCAATTCTCCTACTCCATGCAAAAAGATCAGGAGCGGATATTTTTTTGTTGGGTTGGAAGCATAATCAACAGGCAGAGACTCATAAAAACCAAGTATGGTAGGAGATACCTGTGTAGAAACAGCCCTTTGCGTTTTTTGATATTGTGCAAATGAGCTTTGAATACTGAAAATGAAAAAAGAGGAAAGAAAAATGAAAAATGAAAATAGAGTTCGCAATGGTACGTTGGGCACGATGCCACATTTCTGGTTCTGGTTCATGATTTTTCAGGAAATAAAAAGGGGGTTAAAAATTAATTGACATTAAAAAAGCACCTACAAAAAACAGTCTATTCATAGTAGGTGCATAATGTTTTCCTGCGGAAAAACCTTAAGTAAAGTTTACGCATAGTAACTGGATTTAGTATGTTATATAAAGAGTCAAGAAGACTGCAAGTATTATACCAATTACTTAATAAATGCTAAAAGTGGAAAACTTTAAACTGAACAGAATATGATTGGACCGATCCGAACAAAATGCGTACTTCTTACCAATAAAAATTTCATTCCCCTATATCTTTCTCTTAAAAATCAATAAGTTGTTTTTTTAAATAGCCCATCTATTTTATATTCCTATGAACTATCTACCTGAATTGATTACCAAAAGATAAATTCCCATTGAGAAGGAATTTAAATTATTAAAAATAAAAAAATGCATATAATATTTATTATCATTTACTTGAATAAATTTGTAAGCAAAACTGCAGCTTATTACCAACGATTATGTAAAGAACTGTACAGGGTAAAAAAATATATTTTCATTATTTTTATCACGGTATACAAATGCTGTTGTTCCTTCCGGATTGTTTGATCCAATACATTCCTACTTTAACTCCTATTTGGAAAACTGTATTTAAATCCTTTATTTCTCAACGTTCGCCAAGTTTTTTATTATTAATATGAAGAGAAATAATACCATAGCAGAAAAAAAATTCCTCCTTGTAAAAGCAAAGCCTTTAATAACCATTATTACCCTTAACTGGAACCAAACAGAAATTACCTGTCAGTTTTTAGCATCTACAAGGCAGTTGCTGTACAAAAATTACGAGATACTGGTCTGCGATATGGGCTCTGCTGCCGACCCTACAGGCAGGATAGCGGCTGAAAATTTTCCCAATACGCGTGTTTTAAAAATGGAATCTTATGCAGGAGGTAGCATAAACTGGGCTGTACAGCAAGCAAAAGGTGATTTTATTTTACTGATTAACAATCATATAGAAGTGACAGAAAATTTATTGGGTGATCTTCTGTCGCCGTTTCTAACAAACCATGCACTTGGGGTGACCTGTCCTAAAATCCGTTCTTTTCATAAAAAAAATATTATACAATATGCGGGATACAACGCGCTGAACAGGATAACCGGCCGGATCACCATCATTGGCAACAAAAAAGAAGATAAGGGGCAATATGACACCCCTCTTTACACCCACGGAGCATATAGCGGTGCTATGATGATAAGAAAAAGCCTGATTCAACATCCGGGTATGCTGCCACAACATTTCTTTACTTATTTTGATGATTCCGATATAAGTGCCCGCATTTTAAAAGCAGGATATAAAATTTTATACCAGCCTAAAGCTGTGGCTTACAATAAAAGCCCACTTCTCTCCTCCCCCAAAAGCGCCATTCATGTTTATTATACTACCCGGAACCGTATCCTTTTTATGCGCCGGAACAGCAATCTGTTACAATTTATTATTTTCTTTTCCTTTTTTGCTCTTTTTGCCGTGCCTGGCAACGCTATCAGGTTTCTAACAAAAAGGCAGTTCACGCATCTCCGGTCTTTTTTTAAAGGAATATGGTGGAATATAAAAATGAAAACAACAGCTTAACGGGGAGTTTCCCTATAACGCTTCCCATACTTCTTGTGCAAATGCCTCCAGGGAGGGATCTCTTGCACCCATAAGCAACAATACACAGTTATCGGTAAGATGATGCCGCACCCTTTCCGGGAAATCTCCCCGGCGCTCTGCAAAAAAAGCCTTTTTCCCAAATGCCTTCAAATCATTGATCAGATCATTAGCGGAGATATTTTTAACCGCAGTACCCCCCGCATAAAATATTTCACTCATCCATATTTCGTCGGAAGTCCGTAAAACAGCAGCAATTTCCTCCACAAAATCATGACGTAAAAACCGCGTGGGGCCATAGCCGTGAGGTTGAAACCATGCTATAACTTTTGGAGCAATATACTGGCACGCAGCTATGGACGCAGCACACTTGGCGGGATTATGCGCATAATCGTCTATCAGCCATACGCCATGCTTATTGCCTATAACCTGGTGCCGCCTGTAAATACCTTCATATTTTTCTAATGCAACAGCACAGGTTGGTAAATCAATATCCAGAATACCGGCAACGGCTACCGCTGCCAGCGCATTTTCCATGTTATGCCTCCCTACGGTATGCAATGAAAACGGAATACCGTTAACCCGGAATTCAATATGCAACCCCTCCTGCCTGAAATCTGCGGCAATATAGCCTGCACCGGAACTGCTGTTTGTAGAAAAATCTGTTTTGATATCCCGTGAAAGCTTTGCTGCCAGCGGATGCGCCCGGTTTACAATAAATGTTCCTTTTGTATTTCTTTTAAACACATCAAAAATATCCATCAGCGCATCTATCTCCTGGTGATCCTTATCTATATTCAATACCACGCCTATTTCGGCCTCATACTGCACAATGTATCCATCGCTTTCATCCGCCTCGATCACCAGCCATTCTCCCTTCCCTGTTTCAGCATTGCCGATTTTGCCCTGCCGCATAAGACTCACCAGCCCGGCGCCGCTTATAATACCAGGCTCAAGCCCTGCATGCTTCAAAATTTCAAATAACATGGCACTTGTAGTGCTTTTCCCGGAAGTGCCTCCAACAGCAATGGTTCGCCGGCCTTTGACAATAACAGCAAGCAGTTCCGACCGCTTAACAATGGGTATGCCCAGTTGCTTTGCTTTTTGCACTTCTGTTACAGTGTCTTCAACCGCTGCAGATACTACCACAAGCCCGGTATCGGTTGTAATACCTTCTCCGTTCTGCATGAAGCAGCGTATTCCTGCAAGCTCCAGTTTTATCTGCACATCACCGGAGCTGCCTGTAGAGAAATACCGGTCGGACCCCGATATCCGTTTTCCCATACCCGCCAGGTATTGGGCCAATGCGCTCATGCCGGTGCCTGCAATGCCAATAAAAAATACATTATCTAACCGATCTATATCAATTCCCATTTTTGAACAGATAATTTCATCACAAATAAAAGCATTATTCTCTTACCCATATTTGCGGATCCAAAAGAATGTTCATAACGCACAGCCTGTATTGCATTTTACACTACATTTAAATTTTTTTATAGGTTCACCCACTGCTTCAATATAGTATGCATGCAACCAGCCAAAGGGTTTAAACGTATTGTCTCCCACCTTACTTTCTGGGTTTTACTTGCTATTGTTATTGCGGTATTGCTGGGCCACTTTTTCCCGGCAACGGCCATAAAGGCCGAATGGATGGGTACAGGCTTCATACAACTGATCAAACTTTTTATCGGCCCTATTATTTTTCTCACCATTGTGCTGGGCATTGTAGGAATGGGCAATCTTAAAAAAGTAGGAAAGATAGGGTTAAAAGCAGTCATCTATTTTGAAATTGTTACCACCATTGCTCTTATCATTGGAATTGTATTTGCCAATATTGTTCAACCGGGCAAAATAGACAAAGCCGGCCTTGCTATAAAGGATGCTTCCGCATATGAAAGAAGCAATGCCGATTTTAACTGGGTTCATTTTATCAGGGAGAACTTCACATTGCAGGTGCTTATAGTAGCCATCGTATGCGGTATTTTACTGGGTATGAGCAAACACCAGAATAAAGTTATACCCCTGCTAACGAAAACTACAAACTTCGTATTTAAAGCACTAAAGTATGTAATGTACCTGGCGCCTTTGGGAGCTTTTGGAGGAATGGCCTATACAGTAGGAAAATTCGGTATAAAAACACTTATCCCTTTGGGTAAACTGATGCTTACCATGTATGGCACAATGGTGGTGTTTATTTTTATTGTATTGGGGCTCATCCTGCGTTACTATAAGCTGAGCATCTGGAAGTTCCTGCGCAATATACAGGAAGAGCTGCTTATTGTGCTGGGAACCTCATCTTCAGAAACCGCCCTGCCTTCCCTGATGGAAAAACTGGAAAAGATGGGATGCAGTAAACCCGTTGTTGGCCTGGTTGTTCCCACAGGTTATTCTTTCAATCTGGACGGCACATCTATCTACCTTTCCATGGCCGTTATTTTTCTTGCACAGTTATACAATGTACACCTGTCGGGCATTGAAATGATATCTATAGTGGGCATTCTCATGATCACTTCCAAAGGTGCAGCAGGCGTAACCGGCAGCGGCTTTATTATACTGGCATCCACACTTACCGCTCTTCATAAGATCCCACTGGAAGGACTGGCTTTTTTACTGGCTGTTGACAAATTTATGAGTGAAGCGCGGGCCATTACCAACATTATAGGCAATGGCGTGGCTACCCTCGTAATATCAAAAAGCGAAAATGAGTTCAGAGCGCCACCGGCAGAAGCAAGCTAAAGGCGTTTTTAAGCATTACTGTTTTTTTGCACCAAATACCTGTGTCCAGTAATTGCCCGAACGCCCCACTCCCATTTCTTTGAAATTTTTATTCATAATGTTCCTGCAATGCCCTTCGCTGTTCAGCCAACTGTTCATTACAATTTGCTCGGTTGTTTGACCCAGGGCGATATTTTCGCCATAAGCGCGCCAGTTATATCCTGCCAGCTTCATTCTATCGCCGGCTGTTGTATTTTCACCGCTTGTATGCGAAAAGTAATTGTTCACTTTCATATCATTACTATGGTCAAAAGCGGCTTTGGCCAGCAAATCATTCCACGTAAGCGCGCCAACAGGAGGCATCGCTGCATCTCCGCAGGTGCATCCTTTTGCCCTGACGCTATTCACCATATCAAGTATTACTGCCGCATTAACATTATAGGCAATATCCGGCTTTTGCCCGCCGGCCGGGTTTTGTTCATTTAAATCAGTTTTAATATCACTTTTGGTACAGGAAAAAACAACGCACGTACACATAATACACCAAATACTCCTGAGCATTGCTCTCATAGATCAAAAATTTACTTCTTAAACGCAAACAGGGCTCCGGTGATATTTAACAAATGGTAATCTTTTATAAAGCGGGCCGGAGAATGTGCTTCTCCTCTTTAACTTTTTGGCGTAACATGGCATTGTTGTTGAGCATATCTTTGCAGGATCAGAGTATTACTTCAAACATCGTTCTATGCGCTATATCATTATTGCATTATTATTCAGTTCCCTGCAAAGCCACGCGCAATTAAAAGACTATATTATATCTATAAAGGGAGATACGCTTAACAGGGTAGATAACAACAACAAAAAACAAGGCCCATGGGTAATTCATGTAGATGCACTACGGGGCGAACCGGGTTATGAAGAAGAAGGTTACTTTGCTGATGGTATAAAGGAAGGCCAATGGAGAAAATACAATCTTGTTGGTGATTTAATAGCCCTGGAAAATTACAAATGGGGCGAAAAAGACGGCAAACAACAGTATTTCACCAAAATGGGTGATCTGCTCCGGGAAGAAAGCTGGAGGGCTACCAACCCCGAAAATCCATATGACACTGTACAGGTACCGGATCCCGCCATTCCCGATAAATGGGAAACAAAAATCATAAAATTAGAAGTAGCCACTGTGGCTCACGGCACCTGGAAGTTTTACGACCCCAACACAGGTTTTATTACAAAGCAGGAGAATTATTTTTTTGGACAAAAAGAAAAAGGTCCGGGCAATGCAACCGCTGTATCAGCACCTGAAAGAGCAGTTGAAAAGCCCAAAGCCGTTGCCGAATGGGAAAAAAAGAATGCCGGGAAGAAAAAGGTAAAAGTAAGAGACGGGCGTACAGGGTACTGACGGAATCGTTTTATTCCTATTTTTGTTGCAATTATTACTTCATGCGCAGTATAATCATCTTTGCTTTAGCCACTTTTATCATATCAACAGGTTGTGCAGGAAATGAGGATTACGAAAAACCCGACGACCCGCTGGAAGCCGGAAGAGAATTTATCCGGTTTGCCCTTGACGGTGACATGCGCAGGGCCAAAATATTTATCCTGCCGGATGCCGCGAATGAAAGATTGTTTGAAAATATTGAGAAAAAATACGCTGCAGAAAGCCAGGAAGAGAAGGACAATTATAAAGACGCCAGTATCATCATTAATAAATTCCAGCCGCTTAATGATTCTGTTGCCATCATTAATTATTCCAATTCCTTCAAAAGAGAGGACAGTGAAGTTAAACTGATCAGGAGGAACGGCGAGTGGTGGGTTGACTTCAAGTATACTTTTACAGGAGATACGACAACCGAATAAAACATACTTAATGCAAACAGTACTTCATCCCTGGCACGGGGTACCTCCCGGCGAAAGTTCACCACGAATTGTAAATGCTGTAATAGAATTACCCGAGGGATCCCGGCAGAACTACGAAATAGATAAGCCGAGCGGATTGCTTAAGTTAGACAGGGTCATCTATTCTTCTTTTTATTACCCGGTGAACTATGGTTTTATTCCACAAACCTACGGCGACGATAAAGACCCTCTTGATATACTGGTGATCTCCAGTTTGAGTATACAACCCTTATGTCTTGTTCAGGCCAAAGTAATTGGCGTAATGCAAATGATTGACGGAGGCGATGCAGACGATAAAATTATTGCCGTTGCGAACAACGACCCGGGTGTGAACTATATCAATAATATAGAAGAGATGCCCAAACATTTTTTTAGTGAATTGCGGCAATTTTTTGAAGAATATAAAAAACTGGAAAACAAAACAGTAAGCGTTAATGAATTCCAGGATAAAGCAATGGCACTTAAAATAATAGAAGAAGCAATTCTTTTTTATAAAGAAAATTTTGGGGAGAAAGAATAAGTTATATGAGGATAAACACACGGCTTTAGAACAACTTTCTCCATTTGGCCCCGGACGTATGGAATTATCAGCAATCGGCATCTAAGCTTATATAACCAATTCATTTTGCAGGTGTGGCATCTTCACAATATGACCATATAACAGATACCGGGCTACTGGAAAATTATTATGCCGATGGCAATAATAAATGGCTGGGCATACTGATGCAGCGCTATACCTTACTGTTGTATGGTGTGTGCATGAAATATTTAAAGCATGAGGAGGAAGCCAAAGATGCAGTACAGCAAATTTTTTTAAAGGTCATTTCGGAACTGCAAAAATACCGCGTTACCTATTTCAAAAGCTGGCTGTATATGGTAGCCCGCAATTATTGTCTCATGCAACTGAGGGATAAAGAAAAAATCCCTTTGCCTGTTACGGAAAAAATGCTGGGTTCAGAACCGGATGAAAACAGCAATCTGGCTGTGCACCGGCAAAAAGATGCTGCATTATCTGCCCTGGATGAGGCCCTGGAAGAGCTTAATGAGGATCAGAAACAATGCATTATGCTTTTTTACCTTCAAAAAAGATCTTACAACGAAATAGCATTAATAACAGGATATTCGCCCATGCAGATCAAAAGTCATATCCAAAACGGGAAACGCAACCTGAAGATCATCATGGGAAAGAAAATGAAAAAAAATATAGTTTAAGCAATTATAAAAATATGAACAATGACCTCTTAAACATATTATCCCATTCAAAAGAAACAGACCAGCAGAAGTTACTGGACTACCTGGAAGGTAAGCTGTCGCCGGAAGAAAAGCATGAAATAGAAAAGCTGCTGATAGATTCCGACTTCGACAGCGATGCTGCAGAAGGATTACAACAGGTGCAGGATAAGAGCAACATTCCCGCAGTGGTAAATGAACTGAACAAAATGCTGGTTAAAAAACTTTCCAAACGCAGAAAAAAACTATTGAAAAAGAAATCACCGGAACTAACGATCCCGGTAGTTGCTACCATTATTATTTTATTGCTGATATTTATGTTCTATGTTCTGCTCAGGGGACGTTTATGATTTTGCATAAGGCATCAGCGGTCAGGTGGCAACTGCTAACGATTTGAATTTTATTTGCTTTTTGTAATTTGTCTCTTGATGCTTTGCGCTTAAGTGCGGTCTGACGCTCCTTCGTTGCGTGCCGACCGCACATTCTCACCCGTTTGTTCAGTCGCCCGCCCGGATGACTCCAGTCGGACGGGGGCAGGCATTTTCATATTTTCACATTAATTCCTAACCGGCTTGCCACCCTTTAAAACACTTTGTATCCGTTCCAGGGTCTTTTTTTCACCGCAAAGGCTCAGGAACGCTTCTCTTTCAAGGTCAAGCAAATATTGCTCGCTAACCAGAGAAGGCTCACTAAGGTCGCCCCCGCACATTACGTAAGCCAGTTTTTTAGCTACCACCACATCATGATCGGTAGCATAATTGGCTCTCCACATACCATTGATGCCGGCATATAAAGCCCCAAGTGCAGAACGCCCGGCTACTCTAACATCGGTACGCTGTACAGGAGTTACATAGCCGTTATCAAATATTTCTATAACACTGCTTTTAGCGGCAGCAATCCGCCTGTTGGGGTTAAGGATCACCTCATCATGCCCCTTTCTTAAAATGCCCAGGTCAAAAGCTTCAAAAGCGCTGGTAGATACTTTTGCAGTTGCTATCGTTAAAAAGCGGTTCTTTAAAGTAATCGTATCCGGCTCATCTTCGTGCATTTCATCTGCAGCACGCAACACGAATTCTTTGGTGCCCCCGCCTCCCAGTATTAACCCCACACCCAGTTCTACCAATCCTATATAGCTTTCTGCTGCAGGTAATGCTTTGTCGCTGTGCAAGCTCAACTCGCAGGCGCCGCCTAAGGTTAATGCATGGGGCGCCACCACTACCGGCACACCCGAATACCGGGCGCGCATCATTGTATTCTGGAATGCCCGTACAGCCATATCCAGTTCTTCGTACTCCTGCTCCACTGCAAACATAAAGATCATGCCTACATTGGCACCGGCAGAAAAATTCTGACCATCGTTAGCTATTACAACGCCTTTGTATTTTTCTTCGGCCAATGCAATTGCCTTTTGAATACCTTCAAGCACCTCCCCCCCTATTGTTCCCATTTTGGTATTCCATTCCAGCCCCAGCACATCATCACCCAAATGATATACATTAGCCGCACTGTTTTTCCAAACCGTTTGACCTGCAAAATTTTTCATTACCAGAAAAGCCTCTTCTGTTCCTGCAGCCACAGTAGGAACATAAGTGCCGCCGCCAGGCGAATAACATAAGGTAAGGCCTTTCTCAACTTTATAAAAAGCAGTGTTGCCTTTTGCAAGCATATCATCAACCCAGGATGCAACAGTATAGCCTGCATCTTTCATCGCTTTAAGCGTTTTTTCCACACCCAGTGCGTCCCAGGTTTCAAATGCACCGATCTCCCAGCCAAAGCCGGCTTTCATGGCGTCATCAATGCGGTATACTTCATCAGAAATTTCGGGTATCCGGTGAGAGATATAAGAAAACAAGCTGTAATGAAACTGCCTGTAAAATTCCCCCGCCTTATCCTGCCCGGCCACCAGCGCTTTTATACGCAGCTTCAGATCATCTATTCCCTTAGCTGTTTCTATTGTTGCGAATTTTGGCTTTTTACGGGGCTCATATTCAAGCGTGGAAAGATTGAGTACCAGGATTTCGGAACCGCCATTCTTCGATTTTATTTTTTTGAAAAAACCCTGCCCGGTCTTATCGCCCAGCCATTTGTTCTCTACAAGCTTTTCTACCCAGGCGGGAATAATAAAAGTATCTTTCGCTTCATCCTGAAGGCAGTTATCATGAACCCCCCGGGCAACTTTAACCAGGGTATCTATGCCCACAACATCAGCCGTACGAAAAGTTGCC
>ENA-UOUJ01001531-UOUJ01001531.1-activated-sludge-metagenome-genome-assembly--contig:-NODE-1531-length-11987-cov-5.076014_pt1 | contig 11987 bp, 11 predicted proteins | sample MGYA00249839_ERZ747224 | MGnify/ENA primary metagenome ERZ747224 (study PRJEB28782, sample SAMN03220277) | activated sludge metagenome | biome: wastewater; feature: sewage sludge; material... | reverse complement strand
TGAAACCCTGATTTACGTCTCCAATATATCCAAGATCTTCTCCAAATGCTACCACTGTATCATTGTTGCTGAACAACTGATTAAAGTATTGATTCAACACCTCAAACCCGTTCACCATAGGTGCATCCGCATCATACTGTGCAGGTGTAACCGGAACTTTTAAAGCGCTTCGGGCACCCTCGTTGTACAAATGCGTGTTATACATTGTAGCATGTGTAGTTTGCAAATCTTCGTAATATTTTTTCAAAGTAGCAGCGCCACCGGTATTTTTTAACAATCTTAAAGCAGTGGCCAATGCTTTGAAAACATCCCTGCGCAATGGTTCACGAAGGGCTTTCAGTTCTTCTGATATCTTAAGCACATCATTGTTTCCGTTAGCGGCACTATCGATCATCGATGTGGCTTGCGATACCATATTTTTAATCGGATCCAGATAATGCTGCCATGCTCTGTTTTTACTCTCTTTTACATGGTTTTGTGCTTCAACTTCTATCTCCTTCAATTCTTCTTCTGTGGCAAGGGCGTTGGAAATAATCCACTGACGCATCTGTCGGATACCATCCCACTCTTTCTCCCATTCCAGGCGTTCTGGTGATTTGTAACGTTCATGACTACCCGAAGTTGAGTGCCCTTGCGGTTGGGTAATTTCCTCCACATGAAACAGTACCGGAACATGAGTAGCCCGCGTGTGTGCAATGGCTTGTTCCATCACTTCGCACATCCCGGCATAATCCCAACCTTTGAGTTTGTAGATTTCTATTCCGTTGGTGCCCTCTTTTTTCTGCAATCCGGCTAATGCATCAGATATGGACGCCTTGGTGGTTTGATATTTTTTAGGTACCGATATACCATATCCGTCATCCCAAACAAAAACTGCCAACGGCACCTGTAACACGCCTGCCGCATTGAGGCTTTCCCAGAAATGCCCTTCACTGGTGCTGGCATCACCAATGGTGCAAAAGCAAACTTCATTTCCTTTATTGCTCAAATGGGTGTAACCCTGCAAGCGATCTACGTTTCGAAAAACCTTTGATGCAAACGCCAGCCCCAGGGCCCTTGGCATTTGTCCACCTGTAGGGGCCATATCACTTGAAATATTTTTCCTTTCGGCTAAATTCAGCCAATCGCCATTTTCATTGACCATGGGTGTAGCGAAGTGGCAATTCATCTGACGGCCGGCGCTGAAGGGTTCGTTGTTGATATCAGGATCTGCGTATAGTTGTGCAAAAAACTGCTCTACAGTGGCCAGCCCTGTAGCGAACATAAAGGTTTGATCCCGGTAGTACCCCGAGCGAAAATCGCCGGGCTGGAAAAACTTGGCCATGGCTACCTGCGCCACCTCTTTCCCATCACCAAAAATGCCAAACTTTGCTTTGCCGGTGAGCACTTCCTTTCTTCCCAGTAAACTGGTTTCCCTACTCACACAACAAATCCTGTAATCGTTCAGCACCTCATTCCTAAAGCGTTCAAAACTCAGTTTATCTTGTTGGGTGGTATCTGTTATTTGTTCCATATGCAGTTCATTCAATGAACGGCAAATTTATTGAATTTAGCCTCGGGATTGTTAAAAAAATGGTAAGCGGGTACCTTTTATTGTATCATTAAAGCGTTTTATTATCTTTGGTATCCCAAAAAATTATAACAAAATGAAAAAAATACTACTCAGCGCATTTGCATTATGTGCAACGATGATGGCCACCGCACAAAATCAGGCTGCAGATCCACACGCCGGTCATGACCATGCGAAACCTGCTGTTGCTAAAACAGAGGAGGTTATTAAGATTGAAGCGGTTCATGATTTCGGAAAAATTCCACAGGGTAAGCCGGTAACCTATGATTTCGTTGTGACCAATATTAGCAAAGAGCCTATTAAAATTAGCAACGTACAAGCAAGTTGCGGATGTACTACGCCTTCATGGGATAGAGACAATGCGATAGCACCTGGAACTACTTCTAAAATTAATGTAGGTTACAATGCAGCGGCTGAAGGACCTTTCAGCAAGAATATTACTTTAACTTATGGCGACAATCAATCGAAGATCATCACCATCAAGGGAGAAGTATTTAAAACACCTGCGGCCAGTGCTCCCGAAACAAAAGCGGCAGAAATAAAAGAATAATTTATCATTTTTAAGAAAACAACAACCATGAAAAAAATCCTCTTTTCATTACTGGTACTCGCATTCAGCGTCCCTGTATGGGCACAAAACACTCCGGATAAGGTAGCAAAGTTCAAATCAGATGTCATTGACCTTGGAAAAATTGAAGTGGGCAATCCTAAAACAGCTACATTTTATTTTTCGAATATCGGAGCTACGCCACTGATTATAGAACAAGCAAATCCTACCTGTGGTTGCACCATCGGTGATTATACCAAGGCACCGGTAGCCAAAGGAAAAGACGGATGGATTAAAGCCACATACAATGCAGCCAGCCTGGGTGCGTTTGACAAAAAAATGTCTGTGAAATTTGCAGGTGTTGACGGCATTAAAGATATTACCATCAAAGGCGAAGTACTTAGTAAAGAAGATTATGCTAAGTATGTAGCATCTTCTAAAAAAAGTACAACTCCTGCTAAACCCTAATGCAGGCATAAACCATTGTAAAGGCTCTTGTTTTGCAAGAGCTTTTTTTATTCATTGTAATAAATCCTGAACCATGTTTGCAAATGCCATTGAAAAAGTTGCCCGCTTTACCCGACCGTTGCATACCATCATGCGTACGTACCAATCTAAGCAGGTTATTCCCGGGTCAGCAACACTTTTTTTCGTAAACAAGGAAGGTTATGCAGTAACCTGCAAACATGTGATTGAAATGCTGGCGCAGGCTGAACGCATCAACCTCAACTACCGTCAATTCACTGAAGAGAAAAATCAGTTACAACTCAGTGGTGCAAAAGATGATGAACAAGTTACTCAACTCGCTGCACGCTTTCACATTCACGAAGCTACTGTAATTCAAATGCTGAATACATTTGTAGATTGTGTAGATTATATGAGCGGCTTTACCTGGCACCTGCATCCCACTCTGGATTTAGCTATTTTAAAATTCAACGATTTCAACAAGGTGCATTATCAGGAGTGTGCTACTTTTATTAAGGATGCTCATCAGATTCGTCAGGGTAATTTTTTATGCCGCCTGGGATTTCCATTTCCTGAGTTCAGCAATTTCATTTATCACGAAGACAGAGATGACATTGAATGGACCAATGCCCGTCCTGTTTCACCCCGCTTTCCGATTGAGGGTATGGTAACACGGTTTCTGGCCGACCCCAATGGGTTGTATGGTATTGAGCTTAGCACACCGGGTTTACGCGGACAAAGCGGCGGGCCGCTCTTCAACAGTGATGGGTTGGTGTGCGGAATGCAATTCTCCACCAAACACCTACACCTGGGTTTCGATATGGTGAACACTGATATTATGATTAATAACGTAGTACAGAAAGTATCAGACTACTCCTTCCTTCACCTCGGCCAATGTATTCATGCCGATGCCATCAAAACATTCCTGCGCCAGCATGGCGTAAAATATTATGAGGAATAATCCCGCTGAACGGCTTCTGCGTATATCTTTGCGGCATGTTAACCATCAGTCATCGCGGCACGGAAATGCCCGCCTCTCCCATTCGTAAACTGGTTCCTTATGCGGAAGCAGCCAAGAAAAAAGGAACCAAAGTATATCACCTCAATATTGGTCAACCCGATATTGAAACCCCACCCTCCATCATGGATGCGGTGCGGCAGTGTAAACTTCCGGTGCTGGAATACAGCCATAGTGCAGGAAATGAGAGTTACCGCAGGAAACTGGTGGAATATTATGCCAAGAACAATATTCACATCACGCATAACGACATCATCGTTACGGCCGGCGGAAGTGAAGCCATTCTCTTTGGTTTTATGGCCTGCCTCGATGCCGGAGATGAAGTAATTATACCTGAACCATTTTATGCCAACTACAATGGCTTTGCCATTCAGGCAGATGTTGTAGTGAAACCGATACGCAGCAATATTGAAACCGGATTTGCCTTACCGCCCATTGAGGATTTTGAAAAGGCCATTACACCGCGTACACGCGCCATTGTGGTGTGCAACCCCAACAACCCTACAGGTTATTTATACAGCCGGGCTGAAATGGAAACATTAAAGGAGATTGTACTCAAACACAATCTGTTTCTGTTTGCAGATGAAGCGTACCGTGAGTTTTGTTACAACGGTGAACACACCAGCGCCATGCATCTTACAGGTGCTGAACAACATGTGGTATTGATGGATACTATCAGTAAACGTTATAGTGCCTGCGGCGGAAGAATTGGTGCTTTCATCACCAAAAACAAACAAGTGCTGGATGCAGCTATGAAATTTGCACAGGCCAGGCTCAGTCCACCCTACTTCGCTCAAATTCTCGGAGAAGCCGCAGTAGATTTACCCGATAATTATTTCGATGACATTAAAGCCGAATACGAACGCCGCCGGAATATTCTGGTAGAAAGATTAAACGCAATGCCGGGCGTTTTTTGTCCGAACCCCGGAGGGGCCTTTTATGCCATGGCTAAACTACCAATCGACGATTGCGATGCGTTTTGTCAGTGGTTGCTGGAAAGGTTTGAGCACAACGGAGCCACCCTCATGCTGGCACCGGCCACCGGATTCTACAGTACACCCGGACTGGGCTTACAAGAAGTACGCCTGGCTTATGTTTTGAATACCGACGCTATTCACGCTGCGATGGATTGCCTGGAAGCCGCACTGAAAGTGTATCCGGGCAGAAAAAACTAAAACATGCCTGATTACCTGATACCGTGGTTTGGTTACCTGGCCTCCCTGTTCCTGATCCTCGCGCTGAGCACCAACCGCGATTTGAAATTCAGGTGGTTCACATTGTGCGGTAACATTTCATTTATCGTGTATTCGATACTGTTACCATCCATTCCCGTACTCATTACCAACACCATCCTACTCGGTATCAACATTTATTACCTACGCAAACTGTACCGTAAACAGGAGAGTTTCGACTTGATTGAATTTAACGGAAACGAAGCATTAGCCAACAAGTTTCTGGAATTTCATCAAAAAGAAATTGCGCTGTATTTTCCTGATTTCGATAAAGAACAACTGAACAACAGCCTCAACTTTGTTGTTCTTAGAGATTTGGTTATAGCCAATATGTTTTCGGCAAAAGTTTCAGCCGAAGGCGATGCTGTGGTACATATAAATTTTACGGTAGCCCGCTACCGGGATTTTAAAGTTGGACAATACATTTTCAATAAAGAAAAAGATTTCCTCACTTCCAGGAATATCCGGCGTATTGTGTACACCCAGGTGAAACACAAAGGGCATATGGAATACCTCAAAGCTATGGGCTTTATACCACAACCCGCACAGCCCGGAAGTTGGGTGAAGGAAATTGCTTAACGTGCTCCGGGTGCACAATGTTTTTTCAAAAATCGTGTATACACGCCTTGCAGATGCCGAAAAGTGCCTTCGCCTTCCATCAAACTGTGCGAGCGGTTCGGATACGGCATCACTTCAAATGTTTTATTGTGTTTGATCAGTTCGTTCACCATCAATTCGGTGTTGCTGTAATGTACATTATCATCTAATGTGCCATGCACTATCAGCAGGTTGCCTTTTAATTGGTGTGCATAGGTTATGGCTGAACCTTTGATGTACTCTTCAACATTTTCCTGTGGTAAGCCCATATACCGTTCCGTATAGATGTTATCATAAAAATCGATCCTGGCCGTAGGGGCAATGGCAATACCGGTTTGAAACAGGTCGGGATATTGAAATAAAAGATGAAACACGGAAGTGCCACCGCCACTCCATCCCCATACAGCCACACGATCCTTATCCACATAAGGCAACTGTATAATATGCTTAGCGGCCATGGCCATATCGCGCACATTCACTCGTCCGAGTTTCTTGTACACCGATTTACGCCATGAAGCACCTTTAAGCGATGGACTGCCGCGGTTGTCAACCGATACCTGAATATATCCATCTGCATCCATATCACCTGCATAAAGAAAATTGTGGTGATTACCGTACTCATCCGCAACAGTAGAGGCCCACGGCTCCCCATATACGTAAAACACGATGGGATATTTCTTGTTCGGATTGAAATTTGCCGGTTTACGCACCCATGCGTCCACCAGTACTTTATCCTGTGTAGCGAACTGCATGTATTCTATACCGTTATCGGAAGCGCTTTCCTTCATGCGTGCAATGCTTTTAGACGCCTGCAGCGGTCGCCCATCGGGGAGCGAAACCCACTCTTCCAGGGGAGATACTGCATGGGAGGAATAGGTGTGTAACGCTATTTTTCCACCCCGGCTAATTTGATAACGATGTGTGCCCGGCAGGTCTTGTCCGTTCACCTTTTCCGGCTTCAACTGAACAGTATTAATTTTCACACGGTATAAATATTGCTGAACCGGATGTTGCGGAGATGCATAAAAATATACATAGCCGTTGGCCTCGTCTAGGCTTAACGGTAAGGCAATATCATAATCACCGGGTGTAAGGAGGGTAACCGTTTTACCATCACGGCTGATCTTGTACAAATGTCTCCATCCGTCTTTTTCACTCACCCATAAAAAATCCTGTCCTTTGTTCACCCACATCCATCCGCGAGGGTCATCACCCTGTAAATCAATCCACGCCTCGTTGAAATCAGCCCAGAAAGTACGTGTACTGCCATCGGTAGTATTGCAGTATATGAGTTTACTTTCCTGCTGATGACGGTTGAGCCGTTGTACAATCAGCTCATTGGCTCCGCTCCATTCCATACGTGTAATGTAATGCTGTGCAGGATCTCCTTCAAACTGCATCCAGCGTGTAAAACGATTGTTGAGTGATACCACTCCAATTTTAACCGGTGAAGGCGGATTGCCTGCTTTGGGATATTCTACCGGTATCACCTGTGCATAGGGTGAATCAATCGTATTCAACATATAGTAATCACGGATCTGACGTGCATCTACCTGCCAGTAGGCAATCGACCGGCTGTCAGGGCTCCACCTGAATCCATCTCTGCAAAAAAACTCTTCTTCATATGCCCAGTCAAAAGTACCATTGATCAGTTTACGGTTGCCATCTGTAGTGAGTTGCTTACGGTCCGTTCCGGCGATAGACTCCGCATACAGATTGTGTCCGCTTACATAGGCAACCATTCTGCCATCCGGCGAAAACTTGGCAAATTGAAGTGACTTATCCGGAAGTCCGGCACCAACCCTTCTAAGTTGCTGATTGGCTGGAGTGTACACCCAATAGTCGCCGCGGGTAGGGTACCGCCAAACCTTTGTGGCATTTACAAACAACAAAATAGCTGAACCATCGGCGTTGAACTCAAACTGATGCACCTCCAACGGAGCGGAGTGTCCTGGCGGAGTGAGTTGCTTGGCCGCTAGAAAAACCGTTTTCTGCGCGTTCTTCGGATCCACTACCCGAACTCCATCCTTCCCAATTTCGTAATAGGCATTGCCATCCGGCGTAAAAGGGATGGTATTATATTGTGCGTGTAGCCACTGTACACACATCATGGCCATGATCAGCCACAACCACTTTTTCATACGAATTATTTTTTTGATATACCCGTTTTGTAACTATATAGGCTGAACTAAGATAGCTATTAAAAATGAAGTGGTAAGAAGACCAGTTGTTTAAGCGCACGCTGAGCAACTATCTTAATACGGTGCATTCATTGTCATTTGAATATTCCTGTAACCACCACACCACACATTCCCCATTAAACACACTTTTGGGGCATTGTTCCTGCCCCGATTTATTTGTATTTTCACATTGGGGTTTGTGGGTATGGCGTTCCCCGGGGTGGATGACGTCAATTCAAAAAAACTACCTCCTCCAACACCACATTCAACCTGCCCCCTGCTTCCCTATCTACATCCCGATTTGTAACTGCTTCTTTGGTTATAAAAAATGGTTCATACTTTTGAGGCCATATGGAAAAGGAAAAACTGCGGTTAGATAAGTACCTGTGGGCCATCCGTATGTTTAAAACACGCGCACTGGCTGTAGATGCTATCGAAAAGAATAAAGTGAAACTGAATGACCAGCCCGTGAAAGCGGCACGCCCTGTTCATATCGGTGAGGTGTACCATATTAAAACCGAAAGTCGCAAATGGGTGATAGAAGTTACCGGCCTGCTCTTCAACCGCGTGAAGTATGCAGAGGCCATTCAATTCTACAAAGACCTCACACCCCCTGAAACACTGGAAGCTACAGCCTTTCAACCCGCAGCTTTTCATACGGGAAAAAGACTGAGCAAGGTAGGGCGGCCTACCAAAAAACAACAACGCGATATCGAAGGTTTTTTTAACGATAACGCATAAACGAAAATAATTTAAAAAAACAAAGTGCAAATAGATATTATAACCGTTGTACCGGGTTTACTGGAAGGCCCCTTCTCCCACTCTATTATGAAACGGGCTGCCGACAAGGGCATCCTGACAGTGAACATTATCAACCTGCGCGATTATACCACCTATGCACGCGCACAGGTAGATGATTACCCCTTCGGCGGAGGCGCCGGGATGGTCCTCATGGCCGAACCCCTCGTGAATGCCATTGAAAGTTTACAGGACCAAAAGGCATACGACGATATCATCTACCTCACGCCCGATGGTGAAACCTTCAACCAAAAAATGGCCAATCAGTTGTCGCTGAAAAACAACCTCATGATGATTTGCGGACACTATAAAGGCATCGACCAGCGCGTGCGAGACCACTTCATTACACGAGAAATTTCTATCGGCGATTATGTGCTCAGCGGCGGAGAGCTCGCGGCAGCTGTGCTGACAGATGCTATCGGGCGACTCATACCCGGCGTACTGAACGATGAAAGCTCTGCCCTCACCGATTCTTTTCAAGACGACCTGCTGGCTCCACCCGTGTACACCCGCCCCGAAGTGTTCAGAAACTGGCGCGTACCCGAGGTGCTCATGAGTGGCAATCACAAACTGATTGATGAATGGCGCTACGAACAATCCGTGGCACGAACCAAAGAAAAACGACCTGACCTCTTAAAATAAATGTATGCAAACCCGTTCCGGTAACATCGTTGATATTTTGAACCAACACATTTTTTACGGTACCATAACGTACATGGATAAACGTATTCTTTCTGTGGCGTCGGTTGAATCTACTCCACGCAAAGGTGAACCGTACATCATGCCCGGTTTTGTGGATGCCCACGTACATGTGGAAAGCTCTCTCCTTGTACCGTCAGAATTTGCAAAAATGGCCGTTGTACACGGCACCGTGGCCACCATCAGCGATCCGCATGAAATTGCCAACGTATGTGGAATGGAAGGTGTACAATTCATGATTCAAAACGGCAAAACCGTTCCTTTTAAATTTCATTTTGGTGCCCCCAGTTGTGTACCCGCTACTACATTTGAAACAGCCGGTGATGAAATTACCGTGCAGGATGTAGATGCCCTGTTGCAACATCCCGATATCTTCTACCTCAGTGAAATGATGAACTTCCCCGGTGTATTGAACCATGATGAAGCAGTGATGCAGAAAATAGCCCTGGCTAAAAAATATGGCAAACCGGTTGATGGCCATGCGCCCGGGCTCAGGGGCAAGGATGCAGCCCGCTATATTGCCGCCGGTATCTCCACCGATCATGAATGTTTCACCCTGGAAGAAGCGGAAGATAAATTGCAACTCGGCATGAAAATCCTCATCCGCGAAGGCAGTGCCGCCAAAAACTTCGACGCCCTCATCCCCCTCTTGCACCACCACGCTGACCATATGATGTTCTGTTCAGACGACAAACATCCGGACAGTCTCCTCGAAGGACATATCAATCAGTTATATGTACGCGCTATTCAGTACGGTATAGATCCCTGGAAAGCACTGCGCGCCGCCTGTGTGAATCCGGTGTTGCATTACAATATGCAGGTGGGTTTGCTCCGCCCGAACGATGCAGCCGATTTTATTGTAGTGAACAACCTTCAGGAATGTAACGTCCTTGAAACCGTCATCAACGGAGAAACCGTGGCCCAAAATGGAAAATCCCTGATATCAACCACACCCGCCACTCCCATCAACCGCTTTGAATGCAATCCACTCACTACCGAACAGTTACGCATAAACGCAGATAATCAACCGGCCTTACCGGTGATAGGTGCGTTAAACGGACAACTCATCACTGAAAAACTTTCCGTAACTCCACGCATCGAAAACGGATGTTATGTGGCCGATACCAAAAATGATATTTTAAAAATAGCCGTCATCAACCGCTACCACCCTGCCCCGCCGGCTGTGGCCTTTATCAAAAACTTTGACCTCAAACACGGTGCCATGGCCTCCTCCGTAGCGCACGACAGCCATAATTTGGTTGTAGTAGGAACCTCCGACGAGGATATGTGCCGCGCCGTAAACCTGCTCATAGAAAACCGCGGTGGATTGTCTGCTGTAGATGCTACTTCGGAACATGTATTGCCGCTGCCGGTGGCCGGACTCATGAGCCATCAGGAAGGTTATCAGGTAGCAGCAACTTACACCACCCTCGATCAGTTTGTAAAAAATAAATTGGGTAGTACCCTCACCGCTCCATTTATGACCCTTTCATTCATGGCCTTACTGGTCATTCCACATTTGAAGTTGAGTGATCAGGGGCTGTTCGACGGAGACCAGTTTAAACTGTTATGAGGCAATCGCGGCTCCTATAACGGTTACGGATACACTATCCGTGTCCTTCGGTGCAAAATATTTCAATTTGAATGAGGCTTCTCTGCCCGGCCCCACCGATTCATACACCTTATCGGTGTCTTCCTCCAGCAATGCACCCGTTTTACTGTAAAACCGCAGTTTAATTTCAATGTCTTTATACGAAACTACTGTAGCCGTATTTTCAATAGTACCACGCACTACGGTTTGTCCTACAATATTTTTCTTCCGCTTTACGGTGGCCTTTAAAAAACGAGCAGGCTTTTTCTGCTCTATTTGCTCAATAGATTCACGGCTTTCCTCATACTTCGCCTCTTCTGAGCGGTTTTTAGATTCGGAGGAACAAGACATCCACAATAAGGCAATCAGGGAAAACAAAATGGTACGCATGTGCAGTTGTTTGCATAAAAATAAATCTGTCGGCGGATTTATGCATCAATAAAGAGAATTTTATGATAGTTTTGTTAACCGCCAAAGCAGCATCGAATATGGTAAGAAACTTAAGCGAGCATCATTCACTGGTGAGCAACTGGATTAGCGAACTCAGGGATATTGACATTCAAAACGACCGGATGCGTTTCCGCAGAAACCTCGAACGCGTAGCCGAAGTGATCGGTTATGAAATCAGCAAACAGATGGAAACTACCGATATTGAGGTTACCACGCCCATGGGCACTGCCACCTGTAAAGTACTCAAAGAACAACCGGTACTGGCTACCGTACTGCGTGCCGGTTTGGGTATGCACAACGGGCTGCTGAATTATTTTGATAAGGCCGATAATGCATTTTTAAGCGCGTACCGCAAACACCATCCCGATGGCAGTTTTGAAATCCGAATGGAATATATGAGCTGCCCTGAAATCAACAACCGCGTACTCATCATCAGCGATCCCATGCTGGCCACCGGTGCCTCTTTGGTAAAAACCATCCACTATTTAAAGAAAGAAGGCACCTTGAAAGACATCCACATTGTGTGCGCCATAGCCTGCACCGTGGGCATAGAATACGTACTGCGCGAAGCCCCTGGCGCATACATCTGGTGCGGTGCTATTGACGATGAGCTAACTGCTAAAGGATACATCGTTCCCGGCCTGGGCGATGCCGGTGATCTGGCGTACGGCCCAAAAATTCAGAATTAGTTGAAAACCAATCGTTGCACAGGCGAAGTACCTCCTGAATTTGGGATAAATTTTACAATTATCACCCGGAGCCTTGCAGCAATTAGCTGCAAAAACCTATCTTTATACACTTGAATCGGTTTTTTATGAGGAAATTCTTTTTGTCACTTTG
>ENA-UOUJ01001530-UOUJ01001530.1-activated-sludge-metagenome-genome-assembly--contig:-NODE-1530-length-11988-cov-4.929272_pt1 | contig 11988 bp, 7 predicted proteins | sample MGYA00249839_ERZ747224 | MGnify/ENA primary metagenome ERZ747224 (study PRJEB28782, sample SAMN03220277) | activated sludge metagenome | biome: wastewater; feature: sewage sludge; material... | reverse complement strand
CCCTTCGTCTACGACGGCGCCATGAATGGCAACGTGTTCCTGGCCTATGTCGAGCAGGTGCTGGTCCCCACGCTCCAACCCGGCGATGTCGTCGTGATGGACAACCTGCCTGCCCATAAGACCGCCGGCGTCCGCTACGCGATCGAGGCCGCGGGCGCGAGACTGATGTTCTTGCCGCCTTACAGCCCCGACTTCAATCCAATCGAAAACGCCTTCTCAAAGCTCAAGGCACTGCTGCGCGCAAAAGCCGAGCGGACGATCACCGCACTCTGGGACACCGTCGGATCGGTCCTCGACCTCTTCACGCCACCCGAATGTGCAAACTACTTCAAGGCAGCCGGATATGAACCAGATTAAACAGGACATGCTCTAACTGGTCAGAATTCACCAATCGGTGAACAAGAATGCACTGGCTTCTCGCCGGTTCAGCGAAACTGCTGCGATCAATTACACGCCATCCCCGGCGGACTTCATCGCCGCTACGCCCGTGTAAGTTTTGGTACACACAGGCGCTACATCCAGCCGGCAGCGAAAACCGAGAGGCCTAAAATGGTTTCAGATTTCGAAGTCGATGCGGCGGGAGGCTCAAAGGTATACGTCGCCGCGGCGGTTGACTAAAAACCGCTAACCATTCCGCGAGGGGCCAAGTTGGGCCATGCCCTACTGATGTGGCCCATAGGCCGCTCCCGGAATGTGTTCGTATATGAGCCGCTATGCTAGAGCCCGAACATTGCAGCAGCGTTCACTGCGGCGAACTTTGCAGGTGGAGTCATCGTATCTCCTCTGCCTCACACCAACGAAACTGTTGGATTATTTTAAAGTGTGGAGTCCGGTCCAATCCGTCAAGGCGTTCGTTGGCAGCAAGGAACGAAGGTTCCCAAAGTGAGCAATTTTAAACATGAGCTACTGAAATGGCGCCTTCCCCTGATCTTGAAGAAGCGGGCCTTTATATCGCGGCTGCCCAATCGGCCTTCCATGTAGAAATTGCAACGTCTCGCGCTGCCCCAGTATCGTAATACTCGCCGTCCGACCCATGATCCGTCGGTCGCCCTCACGAATAGGCCGAATATCGCTTGTCCTGCCGAGTGACCTGACGGGTGAGGAGTGGTCGGCGGTTGAGCCCGCGGCGGACAGACCTGCGAGAGGTGTTGAACGCGATCCGCTATCTGGTTCGCTGCGGCTGGCGGATGCTGCCGATCCATTTCGGCCCTTGGCAGACCGTTTACGGCTGGTTCCGCGAGTTGGCGCGCCGTTTCCTGTTTCAGACCATCCATGACGTGGCGCTGATGGTTGACCGGGAGCGGGCGGGACGCGAGGCGAGCCCGTCCGCGGCGGTGATTGACAGCCAGTCGGTCAAGGCTCCGCAAGCCGAAACAAGAGGTTATGACGCGGGCAAGAAGATCGTCGGGCGCAAGCGCCACATCGTTGTCGATACCGACGGGCGGCTGCTGATGGTCAGTCTGACGACCGCCGACATCTCCGATAGCGCTGGCGCCCAAGCGATCCTCGATGCCATCCGCAAGCGCTGGCCCTGGGTGAAGCACCTGTTCGCGGATGGCGCTTACGACCGGCTCAAACTGATGGGCAAGGCCGCCTATCTCGACTTCGTCATCGAAATCATCCGTCGATCCGACGACCAGAAGGGCTTCCAGGTTCTGCCACGCCGATGGGTGGTCGAACGCACCTTCGGTTGAATGACCCGCTGGCGCGGCCTCGTGCGCGACTACGAGAAACGCATCGACGTTTCCCACGCTATGATCATGGTCGCCATGGGCGGCAACCTCATCCGCAGAAACGCCCATCCATGAATTTCAAAACGGACTCTACGGCGTGGGGCGGTGAACTTCAGGTAATCGTCCCGCTTCGGAGGGTGAAGGTTCCAGACACTTACTTGCGTCATTCTGCTGTCGTCAAACACTCATAAAAAGCAGCGCGACTGTACTAAAAGGGGCCGTAAGCGCGCTCCGCTCAATCCGAGGGAAATCCCGCATGAATGTCTTCAAGGCCATCATTGCCGCCGGCCTCGCCATCGTTTCCACGGCCGCCCTTTCCATTTCGGCGAAGGCGGCCGACGTTACCGGCGCGGGGGCGACCTTCCCGTTTCCGGTCTATTCGAAATGGGCTGATGCCTACAAGAAAGAGACCGGCAAAAGTCTGAACTATCAGTCGATCGGTTCGGGCGCCGGCATCAAGCAGATTCTCGCCAAGACGGTGACATTCGGCGCGACCGATGCGCCGCTGAAGGCCGACAAGCTCGAGAAAGACGGTCTCGTGCAGTGGCCGATGGTGACGGGGGCGATCGTACCGGTCGTGAACGTCGAGGGCGTGAAGCCTGGCGAGCTGGTTCTTTCGGGTGAACTGCTCGGTGATATCTACCTCGGCAAGGTCACGAAATGGGACGACCCCATGATCGTGAAACTCAATCCGGGCATCAAGCTGCCTTCGGCTCCGATCGCGGTGGTGCACCGTTCGGACGGGGCGGGAATCTCGTTCAATTTCACCAACTATCTGTCCAAGGTGAATGCGGAGTGGAAGTCCAAGATTGGCGAGGGTACCGCGGTTGAATGGCCGGCCGGCGTCGGCGCCAAAGGCAATGAAGGGGTTTCCGGCAATGTCGGCCAGACCAGGAACTCGATCGGCTATGTCGAATACGCCTATGCCAAGCAGAACAATCTGACCTACGCCGCCATCGTCAACAAGGCCGGCAAGGCGGTGCAGCCGACCGTTGCCTCCTTCCAGGCCGCGGCCGCCAGCGCCGATTGGGCTCACTCGCCGGGCTACTACGTGATCCTGACGGATCAGCCGGGCGAGGCTTCGTGGCCGATCACTGCCGCGACGTTCATCCTGATGCACAATGAGCCGACCGACAAGGCGGCCTCCGCTGAAGCTATCAAGTTCTTCAAATGGGCGTTCGAGAAGGGCGGCAGGATGGCCGAAAAGCTCAACTACATTCCGATGCCCGATTCGGTCGTGGAGCAGATCAAGAAAACCTGGACCTACGATATCAAAAGCTGACCTTGGGCCGAGGAGAAGCGCCAGGGCGCCTCTCCATTCGCTTTTGGACGGCTACGAAACTGTCTCCGCAATCCTGAATATGGTGTTTTGTAAAACACAAGACAAAGGAGTGGGCGTGACGCACGTAGCCGTTCATGGCAGCGGGATCGCCTTGTGCATCGCTGCCCGATCGGAGACAGCGGCCAGGTCCACGTACTCTCCGGCCGGCTGCACGGCGAGTTCTGAAAATGGTCTTTGATATCGCGACCATGGCTGTCTTCCGCTTCGGAAGCATGCTCGATCAGCACAAACTCGCCAACCCGGCGGTTAGCGCGATCACGGTTGCGCGGCCCTTGTTCAGCCGGTGACGAAATTCGCTTCCAGCAGCGTCACGCTGTGTCGCAAGCCCACGGAATCCCTCTGTTTATTCCCGCGGTCTGTCGTATATCTGTAATGAAACCCTCGTAAAGGTCCGGCCCAGTAAAGTTAGAACTGGAAGTGTGTCTGATGCTGAGGTGGGGCGAGAAGCGAAACATTCGTCGATCAAGAATGACGGCCAACGCAATGTCTTGGAAAGGGGTGGTGCGCCGAGAGCACGGGAAATTTATTTCGGTAAGCAAAGCGTTGCTTCTTGGAACGATCGCCTTTGTCGGCGCAGTCAGCACCGCACAGGCGAGCGGACAGACCGTGACACCGGAGCAGGTCGAGGATCTGCAAAAGCAAATTAGCGTGCTGGAAAAGAAGCTCGAAAGCGTTCGGCAGAACACCTTTCTGAATGCCAGCGCCGGTTACATGCCGACAAAGGGGACGTTCGCACCACCGGACGTTCTAGTGTCAATGAAAGGTGGCTCCCCCCGCTTCTGCACCGCGGATGGATTCAACTGCGTCGGCATCACCGGCCGCCTGCACTTCGATGTTGGGGGCTATAACTACACGCCGAACTCGGCTGCAACCGTGCCGCAGGATCTGCAGGACGGCGTCAACGCACGGCGCGCCCGCATCGGCATCGTCGGTAAATTCGCGCGCGACTGGACCTATGCGTTGATCGGCGAATTCGGTGGCTCCCAGGACGGCTCAGGGACGATCAACAACGCCTTTGTGTCGTACAGGGGCTTCAAGAACACGAGCATCGACCTCGGCTACATGAAGGTGATGTGGAGCCTCGAACAGGCCACCAGTTCGAACAACATCACATTCATGGAGCGCTCCTCTGCGCAAGTGATGGCTGCCGACCTCGGTGCCGGCGGCCAACGCGCCGCCGTCGGGGTCACGACCTACGACAAGTGGTGGTGGGCCGGCGCCTACCTGACGGGACCCGAGCGCGCCTATGATCACTCGCTGCGCGTACCCTATTCAGCGGTCGGCCGTCTGGTTATCACGCCGATCAACACCGATGTCGCTACCTTCCTGTTCGGCGGCGAGGTGCTCTATCTCGCCGAGACCGGCGGCGCCCCTGGCGTCAATGACATCCGGTTGCGCGAACGCATCGAACTTCGCATCGATCCGACCCGGGTGCTGGACACCCAAACAATCCAGAATGTCGATGACGTGCGGGTGCTGAGCGCCGAAGTCGGCGGTGCCATCGGCAGTTTCCACGGCCAAGGCGAATATTTCGACTACAGCGTTTCACGATTCGGGAATTCCGATCTCCATTTCAAGGGTGGCTACGTTCAGGCCGGCTACATCCTCACCGGCGAGAAGCGCAAATATCTCCAACATGACGCTGCCTTCGGGGGTGTGCACCCGAACAATCCCTTCTTCTGGGACGTGACAGGCGGCATCGGCGCTTGGGAGATCGCGGCGCGCTACAGCTACATGGATCTCAACGACAACCTGGTGTTCGGCGGAAAGCAGGATAACATCACGGTCGGCCTCAACTGGTACCTCAACGACAATATGCGCGTGATGTTCAACTGGATCCACGGCACGGTAGCGAAAACCAACCTTGCCAATCAGGATCTCGGTGCCAAGTGGGACGCCTACGCGATACGCACCCAGTGGGCATTTTGAACGTAATCAATCTATCAAGCGCACTAACGGCGCTCGGGTGTCGCGTCGATCAGCAGCGGAAGCGGGACATCTTATCATCGTCCCCTTCCGCACGCCTGTGAGCAGCCGCAGCTCCAGCGCTTTTATGCAGCGACTTTAGGTCGTGGGTCGCCCTGCGAAGGATTTTCTCCAACTCGTCGCTGGTCGCCGCGCGAACCGTGTCGCGAGCAGCCGTTTCTTGCCAGCTTCGGGATCCTTCGACCAGCTTATAAAAACCCGCTCGGAGCATGTGCGCTCAGAGCCGAGAGCCAAGCTCTAACAGCTCGGGTCGTTAGTAAACGAGCAGCGTTCATGGAAAGGGATCCGGGGGCGAGGGCCGCTATAAGCCGGCGCATATCCAATTCTACTGCGTGTTGGGGTATACCCGCCGCCTGAGTCGTAGGCTAGGTAGCTCCGACCTTCATACCCCTCACAACCTCGGCCGCAATTGTTTTTCCCCGAAAAAGCAAGTGCCGAAGTACTTAGCATCGTTGCTGCACAAATCGCCATGGCTAGGTATTTCATTACCGCACTCCAATCGCGATTGAGGGAATCCGAGGAGATTTCACGTCATATTACTGTAACATAGTTACTTTATGCTTCGCTCATGCGAGGGCTACGTCAATTCACAATTTCTTGAGACCGCGACCCAGAGGGCAATGGTGCCATTGTTGGCTTCAATCTCTTTGCGTTAGTGCGGTCCTTCAGGGATGCACTTCTGCTCCTACCTCTTGATACTCGCGCTACTTGCGGCGGCAGCGTCCGCGTTGGGAGCGTCGGAGCCGTCCAACTCGGAGACGGTCTGCGGCTAGGTCGGAGTTGGCGCCGCGCTTTCTATTCCAGACGATCCACGACGTGGCATGGATGCTGGGATCGCGGCGACGGCGGCAAGAAGATAATTGTTCGCAAGCGCCACATCGCAGCGGCGAATTTCCGATAGCGCCAGCTTCCAATGGTATTGGAGCCCATCCGCAAAGGCTGGCCCTAGAGCCCTTCCGCTTCTGATAGAATCAGAAGCGGGCTCTATGATTTTGATTTGACGCGTTTTCTTCACGCGAACCGGTGTCCACTTCGCTCGAAAACGCTCTAGTTAACTCGGTGGTAAAACCCATTAAGCTGATGAACAAGGCGCCAACCTGAAGTTCGCCATTGAAATCATCCGACGATCCGATACCCAAGCACAGCTGCCGCCGCAGCCCGCTCCGACCGCATCTACTTCCCGGTGGCGCGCTGGCTGCAGCGCTCCCTCGCCAATACGCCTGGTGCTTTACCGGGCCAACTTTCCGAGTGGCTATTAAACGGCGACGTGATGGTGGGCCTCGGCATTCGCCGCCTGTGGCGTAGAGCGCAACCTCGCAAGTCACGGCCATGCTGCTGCTCTCGCTGTACCTCAGACCCGTCCAGGGCCTCCCTTGGAAAACGTGGTTCTGCGCAAAAGTGGAGAAGGTTGGACCCCAGTTCCTCTCCCTCCGCCACTTGCCTTGGCTCCAATATTCTCCGTTGCCAATATCCACGCTCAAAACGCGCAGAATTGCAGGGTTTTCGCGCAAAGCTCTTGACTGCGCCGTCTGGCCAAAACGTCGATTTCGTTCTCTCTCGGCCGATATTCTCCAAACCTCACGACTTTGCGGATTTGGTACGGTTTCGTAAGGCGCTGAAATCTCGCCGTTATCCGTGAGGGTCAATCCGTACTTTCCGCACGGTGGTTGCATAGCGAGAGAACCTGTAATCGAACTTTCCAGTCGCTGCTACGCGCTCTGAACAACCTCCCGCAGCATGACCTCGGCCTGCGCCAGCACCGTCTGCACCGCCTCCGGCTCCAGATCGGGCGGGTAGCCGTACTTCTTGAGAATACGCTTCACCAGAACCCGCATACGGGCGCGGGCGGATGCCTTGTGCTGCCAGTCGACGGTGGCCGAGCTATGCATCTGCTTCACCAACTCGGTAGCAATGATTCGAAGCTGCTCGCTGCCCATGGCTTGGACCGCGCTCTCGTTTTCAGCAAGCGCATCGTAGAAGGCCAACTCCTCCGGCGACAGGCCGTGTTCCTCGCCACGGGCGGCCGACGCCTTGATGTCCCTGGCCAGCGCAATCAGCTCCTGAATCATCTCGACCGTCGAGATGGCGTTGGCATGATAGCGGGCCACAGCTTCTTCCAGGCGCTGGCTGAAGGTCTTCGCCTCCACGACATTCGAGCGCGACCGGCTCCTGATCTCGCCGTTGAGCAGCTTCTTTAGCGCCTCCAGCGCGAGGTTCTTCTTCTCCATCTGCTGGATTTCGGCGAGGAACTCGTCCGACAGGATCGACAGGTCGGGCGACTGGATGCCCGCCGCTTGCAGGATGTCCACGATCTCGGCATTGGCAACGGCCTGATTGAGCAACTGCTCCACGATCAGGGATTTCGCCCTGTCCGACATCCTGCCGCTGGCGGTAGTTTTCACGAGTGCGGCCCGCACCGCCTGAAAGAAGCCGACCTCATCGCGGATGGACCGGGCCTCGTCGCTGGCCGAGGCCAGCGCATAGGCCTTGCTCAACTCCAGAACGGCGTCCTGATAACGGCGATGGGCCTTCTTCTTCTCCTCGGCGTTCTCGACCTTGGCCGCCTCGCGATCCTGCGATTTCAGTACCCAGTCAATGGCATCGGCAAGGGCGACAAGACGCTGCTGCGGCAGACCGGTGATCCCGAGGATGTAATCGTGGCCGTGGAACATGCCACGCACGATCTCGTATTTTTCCATCAGGACCGCGACGGCTTGCTCCTCGTCGATGCCGGTCTTGTCACGGTCGGACGCCGTGTACTGGCTGAGCGCATTCTTCAGGTTCTGCGCGATGCCGATATAGTCCACGATCAGGCCGCCGGGCTTCTCCCGGAAGACGCGGTTGACGCGGGCGATGGCCTGCATCAGGCCGTGACCACGCATCGGCTTGTCGATGTACATGGTGTGCATGCACGGCGCGTCGAAACCGGTCAGCCACATGTCTCGCACGATCACCAGCTTGAGCGGATCGTTTGGGTCACGCGCCCGTTTGGCAAGATCATCACGACGCTTCTTGTTGCCGATATGCGGTTGCCAGTTCAACGGATCGGATGCTGAGCCGGTCATCACGATCTTGATCGCGCCCTTGTCGTCATCGTCAGAATGCCAGTCAGGACGAAGGGCGACGATCTGGCTGTAGAGGTCAACACAGATGCGGCGGCTCATGCACACCGCCATCGCCTTGCCCGGCATGCCCTCGATACGGCTCTCCAGATGTTCGACCAGATCGGCGGCGATCTGCGACAGTCGCTTCTCCGCGCCGACCAATCGCTCAACGGTGGTCCACTTCGCCTTCTGCTTCTCCTGCTCGCTCAGCGTCTCGTCTTCGAGGATCGCCTCGATCTCGGCGTCGATATGCGGCTTCTCGTCGTCGTTAAGTTCGATGCGGGCAAGCCTGCTCTCGTAGAAGATCGGCACCGTGGCCCCGTCCTCCACGGCGCGGCTGATGTCGTAGATGTCGATGTACTCACCGAAGATCGCGGGCGTGTTCACGTCCTCGGCTTCAATCGGTGTGCCGGTGAAGCCGATGAAGGAGGCATTCGGCAATCCCTGCCGGATATAATGTGCATAGCCATAGCGGCGCTTGCCGGTCGCCTTGTCGAGCTTGGCGTCGAATCCGTACTGGCTGCGGTGCGCCTCATCGGCCACCACGATCACATTGCGCCGATCCGTCAGCAACGGAAATTCTTCCTCTCCGGCCTCCGGCGTGAATTTCTGTACCGTGGTGAAGATCACGCCGCCGGAAGCACGGTCGAGCAGACGGCGCAGATCGTCGCGGCTGTCGGCTTGTTCCGGCGTCTGCCGGATGAGATCGCGGCACATGCCGAACGTGGAAAACAACTGGTCGTCGAGATCGTTGCGGTCGGTGAGCACCACCAGTGTCGGGTTCTCCAATTCCCTTGATCGCACGACAAGCCCGCCAAAGAACGCCATCAGCAGGCTCTTGCCCGATCCCTGCGTGTGCCAGATCACGCCGATCTTGCGGTCGCCCTCCGGTTGCGCCGCCTGAATCGCGCTGGCGAGCGCCTTCCTCGCGCCGTGGAACTGGTGGTATCCGGCGATGATCTTGAACGGCCCGCCGCCTTTGTCGCCGAACACGATGAAATCGCGCAGCAGGGCGAGGAACCGGGTCTTGTCGAAGACGCCGCGCAGCAGGGTTTCCATCTCACGCGGGCCGTGCGGCGTGAAATCGTTCTCGGCGCCCGTGATCGTGCGCCACGGCATGAAGCGTTCCTCATCCGCCGTCAGCGAGCCGATACGCGCCATCATGCCGTCGGAGGCGACCAGAACCGCATTGGTGCGAAACAGCGACGGGATCTGCGCCTTGTAGGTCTGCAGCTGGTTGAAAGCGCCGGTGATATGCGCATTCTCCGCGCCGGCATTCTTCAGTTCGATCACGCCAAGCGGCAGGCCGTTGACGAACACCACGACGTCCGGGCGGCGATTGTACCGTCCCTCCACGATGGTGAACTGGTTCGTCACCAGCCAGTCATTGTTGTCGGGATTGTCGAAGTCGATCAGCCAGACCTTGTCGCCCTTGATCTCGCCGTCGCCGGTCGCGAACTCGACATCGACGCCCTCGGTCAGGAGACGGTGAATGCGCCGGTTCTCCTCGACCAGTGATGGCGTCTCGATGATGGATAGCTGCTTGATGGCATCGGCCCGCGCTTCAGCCGGAATGTTGGGGTTCAGCCGCTCAATGATCGCGCTCAGACGTGCTGCCAGGATGACATCGCCATAAGCCAGACGTTCCGGAGCGGAACCGTCCGGGGCGATCCGGGCAGAGCCAGCATACGCATAGCCCAGATCCGCAAGAATGCCGAGCGCGGCCTGTTCGACCACGTCCTCCGTAATACCCATCCCGCGCTCCCCCCAATCCCCAGACGCGTTGTGGCTCACCTGTTCGCATCAAGCCTTGTTGTGTATCACATATCGGCAATATGTGAGCAACAAGCTGTCTTGTCGCTCATCCATGAGCCTCAAAATACGCTCCGCCCCTCCGCAATGTTCAACAGTTCGGCAAACGCCAGAATGGCTGCGCGCCTGCCGCTCGCAGACTGCAATTCCGTCAACAGCCCCTCATCGCGCACCAGCCGCAAAATGCGGTTTGCCGTTGGGCGAGGAATATCGGCGGTTTCGACAAAATCCGATGTCTTGAAGATCGGGCGAGCAAACATCCAGTCGAGCGCCCGCACCCCGTATTGCGAGCGTGTAACCTGCGCAATCCAGTCTTTCCGGTCACGGTAGAGGGTATGGATCGCCTGCGCCTTGGTCTGGTTTGCCTCGGCCTGCGCGATCAGCGCCTTCAGGAAAAACGCGACCCAGCCCGACCAGTCATCGTCGCGGGAGACGGCCAGCAGGCGCTCATAATACTCCTCCCGGCGGCTTTCGAGGTAGTCGCTCAGATAGAAATTGGGGCGCGAAAGCAGTCCGTTCGCGTAGAGGAACAGCGGAACAACCAGGCGACCGAGCCGCCCGTTACCATCCAGAAAGGGATGGATTGCCTCGAACTCGGCGTGAACAATCGCAAGCTGGACGAGCTTGTCGGGAGCATCGGCATGGAGATACTGCTCCCATGCGTCCATCGCCTGCGGCAGCTTGTCGGCAGCACAGGGCACGAACCGCGCCTCATCCACGGAACACCCCCCCGGGCCGATCCAGTTGGCGATACGTCGATACTCGCCGGGGTCCTTGTTGCGCCCGCGCACACCCTGCATCAACACGCCATGGGTCTGGCGGATCAGCCGTTGCGAGAGCGGCAGCTCGGCCAGCAGCCGCGTGGCCTCGTTCAAGGCGGCGCGATAGTTCAACACCTCGCGAATGTCGGCCTTCTTTGGCGTGCTCTCGTCAAACAGCTCGCCCTGCGCCTCGAACTCCAGCACCTCACCGAGAGTGGCCTGCGTGCCTTCGATGCGGCTCGACAGCACCGCTTCCTGCGCGGTCAGCGGCGACAGCAGCACATTCGGATAGGGAATGCCGTGCAGCACGCCCTCGTAACAGGCGACCGCCGCATTGGCTGGGCCGATCAGCGGCAGCAGGCGCGGCCAATCGAGATTTTCGGGCGGGAACCTGCCCTGATGATACTGCACCGCCATCAGGCGACCGCCTCGATCTGGCGCTCGGCGTCACGCAGACGGATTTCTCCAGACATCAGCCTGGGGAGAAGAAGGTCCCGGGTGGCGGCGAGGGTGCGGTTTTCGTGGATAGCTGCCACAATCTTATCCATTAGCGGAGAAGCAACAGCCGCAAAGCTTGCAACAACCGCGTCCGTTGCGAGAGCGATCTGATACTTCTTCATATTGCCCCAACTTGTCCGCGGCATCTTCGTGCCGGTAGAGCCTTGATCGGTGAACGCAATGAACTCATCCGTCGAGACACATGCGGTTACCATCGGGCGAGCCTGCCCATGGATGGCATCCAACACGATAATGTCGGTTGAACAGACGCCATCAACGGGCGCGAGGCCTACTTTGTGGAAGTATGGCCTCAGCTTTCCGAACAGGATTTGGCCGCGACGGAAAGCGGACTTGTTCGATGACACTTTCGAGGCCGCTTCCCATTCTGTCAACGCGATTGATCGGCGCGGCATATGCTCCAGTCCGATGTACGGCGTGTTAGGCGAAATCTGAGCAGGCAACACGCTGATACCGACGGTACGGGCAACATCGCCGAGCGTGCCTTCTCGCCACCCCTCCGGCAGCCCATCGTCGCCCAGCACAGCCGGAAACAGCGCCGCCAGTTCCCGCGCCCTGTCGGGATCACTGACCAGCCCGCCCATGACCTCGACAGGATCGGTCGCGCCGTCGATCTTGCGGCGGGTCGGGCCGAAATCGACAAACCAGTCGAGGAAGATCGCCTGCGCCGGGGCGACGAGCGCGGCGGGCGCGGCGTCGGCCGTGGCGGGAGGCGTCGGCGCTCCGCCGAGAAT
>ENA-UOUJ01001529-UOUJ01001529.1-activated-sludge-metagenome-genome-assembly--contig:-NODE-1529-length-12000-cov-6.610130_pt1 | contig 12000 bp, 11 predicted proteins | sample MGYA00249839_ERZ747224 | MGnify/ENA primary metagenome ERZ747224 (study PRJEB28782, sample SAMN03220277) | activated sludge metagenome | biome: wastewater; feature: sewage sludge; material... | reverse complement strand
GGCGCGGCCGGCGAGCTGCCGTGCGCCGGCGCGGGCGGCGGCGGCGGCGCGGCGGTGGCGGGCGACGATCGCGGCGAGCCCTTCGGCCTCGACGCGGGCGAGGGTCTGGGCGAGGGCGTGGAACTCGAGCGCCGAGGGGGTGCCGGGGAGCTCGCGGCGGCCGGTCTCGAGCCAGAGCGCGCGCTGGTCGGCGAGCGAGAGGATCGAGGGCGCCGCGCCGGGCCGGGCCATGCGCGCCCAGGCGGCGGGGGAGACGGCGACGGCGGAGACGCCGGCCTGCCCGCCGAGCGCCTTCTGCGGGCCGATCACGGCGACGTCGATGCCGAGGGCGTCGACGTCGAGCGGGTGGCCGCCGAACGAGGCGACGGCGTCGACGACGAGGAGGGCGCCCTGCGCTTTGGCGAGGGCGGCGGCCTCCTCGAGCGGGTTGAGGATGCCGAAGGCGCTCTCGGCATGGACGAGGGCCACGAGGTCGAAGCGGGCGCCGGCGAGGGCCTCGGCGAGCGCGGCGGCGGCGACGGGCTGGCCTTCGGGGGCGGCGAGGTCGGCGACCTCGGCGCCGGCGCGCCGGAGCCAGGCGCCGAACCAGCGGCCGTAGGTCGAGGTGACGACGTTGAGGGCGCGCAGGCCGGGGCGGCCGAGGGAGGTGGCGGTCGCCTCGAGCGCGACGACGGCCTCGGCCTGGATGAGGAGGACGTCGTTGCGGGTGCCGAGGAGGCGCGCGATGGCGTCGGCGAGGGGAGCGTAGCCGGCGGGCGGGAAGGTCGGGGCGTCCGGGAGGGGGAGCCAGGGCAGGACGGGGGCGGTCACACGGGAGGATCCTTGCGGTGGAGCGCGGGCACGGCGGCGATCAGCCGGCGGAGGAGCGGGCTCCCGGGGTCGGAGAGGAGCGCCTCGGCGGGGCCGGTCTCGATGATCTGCCCCGCGTCCATCACCGCGATGCGGTGGGAGACGGCGCGCACCACCGCGAGGTCGTGGCCGATGAAGAGATAGGCGAGGCCGAGCTCGGCCTGGAGCCGGACGAGCAGGTCGAGGACGCGGGCGCGGACCGAGGCGTCGAGGGCGGAGACCGCCTCGTCGAGGACGAGGAGCCGCGGGCGGGGGGCGATGGCGCGGGCGATGGCGACCCGCTGGCGCTGGCCGCCGGAGAGGGTGGCGACCGGGCGGCGGGCGAGGTCGGGGGAGAGGCCGACCTGGCGGAGCAGCGCCGCCGCCGCCTCGGGCCGGTCGCGGCGGGGGACGAGGCGGTGGATGCGCAGCGCGTCAGCGACGGCGCCGCCGGCGGTGGCGCGGGGGTGGAAGGCGGCGGCCGGGTCCTGGAAAACCATCTGCAGGCGGCGGCGGGCGTGGCGCAGGCCGGCGCCGGAGAGGGCGAGCCAGTCGAGGCCGTCGAGGCGCACCGAGCCGGCGTCGGGGGTGGCGAGGCGGGCGAGGACGCGGGCCAGCGTCGACTTGCCGCAGCCGGAGGGGCCGATGAGGCCGAGGGTCTCGCCGGCCGCGATCGAGAGCGAGACGTCGTCGAGGGCGCGGATGCGCCGCTCGCCGGGGTAGGTCTTGGCGAGGCCCCTGGCGTCGAGGAGGGTCATGGCCGGGTCCCGACGAGGCGGGGGCTCGCGAGGTCGAGCTGGGCGGCGAGGAGGGCGCGGGTATAGGGCTCGCGCGGGGCGGCGAGGAGGCGCGCGGCGGGGCCGATCTCGACCAGGCGCGCGTCGTGGAGCACGGCGACCCGGTCGGCGAGGGTGCCGGCGAGCGCGATGTCGTGGGTGATGAAGAGGAGCGTCATGCCGGCGTCGCGGCAGAGCTCGCGCAGGAGCGCGACGATCTCGGCCTGGACGAGGACGTCGAGGGCCGAGGTCGCCTCGTCGGCGACGAGGAGGTGCGGGCCGGCGGCGATGGCGAGCGCGATGGCGATGCGCTGGGCCTGGCCGCCGGAGAACTGGTGCGGCCAGGCGGCGAGCGCCCGCTCGGGGTCGGGGATGTGGACGCGGGCGAGGAGCGCGGCGGCGCGGGCGCGGGCCTCGGCGCGGCCGAGGGGGAGGGGGGCGCGGAGCCCCTCGACGAGGTGGGCGCCGACGGTGAGGAGCGGGTCGAGGCTCGCGCCGGGGTCCTGGAAGACGGTGCCGATGTCGCGGCCGGGGCGCGGCGGGGGGCCGGACCAGCGGATCGCGCCGGAGAGCGCGGTGCCGACGGGGAGGAGGCCGGCGAGGGCGCGGGCGAGGGTGGACTTGCCGGAGCCGGATTCGCCGACGACGGCGAGCTTCTCGCCGGCGTGGAGCGCGAGGGTGAGGTCGGCGAGGGCGGGGCGGGCGGCGCCGGGATAGCGGACCGTGAGGCGGTCGCAGGTGGCCAGCGAGGTCACGACTGGCGCTTCCCGGCGAGGACGTCGGTCAGCGCCTCGCCGACGAGGTAGATGGAGATGACGGTCAGGACCAGCGCGATACCGGGGATGATCGAGAGGTAGGCGGCGGAGCGGAGCTGGTTGCGGCCCTCGGCGATCATGCCGCCCCAGGTGACGGCGTTGGGGTCGCCGAGGCCGAGGAAGGAGAGGGCGGACTCGGTCAGGATGGCGCCGGCGACGATGACGGCGGTGACCGCGAGGACGGGCGGCAGCGCGAGCGGCATGACCTGGCGGAGGGCGATCTCGGCCGGGTGCATGCCCATGACGCGGGCGGCGGCGACGAAGTCGGCCTCGCGCAGCGCGAGGACGCGCGAGCGGGAGAGCCGCGCCGGGCCGGTCCAGGCCCCGAGCGCGATGGCGATGGCGACGACGGCGAGCGAGGGGCCGGTGACGGAGACGAAGGCGAGCGCGAGCAGGAAGCCCGGGACGATCTGGAAGGCGTCGACGACGCGCATCAGCGCCTCGTCGACGAGGCCGCCGGCGAAGCCCGCGGCGGTGCCGACGAGCATGCCGGCGAGGACGGCGACGAGGGCGGCGGCGAGGCCGATGGCGGCCGATGTGCGGACGCCGTGGATGACGCCGGCGAGGAGGTCGCGGCCGAGGCCGTCGGTGCCGAGCGGGAAGGCCGGGTCGGTGAAGGGGCGGACGAGCGGACGGCCGGCGATGGCGAGCGGGTCGCCGGGCGAGAGGACGGGGGCGAGGAGGGCGGCGCCGGCGATGAGAAGGAGGAGGAGGCCGCCGAGGAGGGCCTCGGGGCGGCGGAGGAGCTCGCGGATCACCGGGGGCCTCCGACGCGCGGGTCGAGGGCGCCGTAGGCGAGGTCGACGAGGAGGTTCGCGGCGACGACCATGAGGGCGCTGACCAGGATGACGCCCATGAGGAGCGGGCCGTCGCGGCCGGCGACCGCCTCCTGCGCCAGCCGGCCGAAGCCGGGGATGCCGAAGACGCTCTCGATGACGACGGAGCCGCCGAGCATCGAGGCGGCCTGCAGCCCGAGCATGGTGACGAGGGGCAGGAGCGCGTTGCGGGCGGCGTGGTTGAGGGTGATGCGCCAGGGGGCCACGCCGCGGGCGCGGGCGGCGAGCGTATAGTCCTGGCCCCAGGCCTCGACCATGCCGGCGCGCATGACGCGGAGGAAGAGCGCGAGGTAGATCATGCCGAGGGCGGAGACCGGCAGGACGAGGTGCTGGGCGATGTCGGCGGCGCGGGCGAGGCCGGTCTTGCCGGAGGCAATGGTCTCGATGCCGGAGACCGGTAGCCAGCGCAGGCGGACGGCGAAGACGACGGAGAGGACGAGGCCGAGCCAGAAGTTCGGGATCGAGTAGAGGAAGAGCGAGCCGGCGGAGAGGAGGCGGTCGGCGGCCGAGCCGGGGCGGCGGCCGGCGAGGACGCCGAGGGCGGAGCCGAGGGCGAAGGAGAGGGCGGTGGCGCTGCCCATCAGCCAGAGGGTGTTGGGCAGGCGCTCGGCGATCACCGCGCCGATCGGGCGGTTCAGCGCAACGGAATAGCCGAGGTCGCCGCGGGCGAGCTGGGCGAGGGTGAGGGCGAGCCGCGCCGTCACCGACTGGTCGAGGCCGAAGCGGATGCGGAGCTCCTCGGCCTGCTGGGCGTCGCCGCCGCCGATCGAGAGGAGGTAGGCGTCGACCGCGTCGCCGCCGGCGCTGTTGAGCAAGAGGAAGACGCCGACGACGACGATGACGAGGACCGGGATGCTGCCGAGGAGCCGCGTGGCAACCCGGCGCAGGAGGCGCGGCACCTATCGGCGCCTCATTCCTCGAGGCCGACGTCCGCCCAGTTCGACACCGCCCAGCGCGGGTTGGTGGCGATGTTCTCGACCTTGTCGGAGGCGACGGAGGTGAAGGACCAGTCGGCCACGTTGATGAGCGGCAGGTCGGCGGTGACGAGGCGCTGGAACTCGTCGTAGAGCTCGACCCGCTTCGCCGGGTCGAGGGTGACGAGGGCCTCGTCGACCAGGGCGTCGAGCGCGGGGCTGACATAGCCGCCCTGGTTCGAGAAGGGGACGCCGGCCGGGATGCCGGAACGGACGAGGATCGTGGTCGAGATCGCCGGATCGCCGCGGAAGACGGTCGGCGCGATGGCGAGGTCGAAGGCGTGGTCGGTGTAGACCGCCTTCTGGTGGCCGGCGCTGTCGTTGGCGACGATGGTGGCGTCGATGCCGATGGCGGCCAGCGCCTGGCGCAGGTAGTCGCCGAACTGCCTGGTCTCGTTGAAATAGGGCGCGGGCAGGAGGTTCAGCCGGAAGCGCACCCCGTCCGGCCCGGCCGGGAAGCCGGCCTCGTCGAGGAGCGCCTTGGCCTTCTCGACGTCGAAGCCGTAGGTGGTCACGTCGCCGGTGTAGAAGGCCGGCGCGTTCTTCGGCACCGGGCCGGTCGCTTCCTCGGCGTAGCCGAGGAAGATCGCGTCGAGCACGTAGCGCTTGTCGATGGCGTGGGCGATGGCCTGGCGGACCTTCAGGTTCCGCAGGTACTCGTTGCGGTGGTTGATCTCGACGACGAGCTGGTAGGTCAGCGCCTCGTAGCCCTTGGTGACGACCTCGAGGCCCGGCACCCCGGCGATGCGGGCGAGGTCGGCCAGCGGCACCGCCGAGAAGGCGGCGAGCTGGATCTCGCCGGCCTCGAGCGAGCTCGCCGCGGCGGCGCGGTCGGGCAGGACGCGGAAGACGATCTCCTCGAGGTGCGGCTCGCCGGCGTTCCAGTAGGCGGGGTTCCTCTTCAGGAGGTAGTATTCGCCCGGACGATACTCGCCCCAGGTGAAGGGCCCGGTGCCGACGAGGGCGCCGTTCGCCGGGTTGGCGGCGATGTCGGTGCCTTCGTAGAGATGCTTCGGCAGCACCGAGGAGACGACCGGCAGGGCGTTGGCGATGAGCTGCAGCGGCGTCGGCTTGGAGAAGCGGAAGACTGCGGTGTGATCGTCGGGGGTGTCGACCGCCTCGAGGTCGGCGAAGAGGCTGCGGCCGATGTTCTGCAGCGGCTTCCAGACCTCCATCGCCGAGAAGGCGACGTCGGCCGAGGTGAAGGGGGTGCCATCGTGCCAGGTGACGCCTTCGCGCAGGGTGAAGGTGATGGTGCGGCCGTCGTCGGAGCCCTCCCAGGCGGTGGCGAGGAGCGGACGCAGGCCGTCGCCCTCGTAGGAGGCCTCGGCGAGCGGCTCGACGACCTTCGAGGCGATGAAGAAGACACCGTTCGAGGCGACGATGGCCGGGTTGAGCTGGCGCGGCTCGCTGTCGGCGGCGACGACGAGCCGTCCGCCTTCGGCGGCGCGGGCGAGGCGGGGGAGCGCCGTCGAGGCGAGGAGCGCGGCGGCGGTGCCGAGGAGGGTGCGTCGGGAGACGGAGGGGAGCATGGCACGTCCAACCCTGATGGAGAATACCGGGGACGGACGCTCGCACCAGACGGCTCGGGATGCAAGACCGCACCGGCCTGCATGGATCCGCGCAGTGCCGAATTCTTTTAAGATTATGATATCATACGATAGTTGCTTGGGCACTGGTGTAGTGTAACCAATTCCTATCCCATGATACCAATTGCGGGATCTCGGAAGTGATCGGCAGTCCGCGGGCTATCCGGGATGGTCAGGGCTCATCCGGGCGCGGGACCGGCGGCGGGAAGCCCATGCGTGGATGGCAGAGTGGCGGACGCGGCGCTCGGGCGGAAAGTATTGAGCGACCTCCGCGGCAATATTGTGGAAGGTCAGGCGGTCGAGGCGGGCGAGGACGAATGCCTGAAGCTCGGGGTCGGCGTCGAGCTTGGCCTGCACGCCGGGGCGGTGCAGGCGGCGGTGCTCGGTGGGCGGCACGTCGCAGGGCGGCAGGGCTGACAGCCGATCTTGCAGTAGAGCTTCGCGGTGCCGTTCAAGCGCCCCTTTGAGGCGGGTTAAACCGGCGAGGATCGGCTCCAGCTCGGCAATGGCGAGGTCGATGTCCGCGGCGGTCATTCGTCATGTCCTCCAGGCGTTGATGGTGCCTGCGGGAAGACCGGCCGGACCACGACGAACAGCCGGACCTCCCGCAGGCGACGGAACGGGGCAACCTTCACGAACCCCCGCTCCGGGACGAGAACGGAGCCTGCACTCTCCATTCCCGAACTCGTTTCAGCCGCTAAACGGCATAGGCCCCACCGTCGTGCAGCTCGGCTCCGCGCCCGGCGCGCCGTTCGATCGCGCGCAGGACCTCGCGCGCGATCTCCTGCGGCGACTGGCCGGGCGCGGCGTGGACCACGATGTCGTTGTTGATCGTCGTCGTGCTGCTTCGCGCGCCGCCGGCGCGCAGCGCCTTCAGCTCCCGGGTGGAGATGACGTTGCCGTCCACCCGCGGAACGAAGAGCTCCTCGCCCTCCTCCATCCAGCGGTAGAGATGCCCGGCCCGCACCGCCCCGCCGATCGCGCGGCCGGCGGGGCTCCCCTCGGCCGAGCTCGCCCCGCCGCCCGAGACCCAGTCCCAGGCGCGCAGCAGCCAGTCCGGCACGATGGCGGCGATCTTGGCCGAGATCGAGCTGACCATCGGCCCGACGATCGAGAGCATCCCGTCCCAGGCCGACTGGATCAGCCGCATGCCGGCGCCGAAGAGGCTGAAGTCGAAGGCGGCGGCGATCCTCTCCTCGATCGCGGAGAGGTCCCAGCCGGTCAGGTACTCGACCAGGTTGACCGCGCCTTCGAACATCAGGCGGAATGGGTCGAACTCGGCGAGCGCGGTCAGCACGCCGTTGAGCAGGCCCTCGTCGAAGGCGGCCTGGACGGCGTCGATCTTCTCCAAGAAGTAGGCGACGATGCCGTCCCAATTCCGATAGATCATGAAGGCGCCCGCGGCGACCGCAGCGATGACGGCGACGATCGGGTTGGTCATCATGGCGGCATTGGTGGCGAGCATCGCGGCGCGGATAACCCAGAGGCCAGCGCCGAGCCCGGCGACCGACTGGATCAGCCCGGGGTTGGCCGCCGCGAAGTCGCTGAAGGACTGGATCATCGGCGTGGTTGCCTCGAGCAGCGCGACGAACGCTGGCAGAAGTGCGGTGCCGGCGACGACGGACAGCGCGGTCATGCTGTTGGTGAGCACGGTCAGGCGGGATTTGGTGGTCTCAGCGATGCCCTCATACTCGCGCGTCATCGAACCGGCATAGTCGGCCCTGTTCCCGACCAGCCCGAAGGCGGTTTCGAGCAAGCCGAGGTTTTCGATGAGGGGCGTGACGCTGCCGATTGCCTCCTCGCCGAAGAGCATGCTGATCGCGCCGGCGCGTTCGTGCGCCTCGAGCTGGCCGAACGCGCCGACGACGTCGAGGATCGCGCCCTTCGCGTCGATCTGCATTCGCTTGGCAAGGTCGACGGTATCGAAGCCGAGCCGTCCCAGCACGTCGGACTGGCGTTTGGTCGCGGCCTCGCCATTGGCCAGCGCGCCGGTGAAGTTCCTCAGCGCAGTGGCGGCGACCTCCGGCCCGAGGTTGGAGGACAGGAAAGCCGTGCCGAGGGCCGCGACTTCCTCGGCCGCCAGGCCCACGGACATCGCGTAGCCACCCTGACGCTGGATCAGGTTCGTCAGCGCGCCGGGTGCAGGTCCGCGCCGGCTGTGAGCATGTCCGCCATCAGATCGAGGGTTCCCGCCGCGTCGCTGATCAGCTCGGCGGTTTCCGGGATCACGTCGTCGACCTGGTTCCACTCGGCGTCGGTCAGCTCGAGGGCGAGCTTCACACGCCCCTTCATTGCACCCTCCCAGTCTGGGCCGCGCCGAGAGCTCCGGCGGGGAAGCTCCGGCGGAGAGCGCCCCGGATCATCGTCGACGCGGTCGCCGCCGCGTCGAGAAGCTCCGCGACCTTGGGGCTCGCTTCGGGGAGCTCGGCGCGCAGCGCGTCGACAATCTCCGGCAGCTCCTCCACGGCGCGACCGAACACGGGAAGCTCGGCCTCGCTCAAGGGAGTGCAGAGGGCGAACCGCCCTTGAAGGGCCTCCCGCCGCTCCTCTGTCAGGTAGGCGTTGAGCGTCAGCATCTCGGCCATCACCGCCCCCCCCATCGTCTTGATCGCCGCGCGCAGGCGGTCCGGTCCGATCGGGCCGTCGCCCATACCGCCGGCGACGCGCATCGCGGTCGCCAGCGCCCGGAAGTGACCGGCGCTCTCGCCGAGGTCGCGCAGGATCGCCTGAAGCTCCGCGCTCTCCGGCGCGAGGGAGCTGGCGAAGTCGGCGAGCTCTGTCCGCGAGGGGCGCGGCAGGTTGATGTTGTGCGTCACCCGCGAGAGGAGCGGCCGGAAGGCGGCGGTGCGGACGTTGCCGCCCTTGCCCATGAAGGTGTCGTTGCCGACGAAGAGGCAGCCGAAGGCCGGCGCGTGCTCGTCGCCGAGGCGCGCGTCGGTTCCGCGGTCCCAGAGCGAGCGGATCGTCTCGAGGATGACGGTCTTCAGCTCCTGCGCCTCGTCGACGATGAAGACGGCGCGCGTGCCGAAGCGCTGGAACGGATGCCCGCGCAGAAGCTCCCAGATTGCGTCGAAGGCGTCGGGGGTTGATCTGACATCGATCCGATAAGGCGCGAGGACAGCGCGCATGAAGGCGATGGCGGAGCCGCCGATGACCGGCGAGGCCGTGACGCGCACGACTTCCGTGCCGCCCGCTGCCAGCTCGGTCGCGACCAGGTCGAGCGCGAAGCTCTTGCCGATGCCGGCCGGTCCGCGCGCGAGCCCGAGGCCCGCGCCGTCGGCGATCTGCCGCGCGGCCGCGCGGATCGTTGATGCGACCCCGGTTTCGATGATAGGTTTCTCCATGTGACGCTCCTTCTGAAAGGTCACGTTGCACCAGAGAGGCCGGCGGTGGCTGCCGCCGGTCTCTCACTCTTCGCGCTCATCGCGAGGAATTCCTCCATGATGGCCCGCCGCTCGGCATCCTCGGCCTCGGCCCGATCCGCTGGGCTCGGCGGCAGGAGCGTCTTGTCGATCGCGAAGGTCCAGGCTTCGGGATCGCCGGCGGCCGGCGCGACCTGCCGCACCGCGGCCTTCTGTAGCTCGAAGGTCGAGACGGTCGGGTCGGTCTGCGCCCGCAGGTGCTCGAGCGCGTCGGTTCGGCCCTTTTCCAGCTCGGCTTGGTGCCGAGCCCCTGCGCGCTCGCCATGGGCGAAGACTGGTTGCAGCTCGGCCCAGCCAAGATCATCGCTCTCGTGGCGCAGGAAGACGCGGTCGCGTCCCTTCCGGAGCGGAACGCGGACTTCCAAGCGCGCGCCGACCGGCAGATCGTCCATGCGCGGCGAGTGGTAGAGCGCGCCGCGGATCGTGATCATGCCCTGCCGGGCGATCCGTGTTTCGGGGCGGCTGAAGATCAGGTCGAAGGCGTCGTCGCTCGGGACGCGCGCGCTGAAGCGGGTGGCCCTGATCTTCGCGTCGAGCGCTTCGACGGGCGACAGGCCGCCGAGCCGGCCGGACTGCGGCCGGTCGTTGTAGATCCTGACCGCGTCGCGAATATCCGCCGCCAGCGCGTCGAGACCGCGCTCGTAAGGCTTCACGACCATGCCCTTGTTCTCGGTCTTCTTGTTGGTCCGGTCGCCGCCGATCCACCCGGGCAAGCCGCGGAAGATGCCTTCGAGGATGTTGAAGAAGCCCTCGATTTCGCCCTTGGAGGTCGGCGAGTAGGGCTTTGCAGCGGTGACGCTGAACTGCATTCCGGCGAGGTCGGCCAGTCGGTCCATGGCCGACTTCAGCTTGGAATACTCCGAGCCGTTGTCGAGGTAGTACTCCTGCGGGATGCCGCCGTGCGGGCAGAAGGCGACCTGCGAAAGCGCCTCGGCCACGTCCTCCTGCCGGACGCCCTTGCCTTTCGACAGGAACACGGGCGTCACCCAGGCGAAGAGGCTCGAAGCGTCCAGCCACGCGATCAGCCGCACGCGCACCGTCTCGCCGTTCTCGTCAACGAGGATGTCCACATAGTGAACGTCGCCGATCAGCAGCCCCATGGGGGTGTCGTGCAGCGCCCGCCGGATGCGCGGCACGGCCTCGTCCTGCCAAGCCTTGTGGTCGCAGTCGTGCTTGTGGACCAACCGGAACCGGTTGAGACCCTGCCGCTTCGCCCACTTCTGATTGAGGGCGCAGATCGCGCGCAGTCGGGCCGGCGCCAGGGCGGAGCCCGCCGCCTCGCAGCGCCGCGCAAGGTGGAAGGCGCAGAGGCGGAGCACTTCCCGGTTGGACGTGCCGTCGTTCGCGACCATGCTGCGCGCTTCGCGCGCCAGCTCGCCGGCAATGGCACGCTTGCGGTCCTCGGGGAGGTCAATCCCGGCATCCCACGCGCGCGTGACGATGACGCGCCGTCGTCCCCGATCGGAACGGCCCTTCAGCCGAATGGTCGGAGCGGCAAGGCCCCCTTTAACGGGGACTTCAACGGGGCTCGAAGCCGCCGGCTGAAGTATCGCGCGCAGCTCGGGCGAGCAGTGGTCGAGCGACAAGGCCCAGACCTTGCCGCCGGCCCCGCCGCGCTGCCCGGGCACTTCGATCACGGGCAGGGCGTGGCCATGACACGGACGCCCCCGGGCGAATGCTCGTCTAGCAATGCGCTCGGAAATGCCGAGCGCTTCCGCGAACTCCTTAGGAGAGACGAAGCTCACCTTTCGGTGTCCTTAACCCCGAGCGCCACCGCGATCCCGTGGGCTTGGCCGTAGTTTCCCTTGTTGCGCCCGTAGAGCACCGCTCGGACCGCATGCAGGGGAAACCGATTGCGCTTAGCCCAATCGGCGACCGTCACGCCTTCGCGACGCAGACGCTCGCGAGCTGACTTCAGTACGGTTGTCATAGAGCCGGTCCCGTGCAAGCATACACAAGCCAGCAACTCTATACACAAACTAGCACATGTCAACACGAGACAGCACAATTGGGGAGCGCCTGCGGCGTGTGCGTGGGGAGGAAAGCCAGGAGGCTTTCAGCCGAAGGGTAGGGATCACCCGATCGGCGCTCGCAAACTATGAGACGGGAAGGACGCAACCGAAGCCGTCAGTCCTGCGCCAGATCAGTCAGAGGCTTGGGATCCCCGAAAGCGCCCTTCTGTCGGGTGACGCGGGGTCCTTTCGCGAGCTTGCTTCCCTCCTCGGATCGAACGAGGACATCGCTGGCCTTCCGGGGTTAACCGAGCACGAGCGGGCGATCATAAGGGTACTGAGACTTTGCCCGCCGGAGACGGTTCATTCTGTCGTTCGTGATATTATTTCCACGCTTGAGTCCAAAGATTTCTTCCGAGAGCTCGCCGACCCCTTGACGATAGTTGACGATATTGGCCATCTGTACATGATCGAGAAAGCGAAAGGCGCATATGATCGCGGCGTTACGCCGGACACATTGGCGGCAATTCTCGACAGGCTGAAGAGCGGTCAAGGGGATCCGCAATCGGCCGCCGTTCTAACGAAATCAAATGCTTAGGGTTGGCGAAACGTGATACCAATTATTCAATCACGGCCAGAGGTCAACCACTTGGAATTGCACGATAAACCGGGCCGCGCGAGGATCCGCAATAGGATCCGCAATAATTGGTATCGCCTCACTGGCGGGTTGTCCGATCGGGGCCCGTTCGGATCGTCTCTCCTGTGGCTTGCGGAGTGAGCGCCGGCCTCGGGGGGCCTGAAGGCCCGC
>ENA-UOUJ01001528-UOUJ01001528.1-activated-sludge-metagenome-genome-assembly--contig:-NODE-1528-length-12006-cov-4.037403_pt1 | contig 12006 bp, 12 predicted proteins | sample MGYA00249839_ERZ747224 | MGnify/ENA primary metagenome ERZ747224 (study PRJEB28782, sample SAMN03220277) | activated sludge metagenome | biome: wastewater; feature: sewage sludge; material... | reverse complement strand
TACGCAGCGGATTGCAAATCCGTGCACACCGGTTCGATTCCGGTCGTCGCCTCCAACGCTTACCGGGTTTCGGCCTGCCCGGTTTACAGGCGGTTTACCGGGGCGGTTTACGGCCCCCGCCATCGCCGCCTGACGCATTCCGTTCCTTAGGACATGCAGTCGATGGCGCCGGAGGCGCGGGCCTGCGCGACGAAGACGTCGAAGTCATCCTTGCAAGGCCCTGCCGACGGGATGGTCGGCAAGGCCTCCGGCCTATGTCCTATGGGGCGAATGCGTCACCGACGGACCGACGGAGCATTCGATCCTCGAATGCCGCTCCGTCACGCGTCGACCGCCGGCCTCACTGCGCGTCGACGAAACCGAGCGCCAGCGCGACGAACGCATCCTTGGCCACAACGGGCCCGATATGGCCGACGCCCTCCAGCGCGGCCAGCCTGGCGTTCGGCACGCACTCCGCGATCCGCTTCGCCACTGCCTTGAAGAAGGGAAACGTCTCGGAGCCGTAGACGACGAGCACGGGTGCCGTGATCTTGCCGAGCGCGGTGCAGGTCAGCGGCATCGGGTCGGGCGCGTTCCACATCATCGGCAGCGTGTGGACGTTGTCGAGCACCATCGCCTTCTGCACCGGGTCGAGGGTATCGAACCCGCCCTTCGGCAGGACGTAGAGTGCCTCCACGAACGACCGGGCTGCCTGCGCGGTATCGGTGGAGACCAGCGCGTCCGACGTCTCGCCCAGCCCGCGCTGGAATGCCTCGATCGTCGCCCTGCCCTCGGCGGTGCCGATCAGCAGCTCCGGCACGTTCGCTTCGTAGAGGACGACGCTCCGCACCAGCTCGGGCGCCCGCAGCGCGGCCCGCAGCGCGACGGCACCGCCGTTCGACAGGCCGACGAGGTTCATGGGCTCGCCCAGGGCATGCAGGATGGCGACGAGGTCGTCGTCCTGAATGTCGCGCGAGTAGGGCTTGTCGGCAGGCCAGGCCGAGGTTCCATGCCAGCGCTGGGTATAAGCGATGAAGCGATGGCCCTTGGCGATGTCCTGCCAGAGCCCGTCCCATTTCCGGTAGTCGCCGAGTGCCCCGTGCACGAATAGCACCGGCTCCCCCGCGCCGGCCATCACCGTCGGAAACGCCGCGCCGGCGGCCTCGGTCATCGTCGGCTCGGGCATCTGGGACGATGCCGCCATTGGCGAGGCAAACGCCATGACCGACGAGACCAGGCACAACCCCAAGCGCGTCATCGAGGCCCCCAGAGCGCAGACTTGCCGGTACACCATAGCCGATCCTCGCGACGCGGGCGACCTAATGCGGCGCGTGGGCACGCTCATCACGTTCGGGATCCCCTTCACAACAAGGGTCAAGGGGCCGAATGCGGGCGGCAAAGGAGATTGGCCGTTCCGCGGGGAAACAAAGCTCGAGGACAAGATTAGCGCCAAACTGTTGCCCGTAGGAATTCCTACGGCGCTCGGCGGTCATTAACCCTAAGTCGGATGAAGGAAATCTCAAAAAGAACAAGGCCCTGCCGACGGGATGGTCAGCAGGGCCTCCGGCCTATGTCCTATGGGGCGGAATGCGTCAATCGCCGCCGGTGCGGGAGTGCTTGCCTGGCATGTCCTGCGGCGCCGTCAGGCCGTGACAAGCTTAGCCGCAGGGTGCTCGACGTCGGCCTGCGGATGCGCGCCTTCTTTCCCGGCCCGGGACGAGACTGCAGAGATCGCCTGCGCGCTCCAGCCGGACGATTTCAAAAGTCACGCCAAGTGGATCAGGCGCATTGCCGAGCGGCACCGGACGAAGTCCATGCGTTCTGCCCTGACGCTCTATCTCGTCTATGGGCCGGAAGCGGTGGACGACGTGCACGAGATGGTGCGCAAGGAACAGGAATGCTGCGCCTTCCTGCGCTTCGACCTGTCGGTCGCCAATGACGCGGTCCATCTCCTGATCACCGCGCCGGAGGCGGCGCGGGAAGCAGCCGATATGCTCTTCGACCATTTCGCACTGGACATCGCGCCGGCCGTAGAAGCCTTGAGGACCGAACACGATATGATTACCCGACGCGCAGTCCTCACCGCTGTGGCGGTTCTCGCCCTGCCGCTGTCCGTCCATTCCACCGAGACCGCGCCTTTCAGCGCAGGCGCTTTCGAGAAGGCACACGCAGAAGGCAGGCCGATCCTCGTCCATGTCGCCGCGCCTGGTGCGGAACCTGCCGGGCTCAGAAGCAAGTCCTTCCCGACCTTCTCTCTTCGCCGGAGTTGGCCGGGATGCTGTGGCTGGAAGAGTCGACTTCGACAGTCAGCCCGACATTCGCCAGGCGTTCGATGCCCGGCACCAGAGCACGATGGTCGTGTTCAGGCCATGCCGCGACGTGCCGAGATGGCCGATGCGGGAAAGTCGACCGTCGGCTACGCCGACTTCCCTTCCTTCTCTTCCCGCTCCTTCTTCTCTTCGTCCGCCCTCTTCCGCGCGGCGGCGAGCTTGCGCATGACCTCGTCGGCGACCTCGGGGACGAGGGCTGCGTATCTCTCGATGATATTGCCCGCGTGGCGCAGGCCCCAGCCCATGGTCACGGCGATCTCGTTGAGCGAGCAGCCGGCGCGAAGCAGTTCGGTCGCCGCGGTCCCGCGCAGGTCGTTCGCCCGCAGCTCGTCGCGGACGTGGAAGAGCATCGGATCGGCAGCGGCCGCCGCGTTGGCGCGCCGCTTCAGCTTCCGGATGATCCCCGAAGCCCGCTCCGCGGTGAGCTTCTTTCCGGTCAGGGAGACAACCAAGTACTTCTGGTTGGCCGGGGTGGTGTCGATCAGCCTACCCATCTCCGGCGTGACGGGAATGCTGACCGGGTTCGACGTCTTTGTGCGGCGGAAGTAGAGGCGGCGGCCCTCCGGCGTCCGCTGAACATGATCCTGGGTCAGGATTCCAATGTCCTGAGGCGTCAGGCCCTGCGACGCCGCAATGAGGACCCGCTCCTCGCGCTCGGTTGCGACAGCCCGAAGGGCATCGATCTCGCCCGGCAGCCAGATAATCTCGGCGCGACCCGCCTTGTAGAGGCGCTTGGTCCTGACGTGGTAGTGATGGTCGATGCTGCAGTCGGTGTCCTTCGCCCAGTTGAGGAAGAGGGTAGCCACGGTGGTGGCGTAGTCATAGCGCTTCTTCGAGCGCGCCCAGCCATTCTTCCACGCGTTGATCTCGCCGACGGATTGCTTCTCCTCGAACATCTTGATTGAATCCTCGCGGAACTCCTCCTCGAAGGAGTCCAGGAACTCGTCATAGTCGCCCTTCGTCCTCGGCTCCTTCGTGAGGTAGTGCGCTGACTGCCGAAAACGTGCGACCACCCCAGGCACCGAGTAGCGGTCCGCCGGAACGCGCCCAACGCGCTCCCCTTCCTTCGCCGCGCGGAACGCCTCCTTGTACGCGTCGCTCCCTTCCTCGATGTCGCTGTCGCTGTTCCAGAACTGCGGCCCGCCGCGATAGACGTAGTGATAGATGCGAACGCGGCCCCCAGACAGCGTCTTCGGAACTCGGTGGATGCCCGAGAGATTAATGGCGTCCGTCACGGCGCGCCCTCCTCTGTTCGACAAGCGATGGTTTGGTCGGCGCGTCGGCCGCGGCCTGCGGGCGGGACATCCCCTGCGCCGCATCGAGCCGCTCCCGCACGTGCTTGGGGTCGTAGACGTTGTTTCGGCCGGGGACGGTCTTGATGCCGAACTTCCTGCACCAGTCGCGGAAGGCGCTGGTTACGCCGCCCTCGAAGCGCATGGCCCGCGCCAGTTCCTCGCCGGTCACGAGAAATAGCGGGGCGCCGTCGACGACGATCGCGCTCATGAAGGTCGAGGTCCCGAGATCAGCCATCGTTCGCATCCGCCCGGGCGGAGAGGGACTTCTCCCCGCCACGACAGGAGGCTGGGTGTGCACCGGCGCGATCGGGAAACGACCGGATGCCGGTTCGACGCGCAGGGTTAACGCGGAAAGAGGTCCGCCATCGCCGGCGGCGATGACGGGCAGTAGGGACCCCGGCGCAGCAGGTCGGCCAAGGTCGTTCGAGCATCGAGTTGCAGCGCGCGAACGACGATGGCGGAGAAGGCTCCCGTCGATGGCAACAGGCAGGTGGATCCCGACGCAGCATATTGGCCGGAGCCGTTCGGCTCCGGCGCTGTGGCGCGTCGTCACCGGCCTACTGCCCAGATGCGCTCGAGCATCCTCACGAGGTCGGCGTGGACCGCCTTGACCAGGCGGTCACCCTCGGCCCCGTGGAGCGACATCGTAATCATCGAGAGGAGCGGCAGGACCCGCCCGACCACGCGGCCGCAGCCGTCCGGATCGTGGAGCTCGAGGGCCTCGCCGCGGCCCGCCGATGCCGGGGTGACCGCGTAGGTATGGGCGCCCACGAAGCAGGTCGTCATCGCCGGCAGCACCTCCCGGAGGCGGTCGAGCGCGAGCGCCGGCCCGGCGTCGGGAAGCGCGAGCTGGTCGACCCAGTCGAGCACGACATGCAGCTGCCGGTCGGGTACCGGGCAGTGAACGAGCGCAGCGAGCCGCGGTGCGAGGTCGCGCAGCTGGAACCAGGCGGCCGCCGTCCCGGCGTCGGCCCAGCGTAGCCTGAGGGCACTCATGTCCTGGCCCTCCGGCGAGATTGTGGCGCGCCAACGACGGCGATCGGCTCGGGCGCGCTGGCAGCCGAGGCTGCGCCGCGGTTCGAGCCGGCGTCGCTGCCGGGCCCGGTTTCTGTGCTGCATCGAGAATGTTCCCTTCGTAGCAACGCCCGGAATGCTGGCGTCAAGGTTGGGAAGGTCCCCGGCGAGTGCCCGATCGTGGCGGTGAGATTGGCCACCGCGGGCCACGGCGAAGCGAATTTCCCCCGTGGCCCGCAGGCCCGCGGTCGGCGGGCGAACGACCGACCGCCTGCTATGCGGCGCGCCGATGGTGGCGTCAGCGACTATCCCCGAGGAGACGCAGCCGGTCATGCGCCGACATGGACGCGAAATCGGCGATGTAGGTGTGGTGCCGGGGGTCTTCGGGTTCGGCGAGCAGCCGCTCCCGGGTGACGGCTTCCACCGGCAGCTCGTCGTGCGCGTAGACGCGCAGGTAGCCGCACCGGGTGAGGCAGTAGCCCCCGACCCCGGGATACGTCGGCATCACGTTGGCGAAGTCGATGACCAGGCCGTGCTTGATGCTGAGGGCGGCGACGGCTTCCAGGTAGGTCTGGATGGTCTGCGGCGGGCAGGTGTCGAGATCGGGGATGTTCGAGCGCTGGAAGTGCATGGGGGTGTTCCCTGAAGCGGCCATCGGCTGCGATGGTCAAGGGCGCTCCGGGAAAGCCCGGAGCGCTGCTTCAGGCGGCCCGCGGCGTCGAGACCGCATCCCCGTCCGACAGGGCGAGGAGGTCGGCTTCGATCATCCGTAACTCGGCGAGCAGCCGCTCGACCTGGCGATCGCGCTGGCCGGCAGGGGTGTCGAGAAGCTCGATCATTGCCGAGATTGGCCATCCGGCCGGTGACTCGTCAGCCGCGACCATGTCGACGATGGCGCAGGCGAGCGCCAGGCCGTCGTCGCCCCCGAGGCGGGCGCGCGGGAGACCCGAGCGCCAGGCGGCGCGCCCTTCCGATCAACCGGCCGCCGGCGGATGCGTCAGGCCGGCGAGTGCCGACACCAGGACTCATGAGACCCATGAGGACGTTCCTTGAACAGGACGCATCGGGGTGATGCGTCTTCAAGGGTTGCCGGCGCTCGAGCGCCCGCGGTCTACGCCGCAGGCCCTGGTGCCGAACGCTCTTGCTCCCGCCGCGGCCGGTTCTCGCCCGCGGCGGGCCTCCACCCGGCGCAGGCCGTCGCGGACGAGACGCGCCGCCGCCGCGTCGACACTGCCGCCGCTGCCGTCCCGCGCCGCGAGCGTTTCGAGCGCCTTCGCCTCGGCCGGGGTCAGGTTGACCACGATGGACACGGTCCCCTGCTCGGCGTCGGCCAGAGCGAAGCGGTGCTCGTCGTCCTCCGCCACGACGCAGTCGGACGTCTCGCCGGCCGGCGCCGACCCGGTGGGCGGGACGGCCGCCGGGGTCGCCTCCCCCTGGACAGTGGACATCACCCGCCCGTCGTCCGCAACATCCCGGATGGTCCCCCGAATCGCCGAGGGAAAGCGCGCCAGCACCGCCTTGAAGTCGTCGGCCGCCGTGATGAGCTCGGTGGCGATCTCCTCGGCCTCGATCCGCTTGTTCCTCTCGATCTCGACAGCGGCCTTCGCCTCGGCGAGCTCACCCAGGGCCTCGCCGAGCCGGGCCGCCTGCTCGGCCTCGCGCTCCTGCGCGGCGGCGGTCTCGGCCTGGACGAGGCGCGCCAGCGCCTCGAGCTCGACCGCCAGCGCATGGTTCTTCTCGATCAGCTCCGCGAGCGCCTGGGCGATGCCGGCGTTCTCGAGCTTGTCATTCATCTCTTCGCGACGGGACATCCGTTCCTCCTCCAACCAGGAGGAAAGGGGTCCGCTCGCGCCTTCGCGGCAGCGCCAGGACGGCATGACCGGCAGCTTTTGCGGGCCATGGTTAACTTGGTCCGAATAAAGCGCGCTGCTCGGGATAAAGTGCCGCACCCGGCGGTTGCCGCCGGGACCGGCGGTTTTCAGGAATGGGGGTGATCCATCCCGTGCGGGTGGAATGGACCCGTTCTTTATGACCCCGCCGGGGATACCGACGGGAGCGGCGGTCGCGGACCGGAACGGCGACGCAAAACACTCATATCGCGAGACTTTCCCGGGAGGAGCCGATGCGTCCGGCGATGACGTCCTGCCAGCCGGTCGAGACGACGATGCCGTCGGAGTGGACGTAGAAGTCCGACGTGACCCGCGGGTCGCGATGGCCGAGCGTCGTCGCGGCCCGGACCGCGCCGCCGATCGGGTCGGCCTCGATGATCTCGGTGGCGACGCAGTCGCGCACGAGGTGGATGGAGACGCGCCGCCCGAGCCTGGCTTCCGTCAGGTCGCCGACGATGACGCCGAGGCGCCCCTCGGTCAGGCCATGCTGCTGGTCGAGCCTGGACGGCCAGAGCCAGTTCCCGGCGTCGAACATGGGTCGGTAGACGGCCTGCCACCGCGCCAGCGCCCGATGCAGGCTCGGGCGGCGGATCGACGCATGGAAGGCGCGCCGGCGCTTCCGGCGTTCCGGGGCCTTGCGATGCTCTCCGGGAATGGAGAAGCGGATCACGCCCTCGGCATCGAGGAAGACCGTTCGGTCGAACGCGAGGGCGGAAAGCGCCCGGGCGCGTTCCGGAAGCGTGGCTGCGACAGCGAGCAGCAGGCCGTCCCGGTAGCGGGTGGCCTCGGAGATGCGCCGCAGCGGGGCGGCGTCGGCGTCCGCCATCAGCTCGAAGCCGATCCGGTCGAGGTCGCTGGCCGGGACGATCCGCGACCGCTTCCCCTTGCGCGGCGGCTCGGCGCCGGACTGCGCGGCCCACCGGTCGGCAACCGCCGCCGCCGCATCGTAGACGATCCCGGGCGCCAGTACCTTCTCGAAGCCGTCGACCACGCGTGCGAGGTAGGAGGCGATGCTGATCGCCGCAGCCCCCGGGGAGAGGGACTCTGCCCATGCCTGGCAAAGGGTCGCCGTGGGGATCGGACGCGCGCCGGCCTGCGCCGCGAAGTCACTGAAGCGGGCGAGCGCCGAGGCAGCCGATCCGATCCTGGCGGCGCTCCAGACCAGTGTGCGGCGGGTTTCCGGCGCATCCCGCGAGACCTCCAGGAGCTCGCGGAATGCCGGCTGCCAAGCCTCGGGCAGCTTCGCCACCTCCCGCTCCGCCCGTCCCCAGCGATCGGCCGGGGCCGCCTTCTTCGTCACCCGGGACGCCCGCAGCGCCAAGGCGAGGTGCGCCGAGGCCTCCGGCCCCCAGGCGAGGCCGGCGGCGATCTGGAACGTCGCGAACCGCGCGTAGGCCGATCGCCCGGACTGCGTCTCGAGCAGGTGCGCGAGATAGGCCTCGCCGGCCTCGGGGCTCAGCCAGGAGGCGTCGCGTGCCTCGGCCTGGCACCAGGCCGTCCAGGCGCCCCAGGCGCGGTACAGGTCACGCGGCTGCACGCCCGCCGGGGCCAGGCCGGCCGCGATCGCGGCGTCGAGGCGAAGTCGGGGCGGCGGTGTCATTCGTTGCGGCCTCCAGGTGATCGGCCCACTGCTGCAGGGCCAGGGTTTCGTCGAGCTCGGCATAGAACTTCATCGTCGTCTCGAGCCGCTTGTGACCGAGGAGCTTCTGAACCGCCGGCAAGGCGTTCGGATCCTTGCGCAACCAGATCCAGCCCACGATATGCCGGTAGAGATGCGGATGGATGCGGATGCCGACGCGGCGATGCACCTCGTCGATCAGCCGCTTCGTCAGCGTCGAGCACGAGCCATCGTGCGACCGGCGGGCGGGGAAGAGCATCGTGTTCCCGCAATTCTCCGCAGTCAGCAGCGCCGGACGAACCTTCGCGACATAGCTGTCACAGAACTCGGACTGGCGCTCCCCGAGCGGGATCGCGAGCGCGACCTTGGTCTTCACCATCTCCGGGGGGAGCTCGATCGTGATGCCGCCGTCGGCCCGGCGCCGGACATGCGCGGCGAGGTCGATCGCCAGCAGGTTGCCGGGCCGCGGTGCTCGGGCCAGCATGATGTCGTGCGCCATTGCGACCTCCAGAAGCGCCGCGAGGTCCGCGTCGATCCCGGGTTTGCCTGGACCAGCTGCGGTCGCGGAACGCCGTCGACGGGCGACTTCGCGGTTCACTTCGGCGATGATTTCGCCGGACATGCGGAGGAACCGATCGACCCTCGCTGCCGTCAGCTGCTGCAGCTTGGTGCGGTTGCGGGGAGCGATTCCGGCGAAGTCGGGCTCGAAGCTCTTCACGAGGGTTTCGATCGCAACGAGGTCCTCAGCGGACCGCTTCACGAACCCGCCTGCGAGCTTCATGACGCGCTTCAGCACGGTCTCGAGGTACGAGCTTCCGATGCCTTTCTCATCGGTTGCCTCGTCGAGCGCGGTCGCGGCCGCCTCGAGGACCTCGGGGTCAGTCAGCTCGTGGATCGAGGTGATCACGATCTCGGTCTGCGACCAGAGCGCCATGGCGAGGCTTTTGATCGCGGCACGGGCATTGGCCGCGGTATTCGCCTTCCAGCATGCATCCCCGAGCAGCACCCCCGCAGCCCGGAGGCGATCCTCACGTTCCTGACGCCGGGTCCGCGTCTGCTTGCCGAGATAGGCTTGCAGTTTCTTCTTGCGCGGGTCGACGGCCTCGACAGCCACCGGATCGAGCCTGTCCAGGATCGTGTCGACCAGCGTCCCGTCCGGGCCGGTTTCGCCGCGGGCCCATGGTAGCACGCAAGTGTCGAATTCCTCCAACAACGGCGCGAGCAGCTCCTCGGGCATGCCGTAGCGATCGCGACCGTCGGGAAAGGGCGAGACGACGGCGCGGACGCCCATGGCCCGGAACCCATCGCGCCCGGCGAGACGGTTCCAGAGCGACAGCGCCTCCATGGCCGTCTCACGGTGCTTGCTCTCGCTCATGGTTACCCGTCCCGACGCCAGGCGGGCCGCCAGATAGTCGGTGAAGGATTCCGAGCGGACGTCGCCGATCGCGAGCCCGGCGCCGTCGCACCAGGCGAAGAAGGGTCCGGCAACGGCCGTCTCGTATTCCCTGGCGTCCGCGAGCGCGTCATAGATCTGGCGCCAGGGTCCGGTCACGTCCCGGATCTGCCGCGGCCGCGTCGTGGCGCCGGCAAGGTCGAAGAGGTCGCGGAGGTGGCTCGCGTAGGTCGTGAACGTGTTCGGGGCCAGTCCCTGGGCAGCCGCCGTGGTGCCACTCAACCAGGCCCGGCCCTTCGCCCGGTCGATGATCGTCGACTCCGGGCGACCGGTGCCGGCCGCCCGGACATGCCAGGCAAGCGCCGACCGCGCCCCCGACACCTTCGAGGTGCTCCAGCCAGCCGGCGGCCGCTCCCGGAGCATCTGCTCCATGTCGGCAGCAGTCACCTGCGGCTGCACGGGGAGCGCGGCGAGGTCGGTGCCGATGACGGCCGACAGCTTCCTGAGGGCGGCCGGCGTCGGTCTCTTCGACTTGCCCGAGATGATGTCTGCGATGAACTTCTCGCCCTGCCCGAGTTCGAGCGAGAGCGCCCGCATCGAGGTCCCGGTCGCGGAGAGGTGGGCACGAATGGTATCGGCGATCGGGTTCATGCGGCGTTCCTGTGCTCGCGGGTGTCAGGGCATATCGAGATCCGGGCGGCTGGACCCGTGGCGCAGGCGCGCCTCGAAGATCTCCAGGTCCTCGGACTCGACGCTGTACTTCTTGCCCGCGCGGATCGCCTCGAGCCGGATGCGCCCGCCGGGCGTCACGCAGCCGTGGGTGATCCAATCGCGGACCGTGCGCGGGCTGCGGCGGTGGCGCGCGGCGACGTCTTCGACGGTCAGGTACTGTCTCGCGGGCATGTCAAGTCCCCCTTTCCCGAGGGAGCTACGCCCCGTACCTTCCGCCTCCAAACGTCTCCGACCGCCCGTATGGCGCGGGCCCGTCGCCGGGCCGGGCCGCGACACACGTGGTGGTCATTTCCTTTCTCTGATCCGGCCGAATCGCGCCCTGGTTTCTTCCTCAAGGCGGCGGTTCTGCTCCCGAATCAGCTTTGCACCTGCCGGCGAGATCCCGAGAAACTCCGGGGTGGCAAGGGGGCGGGTCTTCTCTGCAGGCGGGGGCGTACCCGTCGACCGGTGCCCGGGTGTTGCCGATGCCGAACGCGAATCCGATGCGCCTTTGGTCGCGCCACCGACGTGCCGCCGCGCAAATGCCGTTATCCACGCACGCGGCTCGGCGATCGTGTCGAGCTTCGGCTCGAGCGCATCAATCGCCTCGGCCATGACACCGAAGCCGAATTGCTGCAACTGCTTGCCGAGGAAGCTGCGGGCAAGCTGCTCACCGATACCCGCACGCCCGAGGACGCGCACGCCCGCAGCGATGGTCGCGGCGCGAAGACTGCCGGAGTTCCCCTCCCTCGCCGGCGCCGGCGGGACGGTCGCGGCATCGAACAGCAATCCCTGGCGAGGCGATCTGCTGCGGCGAGGGGCAATTCCCGGACCGACCAGCCCGGTGACCACAGCGGCGTCCGGCGTGACGCGCAGCCAGGCATCGAGGGCATCGAGCAGGTCCGGAGGCACCTGCGCACGTCGACCGAGCTCGCGGCGATGCGCCGGGCCGCGGTCGAGAACCAGCGCGACGCGCGTCAGGGCGCCGAGCTCGGCATGGCTCAGCCGCTCGGCAGCGGCCTTCAGGACCTCGAAATCGATGGCAGGCTGATCAGGCACGGTGGGCTCCGTTGTCGTCTCTGCAGGAGATGGGTTCGCGGCTCTGGTGCCCGTAACGTCACCGGAACCGGCCGTGGCCCATTGCGGCGTGGCCGCCCGCGTCGTTTTTTCCCGGGCCTCTGGGTTGGAGTGCGGATTGGCGAGGGTAGGATCCTGTTTCTCCCCGTACGTCCCGTCCGCCCCCGACGCCGCGGGGGCTTCGCCCTTGTAGAGCGGGACAGCACCCGTCTCACCAAGGCCACAGACGTCCGCCGCCCCGGTCATCATGCTGTCAATGCATGCGCGCAGCCGGCGCTGCCGAGCGTTGGCCTGTCGCCGATACCAGGTCGCGCGACTGATCCCCTCGGCCTCCCAGGGCTTCAGCCGGCTGATGGGATGGGCCGCTAGCCAGATCTGTCGCGGCATCGCGCCTTCAGCACGGCGCCGCTCGGTGCGCCGCTGACGGTTGCGCTCGGCACGCAGATCCGCAGGCAGCAGCTGACGGAGGCCGAGTTCGAGAGCGATTCGCCGATCGAGCGAAAGCATCTCGCACATACGGTCGCTGGCGTAGTCATAGCGTGGATCACACCCGCGAGGCTGCCCGGCGACCGCGGCCAAGCCGCGCCGGATCGTCGGACCCATCATCCGGGCGACTTCCCGCGGCGTCAGGCCTGGCGTCGCCCTCGCCGCGCGTTCCAGGATCGTGTCGAGGACATCGGCGCCGGCCTCGTCCCAGGTC
>ENA-UOUJ01001526-UOUJ01001526.1-activated-sludge-metagenome-genome-assembly--contig:-NODE-1526-length-12028-cov-30.963084_pt1 | contig 12028 bp, 6 predicted proteins | sample MGYA00249839_ERZ747224 | MGnify/ENA primary metagenome ERZ747224 (study PRJEB28782, sample SAMN03220277) | activated sludge metagenome | biome: wastewater; feature: sewage sludge; material... | reverse complement strand
TGCTGGTGGAAAATGGTGGCACAGTCGTCATCGGCGGTATTTTTGAACAGGTCGAGAAACAGGATCGTAATCAGGTACCACTTCTGGGAGACATACCCGTACTGGGGAATCTGTTCAAAAACACCGCGAAACGGGACGATAAACGCGAATTGCTGATCTTCGTCACCCCGCGCATCCTGAACGAAAACCTCAGTAATAATATTCGATCGGCATTGAATTGAATTCCTGATACAGTGCCTGGCAAAAAGGAAGGGGGCTTAATATAGCCCCCTTTATCATTACTGAATTTGAATCCATGAAAAAAGAGGAGAGGTGGTATAGATGGTGCAGCAGTTTCTGACGCCGCATCAGAGCCAGTACATTGCTTGGCAACTTACCCGCCGTGCAGCCAAAGACAGCGTAGAGTCGTTAGCTTCGACCTTGGTCGATTCTCAGGTTGACCTCAACCCGCACCAGGTCGATGCAGCTCTCTTCGCATGTCGTAATCCGCTGTCGCGCGGTGTGATCCTGGCGGACGAGGTAGGGTTGGGCAAGACGATCGAAGCGGGGCTGGTCATTTCCCAACATTGGGCAGAGCGGCGTCGCAAGATGCTCATCATCGTGCCTGCCAACCTGCGCAAGCAATGGCACCAGGAATTGCAGGACAAGTTCAATCTTCAGGGGTTGATCCTCGAAGCGAAAAACTACAACGCCATGCGCAAGGAAGGTGCCACGCAACCCTTTCTGCATGCAGGCGGGCCGATCATCTGTTCCTACCAGTTCGCCAAAGCCAAGGCCGATGACCTCAAGCGCATTCATTGGGATCTGGTGGTCATGGACGAAGCCCACCGTCTGCGCAATGTCTACAAGAACGGCAACGTCATTGCCCGGACGATCCGCGATGCGCTGGAGCACGTCGATGCCAAAGTCCTGCTGACGGCCACACCGCTGCAAAACACCCTGCTGGAGCTTTACGGCTTGGTGAGCATGATCGACGAGCGTGTGTTTGGCGATCTCGATAGTTTCCGAACTCAATTTTCTGGCGTCAGAACCGAACAATCCAACCGGGCACTGCGAGAGCGGTTGACGCCGCTTTGCAAGCGCACGCTGCGCCGGCAGGTTCAGCAGTACGTGCCGTATACCGCACGTATCGCCATCGTCGAAGAGTTCACGCCCAGTCAGGAAGAGCAGCAGCTCTCCGCATTGGTTGCCGATTACCTGCGCCGCCCGAACCTCAAAGCGCTGCCCGAAGGCCAGCGTCAACTGATCTCGTTGGTGCTATGGAAGCTACTGGCCTCGTCCAGCCACGCCATTGCGGGGGCGCTGGAGACCATGGCCAATCGTCTTCAAGGACAATTGGATGAGTTGCCTGATGTCCCTGACCTGACAGAGTCGCTGGATGACGACTACGAAGGACTGGATGAAACCGCCGACGAGTGGAATGGCGCAACCGCCAATGATGCCGATGCCAGCGCCAACGAACGAGCAGCCATTGCCGACGAAGCGGCCGAACTTCGACGCTTCAAGGAGTTGGCTACGAGCATTCGACAGAATGCCAAAGGGCAGGCGCTGCTGACAGCACTGGACAAGGCTTTTGCCGAGCTGGAGCGTTTAGGAGCGAGCAAGAAGGCCATCATTTTCACCGAGTCCAAGCGCACCCAGAATTACCTGCTTTCCCTGTTGGCTGAAACACCCTACGGCATCGTGCTGTTCAACGGCACCAACACCGATGCCAGGGCGCAGGCCATTTACAAAGACTGGCTGCAACGGCATGAAGGCAGCGATCGCATTACTGGCTCCAAAACCGCTGACACCCGCGCCGCGCTGGTTGAGCACTTCAAGGAGCGCGGCACCATTATGATCGCGACGGAGGCGGGTGCGGAAGGCATCAACCTCCAGTTCTGCTCTCTGGTCATCAACTACGACCTGCCGTGGAACCCTCAAAGGATCGAGCAGCGCATTGGTCGCTGCCACCGCTACGGGCAGAAGCACGACGTGGTGGTGGTCAACTTCGTGGATCGCAGCAACGAGGCGGATGCGCGTGTCTATCAGTTGCTGTCGCAGAAGTTCAAGCTGTTCGAAGGGGTGTTCGGCGCCAGTGACGAAGTGCTGGGAACCATAGGCTCCGGCGTGGATTTCGAACGGCGGATCGCCTCCATCTACCAAAACTGCCGCGAACCCGAAGAAATCCGCAGCCGCTTCGAAGACCTCCAGCGCGAACTTGCCAGCGAAATCGACGAAGCCATGCTCAGAACACGGCAGCTTCTGCTGGAGAATTTCGACGAGGAAGTGCAGGAGAAACTGCGCATCCGCAGCCAGGACAGCCAAGCGGTGCTGAACAAGTACGAGCGCCTGCTGATGGACTTGAGCCGCACGGAGCTGCGGGATCATGCCCGCTTCGATACTGCCGAAGAGGTCAATGGCTTTGTCCTGCACAGCCTGCCCGATGGGCTAGATCACGCCGCCATCAAAACATCCAGCAGCTGCAAACAGGCAGTGATGGTGGGGCGCTATGAGCTGCCCAGGCGCAGCGGCGATGCGCATCTTTACCGTATGGGCCATCCCTTGGCGGAATGGGCCATTGAGCGCGCCAAGGCGCGAGATCTACAAGCCCCTGCACGATTGGCGTTCGACTACGCCGCCTACGGCAAAAGGATCGTCAGCCTTGAAAAATGGCGCGGCCAGAGCGGTTGGTTGAGTGTGACTCTATTGTCCGTCGAAACCCTGAACGATCAGGAGCAGCACCTGGTTGTTTCCGCCTGCACCAAGACAGGGGAAGTGCTGCCAGAGGATGATCCAGAAAAATTGCTGCGCCTGCCTGCGCAAGTAGAAGAAGATGCGCACCTGCAAGCATGTGCTGAACTCGTTGCCGACATTGAAAGCCGGAAAAGCGTACTACTGCGTGAGATCAATCAGCGCAACCTGGGCTACTTCGAGCAGGAGGTGCAGAAGCTCGATGCTTGGGCCGACGACCTGAAGCTCGGGCTGGAGCAGGAAATCAAGGCTATCGACGGCGAGATCAAGGAGGTGCGCCGCACCGCCGCTGCATCACCCACGCTGGAAGAAAAACTGGCGAATCAGAAACGCCAGCGAGAACTGGAAGCCAAGCGCAGCAGACTACGCAGGGAACTGTTCGCCAGGCAGGATGACATCGAGATGCAGCGCAATACGCTGATCGAACAGCTTGAGGAGCAACTGGAACAACGGGTTCAGGAACAGGTGTTGTTCACTGTCGAGTGGCAACTGAAATAAGGATGAACAATATGTCCAAGACACAACTGAAAAAGCTTGTGATTGAGAAATTTCGTGCTCTCGACAACGTTGAGGTGGAGTTTGGTGATCACATCACTGTCATTTGCGGGAAAAACGGGACATCGAAGTCATCTATACTCGGCATTGCTGCACAAATTTTCAGCTTTGAAAAAGACTATACAAATGACAATAGTCTTTCATATCAACAGATCACAGGCGGAAAGTTTAAGTCCCAATACAGTGAGCATTTCAGAATTTCCGACAGGTTCGACGTGGCTGGCTCAATGGCAGTCAATATCGAGCTGAATGATGGATATACGGGACAAGATGCAACAGCAAAGTTGGAGCTGATGAAACGAGGAAAATCTCCTCGTCCAGTAGTTCGCAACAATAGCACCGCTGAAAAAGGTAGCAACTCAAGTAGAAATTTCACGCATCCTGTCATTTTTCTGAGTTTAAAAAGACTCTATCCAATTGCAGATCGTGATTACAAGGTGATTGACTTCGATTACCTTAAGAAGCATGAAAAAGACTTTATTGGGCTGACTAACGAATTATTAAATCGCCAATCATCCGTGGCTACCGGTACAGAGGGAACTATTAGCTCCGCCGTTGCACATGGTGAAAATTATGATCAGGATTCTGTTTCGGCGGGCGAAGATAATGCCGGCCAGATCGTTCTTGCCTTGATGTCCTTCCGCAAGCTGAAAGAAGAATATGCGGACTACAAGGGGGGACTGCTTTTGATTGATGAGGCGGATGCGGGACTATTCCCGACAGCCCAGGTCAATCTGATCAAAATTCTTGACCGCGAGTGCAAGAAACTTGATCTGCAAGTGATCATGACTTCTCACTCGCCTACCCTGATCGAGTACGCCTATGAACAGAGCCAGCAATACAAAAGAAAACACAAAACCGTTTATTTGAGCAATACATACGGAAATGTTCAGGTTGTTCAGGACTGGTCGTGGCCTCAGATCAGTGCTGACATCCATACCAGAACGGTTTCAACCTCGGCAGAGGTTCGTCTTCCAAGTGTGAATGTATATTTTGAGGATAAGGAAGCTGCTGATTTCTTTGCCGCCTTGATGAATAGGCAACCGATCAAGAAATTCACTCAGTCCCTGCCCGAAATATCCTTGGGATGCTCGAATTATTTACAACTGATTCAAAAGGGTGTATCCGAGTTTTCCGAAAGAAGCGTGGTTTGTTTAGATTCAGACACTTCTAATAAGGTCAACGGCAAGGGCTACAAAACGGTTGTTTTACTTCCAGGAAGTCTCCCCCCTGATCAATTGATTTTTGAGCACTTGTACAATCTTCCAGCGGATGACGGTTTTTGGAAGAACGACTTGGGATACGCACGACCGAATTTTACTCAGTCAGCGGCGGAAGTCATTCAGGAGTTCTCGATTAATGGCGAACAAGTTGATGTACAGGCATGTGTGACTGCATATAAAGGAAATGGAAAGCCGCGTGAGATTTTTAAGAAATTCTACAAAGATGTAGAGTTCCAGAAAATCGTAGCGACTGCATCTAAACCCTATAATCCATGGGTGCATTGGATCAAAACCAACCCAACTGCAAGCAATGAGTTCTTAGAACAGTTCAAGGCAGCGTTACACCATGCCATGAAGGTCGGATATTCTGTTGATGCTGCCAAGCTGACTGCCTTGGACATCAAGTTAAAAAAGGTGACGTAGCCATGTACTCCAACAAGCTATACAGCCCCTTGCGTTATCCTGGTGGCAAAGCACCTTTTGCACCCTTCATCGCCAAGATTATGGAAACCAATAGTGTTAACGGAGGGCACTATCTGGAACCCTATGCTGGAGGTGCGGGCGTTGCACTGACGTTGTTGCTCGATGGTCATGCTAGCCATATTCATATCAACGATGCTGACCCGGCGGTGTACGCCTTCTGGATTTCCGTTACCAAACATTCACGTGCACTGTTGAATCTTCTTAACTCCACACCCATCACTCTCGACGAGTGGTTCAAATGGCGGTCTGTTTTGCGCGGAGAAACCAAGGCTAATATGGTCGAGATGGGATTTGCGACCTTGTTCATGAATCGCACCAATCGTTCCGGAATTCTCAAGGCGGGTGTGATTGGCGGCCAGAAGCAGGATGGTGAATACAAACTGGATGCGCGATTCAAGAAAGAAGTTGTGGCGGCCCGCATCAAAGAGATTGCCAAGCACTCAAGCAATATCTCTGTGTACGGTGAGGATTCGCTCGACTTATTGAACAGGTGCCCAGAGTTTTTGCCGGAAAATTCGCTGATCTATCTTGACCCCCCCTACTACGTCAAAGGCAAGGGGCTGTACCGTAACTATTACGAGCATGATGACCACGTTGCCATAGCCAAGGCTCTCCAGAAAAAGAGTTTCAAATGGCCCTGGGTTGTTTCCTACGACAATACGGAAGAAATCTGCGCCATGTACCAGTTAAGCCAATCGCTTGCCTATGGACTGAATTACACGGCACAGCGTCGATATGTGGGTAACGAGGTGATGTTTTTCAGCCAGAACATCCAAGTGCCCGATGAAGCAATTCCACAAACCAAAGCCGTTGGCTAATAGTCTTTGTGCAGGAATGATTGATGAGCAACAAACAAAAACTCGAACTCACTTGGATTGGAAAGGATAAGCGGCCCAAGCTGGAGCCGCGTATTCTGCTTGAAGATGCCGAGAAGTCGTATCACGCCAAGCAGCGTGTTTCAGAAAGCGATGTATTCGACAATTGGCTGATTTTCGGGGACAACCTGCTGGCGCTGAAGGCGCTGGAGCAGGAGTTTGCGGGCAAGGTGAAGTGTGTATTTATTGATCCTCCTTACAACACCGGCAGCGCGTTCACACACTATGACGACGGGCTGGAGCACTCCATCTGGCTGGGACTCATGCGGGATCGGCTGGAGATCATCAAGCGGCTATTGTCAGACGATGGTTCATTATGGATCACCATTGACGATAATGAATGCCATTATCTAAAAGTGCTATGCGATGAAGTATTTGGAAGAAATAACTTTGTTAGTAATTTGATTTGGGAGAAGGCGGATTCACCTAGGAATTCTGCACGTCAATTTTCGACCGATCATGACCACATTTTAATTTTTTCCAAGAGCTCTGATTGGATTCCTAAAAAACTTCAACGCACCGAACAAGCCAACTCCATATATTCGAACCCAGATAACGACCCACGTGGTCCTTGGCTTCCTGGCGACCCCTACGCAAACAAGCCGTACTCCAAAGGCCAATACACAGTTACTGGGCCTACAGGGAGGGACTTCTCACCTCCTCCTGGAAGATATTGGCGTATTTCAGAGGAGAAGCTTCAAGAGTTGAACACCGATGGCAGAATTTGGTGGGGGCCAAATGGATCTGCTCGACCAAGCATTAAACGATATCTTTCTGAGGTAGGGGATCTTGTCCCAAGAACCTTTTGGTCCAAAGAGGATGTTGGAAGCAACCGTACATCCAAGAATGAAATGCGGCTACTTTTTCCGGGAGATAGCTCCTTCGATACGCCCAAGCCTGAGCGCCTCATAGAGCGAGTATTAAATATTGCCACCAGTCCCGGCGACCTAGTCCTAGACTCCTTCGCCGGCTCCGGCACTACCGGAGCAGTCGCTCACAAGATGGGGCGCCGCTGGATCATGGTCGAACTGGGCGAACATTGCCACACCCACATCATTCCACGCCTGAAGAAGGTCATCGACGGCGAAGACTCAGGCGGCATCACCAAGACGGTGGACTGGCAAGGCGGAGGCGGTTTCCGCTACTACAAGCTTGCGCCGAGCCTGATCGTGGAGGATCGCTGGGGCAATCCGGTCATCAACCCGGAGTACAACGCCGCGCAATTGGCCGAAGCACTGTGCAAACTGGAAGGTTTCACCTACGCCCCATCGCTTCTTGATTCAGGCGGCCGCTGGTGGCAGCAGGGGCATTCCAGCGAGCGAGATTTCATTTACGTCACCACGCAGAATCTGTCCGCTGATCAGTTGCAGGCGCTTTCCGAGGAAGTAGGTTCCGATCAAAGCCTGCTGGTGTGCTGCTCGGCCTTTCGCGGCGTGACAGCGGCGCAGGCGGCGGAACGCTGGCCGAACTTGACGCTGAAGAAGATTCCGAAGATGGTACTGGCTCGTTGCGAATGGGGCCATGACGACTACAGCCTGAATGTGGCGAACCTGCCGCTGGCAAAGCCTGAGCCGGAAACACCCGCCTCGCAACCTGCTCCCAAGAAAAAAGGAAAGAAAACCCTGCCAATGCCAGATTTATTCGGTGATGTGGAGGATGGTGCATGAGCAAAAAGGTCACAGCTATCCCTCCTGATTACATCGAGTGGCTATCAGACATTAAATCTCGTGTAACAGCCGCCCGACAGCGTACGGTGCTGGCGGCCAATGCAGAATTGATTCAGCTCTACTGGCAGATTGGTCGGGATATTCTGCAGCGGCAACAGTCCGCAAATTGGGGTGACAAGGTGCTTGACCGTTTGGCAAGCGATCTGCGTGCGGCCTTCCCGGAGATGAAGGGCTTTTCGTCCCGCAACCTGAAATACATGCGCTATTTCGCCGAACACTGCCCTCGGCAGGCATTTGGGCAGCAGCCTGCTGCCCAATTACCGTGGTTCCATGTCGTGACCTTGTTGACCAAACTGGCCGATACCGGGGCGCGCGAGTGGTATGCCCGGCGCGCCATCGCCGAAGGCTGGTCGCGCACCTCGCTGGAACTCAGCATCCGCAATCGTCTGCACGAACGGCAAGGCCAGGCTGTTACCAACTTCGGGGTTCGCCTGCCCGCGCCACATTCTGAACTGGCGCACGAAGCGCTGAAAGACCCTTACCTGTTCGACTTTCTCGGCTTGGGCGATAAAGCACACGAGCGTGAAATCGAGAACGCGCTGGTGCGGCACATTACCCAGTTTCTGTTGGAGTTGGGTAATGGATTCGCCTTCGTGAGTCGTCAGTTCCGGCTGGAGGTGAGCGATAAAGAGTTCTTCATTGATCTGCTTTTCTATCACACGCGGCTCAAATGCTATGTGGTAGTGGAATTGAAAGCCACCGAATTCAAACCAGAACACGCCGGACAATTGAATTTCTACCTGACGGCGGTGGACAGGCAAGTGAAAGCCCCCGACGACAATCCTACCATCGGCCTGTTGTTGTGCAAAACCCAGGATCGGCTGGTGGCGGAGTACGCGCTGCATGGTATCGATAAGCCAATTGGCGTAGCCGAATACGAACTGGTGCGCGCTTTACCAGAGCGGCTGGTCACCAGTTTGCCGACGGTGGAGGAGTTGGAGAATGAACTTCTGATCGCTCAGGAGACAAAAACATGAGCAAGAAGAAACAAGATGTCTCTATTGTCCGATCCTCAGCGGCAGAATACCTGACCTTTATTGCCGCCACGGGCGATCAATCGCAATCCGTGGAAATGCGCTATGAGGATGAAAACATCTGGCTGACGCAGAAGATGATGGCGTCGCTTTACGATGTTACCGTGCCTGCCATCAATCAGCACCTGAAGCGGATTTTTGACGACGGCGAACTACTGCCAGAGGCAGTTATTAAGGATTACTTAATAACTGCCTCCGATGGCAAGCAGTACCGCACCAAGCATTACAACCTGCAAGCCATCATTGCCGTGGGCTTCAAGGTGAACAATGTGCGGGCAGTACAGTTTCGCAAATGGGCGGGGCAAATCGTCAAGGACTACACCATCCAGGGCTGGACGATGGATGTGGAGCGCCTGAAAAAAGGCCACTTGTTCACAGATGAGTATTTTGATCGTCAGCTGGAATATATCCGTGAGATCCGCCTGTCTGAGCGCAAGTTCTACCAAAAGGTAACGGATTTATACGCAACGGCATTCGATTACGACAAGGACGCGCTGACCACCCGAGAGTTTTTTGCACTGGTGCAGAACAAATTGCATTGGGCAGTGCATCGACACACGGCAGCCGAGCTGATTGTGTCACGCGCTGATGCGGGTAGAACGAATATGGGGCTGACGCATTGGGCCGCTGCGCCACAGGGAAAAATTATCAAATCGGATGTTTCCATCGCCAAGAATTATCTGAATGTGCAAGAGATGGAGTATCTGGAGCGCATTGTGTCAATTTATCTGGATTTTGCTGAACTCCAGGCGATGCGCAAAATCCCCATGTCCATGCAGGATTGGGCCGAGCGACTGGATGGGTTCCTGGAGTTCAATGGCAATGAGATATTGATGGGGCCGGGTAAGGTATCGCAGGAGCAGGCAAAGCTGCACGCTGAAAGTGAGTTCGAGCAATACCGCACCGTGCAAGACCGGCTATTTCAGAGTGATTTTGATCGCTTGTTGTTGCAATTGGAGAGCAAGAATAAAGAGGAAGGCCAATGAACGCCCGCGTACAAAACCATATCACCGGGCGTTTGTCGCTGCGCCCGCCGCAGGCTGAGTCGCTGGCACGGTTGAGACAGGCACTGGACGCCGCACCGGAAATGCTCGGCCATGAACGCGATAATGCTGCCATTCTTGCCACACTGAAGGCCGAATTCAGCACCCTGGAAGACTTCGAGCGCGAGTTTCCCTCGCTGTGCTTCGCGCTGGCTACGGGTGTGGGCAAGACGCGGTTGATGGGCGCGTTCATTGCCTATTTGCATCTGGCGCACGGCATTAACAACTTCTTCGTGCTCGCTCCCAATCTGACGATCTACAACAAGCTGATCACGGATTTCACGCGCAACACGCCCAAGTATGTGTTCAAGGGCATTGCCGAGTTTGCCCAGCAACCACCGCTGATCATTACCGGCGATAACTACGACCAGACCGGTGCGGCGGTGGATGATCAGTTGATGGGATTTGCGCACGATGTGCGTATCAACATTTTCAATATCTCCAAGATCAATTCCGAAGTGCGCGGTGGCAAGGAACCACGTATCAAGCGTATGCGCGAGGTGCTGGGCGACAGCTACTTCAATCATCTGGCGAATCTGCCCGATCTGGTATTGCTGATGGACGAATCGCACCGCTATCGCGCCCAAGCCGGCATGCGGGCGATCAACGAGCTTAAACCTTTGTTTGGTCTGGAGGTGACAGCGACACCGTTTGTGGAATCCAGCAAAGGACCGGTGCCGTTCAAGAACGTGGTGATGGATTATCCGCTGGCGCGGGCGATGGAGGATGGCTTCGTCAAGGAGCCTGCCGTGGTTACCCAGCGTAATTTCTCTGCATCAGCGCATACGCCGGAAGAAGTCGAGAAGATCAAGCTGGAAGACGGTGTGCGCCTGCATGAAACCACCAAGGTAGAGCTATTGACTTACGCTCGTGAAAATGGCTTGCAGGCGGTCAAACCTTTCATACTGGTGATTGCGCGCGATACGACTCATGCCGGGCAATTGCTGACGTTGCTGGAGTCTGATGCTTTTTTTGATGGCCGCTATGCGGGCAAGGTGATTCAGGTCGATTCCAGCCAAACAGGTGCTCAAGAGGAAGAAATGATCTCACGCCTGCTGGCAGTGGAGAGCGTGGATGAGCCGACCGAGATCGTGATTCACGTCAACATGCTTAAGGAAGGTTGGGACGTAACCAATCTCTATACCATCGTGCCGCTGCGCGCAGCCAATGCGCGCACGTTGATCGAGCAGAGCATCGGGCGCGGGTTGCGGCTGCCCTATGGAAAACGTACCGGTGTGGCGGCAGTGGATCGTCTGAACATCGTCGCTCATGATAAGTTTCAGGAAATCATCGACGAAGCCAATCGTGGCGATTCGCCGATCCGGCTGAAGCAGGTGATCCTCGATGCACTGAGCGCCGACGACAAGAAGGTCAGCGTACAAGTTGAGCCCGGAGTAGCGGCTCGCCTCGGTTTGACGGATGCGCTGATCGTGCAGATCGATGCAGCCGGTACGCCTGATGAGTTGGTATCCAACACCGCACCGACACCCGTGTTTACCAGCGAGGCCGAGAAGCAGGCAGCGCGTGTGGTGATGGAAGTGATCGGCAAGTATGAGGTCAGGCGCGATCTGGTGCCGACCAGCAGTGCGTTGCTCAAGCCGGAGGTGCAATCGGTACTTCTGGCGGAGGTGGCGGAGCTTTTGCGCCCGATGCAGGGCAGTTTGCTGGCAGGCATCGATGAAGCTATGCCAGCATTGGATTTGTCTACCATAGTAGCGAAGACGACTGAAATCGTGGTGCAGCAGACTATCGACATTCTACGTATCGCCGTGGTGCCGAAGGGCGAGGTGACGACAGGTTTTCATCCGTTCACGCTGGATGTGAGTCAGCTTCACCTGCAGCCGGGTGAGCGCGAGATTGTCGGCCAGATGCTGCGTACCAATGAGCAGTTTACGCTGGCGGCAGAGATCGGATTGAAGGAGCAGCGCCCGGAAGACTATATCGTTCATGCGTTGGTGGATTTCGACGATATCGATTACTTCACTCACGCCGGGTTGCTCTACGACCTCGCAGAGCAGATGGTGCAGCATTTGCGCAGCTATGTGTCAGAGGACGAGGCCACCAGCATTCTGAATCGGGATCGCCGCTTGATTGCGCGGGAAATCCGCGCCCAGATGATGACTCACTTCTGGGAAGAGGCGACCGAGTACGAGGTGCAGATCAGTCGCGGCTTCACCGAACTCAAGCCGTGCAACTACACGGTTGTGGCGGATCAGACACCGTGCCATTTTCGCGAAACCGTGGAGGATGTGGGGCGCATCAAGACGATGCTGTTCGGCGGTTTCATGAAATGCCTGTACCCGCTGCAGAAGTTCGATTCGGATACGGAGCGGCGCTTCGCCGTCATCCTCGAAC